>Ga0170475_123057635_pt1 | contig 12002 bp, 13 predicted proteins | sample Soicark_Litter_5_FD_111474 | JGI IMG/M metagenome (GOLD analysis project Ga0170475, IMG submission 111474) | Avena fatua rhizosphere microbial communities from Hopland, California, USA. Combined Assembly of 48 SPs | reverse complement strand
AGCTTTTTGATTTTTTCCAATGAAATCGATTATTCCATCTCGAGACGCTGCTCGGGGCAGGAACGAACATAATGATCGCACGTTCGCCAACGTACTTACGTTTGCGATTGATCTCCCGGGAGGCAGCTATCGATGCATTCTCGTCTTCAAGACAGACGACGCGTTCGCGTCGGTATTGTTGGGGTAGGCAACTGCGCAAGCTCTTTGGTCCAGGGCCTCACCTATTACCGAGAGGCCGAATCCAATGAGCCGGTCCCAGGTCTGATGAATGCGGAGATCGGCGGTTATCATATCCGCGATGTCGAGATTTCGTCTGCTTTTGATGTCAACGCCAACAAGGTCGGGCGCGATGTTGCGGAAGCAATCTTCGTGAGGCCGAACAACACGTATCGTTACGCCGGCGTTGCCAAAACCGGCGTCACCGTCCGGCGCGGGCCGGTGCTCGATGGCATCGGGCACTATCTCGAAGACGACGTACCGATCTCCAACGAGCCGGAAACCGATGTCGCAGAGGAGCTAAGGAGCTCGCGGACGGATGTCGTGGTTTCGTATCTTCCCGTCGGGTCGCAAAAGGCAAGCGAATGGTACGCCAGACAGGCGATCGACGCCGGCTGCGGCTTTATCAATTGCATCCCCGTGTTTATCGCTTCCGACCCTGCATGGCGTCGCCGCTTTGAAGAAGCCGGCCTTCCCGTCGTCGGCGACGATATCAAGAGCCAGGTCGGCGCCACGATCCTGCACCGCGTTCTCGCCAATCTGTTTCGCGAGCGCGGCGTGCGCCTCGATCGAACCTACCAGCTCAACGTCGGCGGCAACACCGATTTCAAGAACATGCTGGAACGGGAGCGGCTGACCTCAAAGAAGATCTCCAAGACGCAGGCGGTGACCAGCCAGTTCGATGTTCCGCTGGATGCGGACAACGTTCACGTGGGCCCCAGCGACCATGTGCCATGGCTTACCGATCGCAAGCTAGCCTTCATCCGTCTCGAGGGCACCACGTTCGGCGGTGTACCGCTGAGTGCGGAGGTACGGCTTGAAGTATGGGATTCGCCGAACTCCGCCGGAGTCGTGATCGATGCGGTCCGATGTGCAAAGCTCGCGATGGATCGCGGTGTCGGCGGCGCACTCACGGGACCCTCGAGCTACTTCATGAAATCTCCGCCGAAGCAATGTACCGATGAGGAAGCGCGCCGCAGGACCCGCGCCTTCATCGAGGATGAGGCCTGAGGCCGCCATGGTGAATACGATCCATCTCGTACGTCATGGCCATCACGCCATGCTCGGCCACCGGCTCTGCGGCCGGATGCCGGGCGTGCAGCTCGACGATCGGGGCTGCCGGCAAATGTCCTGCTGCGCCGACATGATCGGCCGAACGCCTGCGGCAATACAGTCGAGCCCGCAACGGCGGGCCCAGCAGTCCGCCTCCATCCTCGCCTGGCACTTCGGCATTCCCGTGGAGATCGTCCCTGCGGTCGACGAGATCGATTATGGCGAGTGGACGTCGCTTGGCTTTGAGGCTCTCGAGGGCGATACCCGCTGGACTCGCTGGAATGCGCGACGCGGTACAAGTCGCCCACCCGGCGGAGAGAGCATGCGGGCTCTGCAACAACGTATGATACGGCATCTGGAACAGCTTCGCCGCATTCAAACGGACGCAGCGATCGTCATCGTCAGCCATGCGGAGCCGATTCGCGCGGCGCTGCTGTATTATTCGTGGATCCCGCTCGACGACTTTCTGTCGGTCGACGTCGATCCGGCCAGCATCAGCACGCTCGCAGTCGATCAAGCAGGCATTCGAGTCACGCAAATCAATCAACGGGTGTTGGCGTGAGAATCGTCATCTTTGGTCTGACCATCTCTTCCTCTTGGGGAAACGGGCATGCGACCCTGTGGCGCGGCCTCTGCAAGTATCTCGTCCGCTCCGGGCATTCGGTCGTCTTCTTCGAGCGTGACGTTCCCTACTATGCGGGCGCAAGAGACCTGTTGGAAATTCCCGGCGGGCAGCTCGTGCTTTATTCGGCATGGGAGAACGTTCGATCTGTCGCGCGGCGCAGCGTGCTTGAGGCGGATGCCGCCATTGTGACCTCCTATTGCCCTGACGCCCTTGCGGCCACTGAACTCATGCTCGCCCAGGATCGTGCCACTCCTGTTTTCTATGATCTCGATACGCCGGTCACCCTGGCGAAGCTGCGAAGCGGAGAGCCGGTGCCCTATATCGGGCCGGCCGGGCTCGGGGGGTTTGCACTGGTGCTGAGCTTCACCGGCGGACAACGTCTGTTCGACGAGTTTCGCAGCAAGCTCGGGGCTCGCGACATCAGACCGCTCTACGGACATGTCGATGCCGACGTTCATCGCCCGGTTCCTGCGCAGGCGCATTACAGCGCCGACCTCTCCTATCTCGGTACCTACTCGCAGGACCGGCAACCTGCACTCGAAGAGCTGTTCGTGGCACCGGCCCGCTCCAGGCAAGACCTTCGTTTCCTGATTGGCGGCGCGCAGTATCCGGCCGATTTTCCCTGGTCAACGAACATCTATTTCGTCCGCCATCTGCCGCCGTCGGAGCACGCGCCTTTTTTCGCATCTTCACGGCTCACTCTCAACGTCACCCGCCCCGCGATGGCCGAGATGGGATGGTGCCCCTCCGGCCGCATGTTCGAGGCAGCGGCCTGCGGCGTACCGTTGCTCAGCGATAGCTGGACCGGCATCGACCGTTTCTTCGAACCCGGCGAGCAGATCATGCTGGCACATGATGCACAGGATACGCTGGCGGCCCTTCAGGTGGGCCGCGACGAGTTGTCGACCATGGCCAGGCGCGCCCGCGAGCGAACCCTGGATCAGCACAGTTCGGACAAAAGAGCGACGGAACTGGTCGCGCTGCTGGAATACTCGGCAACCCCTGGTGCTCGCCAATCCGTAACTGAAGGAGCCTGACATGTGGGGCATCGTTCCGGCCGCCGGACGCGGCAGCCGCATTCAGCCATTGGCGTTCTCAAAAGAACTGCTGCCCGTCGGAAGCCGTCGCGAGAACGGGATGGATCGCCCCTGCGCGATATCGGAATATCTGATCGAGCGGTTTATTCTCGCCGGGGTCGACAAGATCTGCTTTGTGATCTCGCCCGGCAAATCCGATATTCTTGAATATTTCGGCGATTGCTACGATGGCGCACAACTAGCCTACGTCGTGCAGCCGCATGCTTCGGGCCTATGCGACGCCGTTTTTCGGCAAGCACCGTCGTCGGCAATGACGACGTCCTGGTTGGACTTCCCGATACGGTATGGTTTCCAAAAGCTGCGCTGAGCGCCTTGCCTGATGCAGACCTTTCGTTCCTTCTGTTTCCGGTGGAACATCCCGAATTCTTCGACGCGGTCGTGCTCGATGGCGAGCGCGTGCGCGAAATCCAGGTCAAGCAGGCAGGCGCACAATCGAGCTGGATCTGGGGCGCATTCAGGATGTCCGGCGCGGGCTTTCGCGACTTGCACCAGCTCTGGAAACAGCGTGGCTGCCGGGACGAATATTTCGGCACCCTGGTGAACGGATATCTCGAAGCCGGCGGGTGCGGCATCGGCATCAAGGCCGGGGAGTCCTACGTCGACGTCGGTACCCTCAACGGCTATCGAACGGCGATCACCCTGTTGGCAGACACTCAGGCTGCTGCGGAAAGTCGACCCGGTTCAGCGTTCTACAGTGCACCCGAATTCCAGAGCGCCTCGTCCGCCGCGACGGAAGTAACCTCATGAGCGGCGCCCTCTCCAGAGAGGAAATTCGCCGCCGCGTCGATGCGCTCGGCCCCTGGTTTCACAATCTCGACCTGAAGGGCGTCAGCACCGCGCCGTCGCACTTCCTGGGCGACTATCCGCGGGTCAAATGGCGTCGTTTTGCAGGCGTCATTCCGGAAACTCTCGAAGGGAAGACCGTTCTCGACATCGGCTGCAATGCGGGTTTCTACGCCATGGAAATGAAACGTCGGGGTGCGGAGCGCGTGGTTGGTCTCGATACCGAAGATGAATATCTGGCACAGGCAAGATTTGCGGCCGAGATCAACGGATTGCAGATCGAATTTCGAAAGATGTCGACCTACGATGTCGGCCAGCTCGGCGAGAAGTTCGATCTCATAATCTTCATGGGCGTACTTTATCATCTGCGCCACCCTCTGCTGGCGCTTGACCTTATCTACGAGCATGTCGCGCGTGACCTGCTGCTATTCCAGTCCATGCTGCGCGGCTCCAATCGCGTCGACGCGGTCGATCGCGACTACGATTTTTGGACCACCTCCCAATTCGACAGCCCTGGTTATCCCAAGATGCATTTCATCGAGCACAAATACGCCAACGATCCCACTAATTGGTGGGCGCCGAACAGGGCGTGCGTGGAGGCCATGCTGCGCAGCTCCGGCTTCGCGATCGCGGCCCATCCCGAGGAGGAAGTGTATCTCTGCAGGAAAATCACAAAAGCGGCGCCGACGGAGTTCCCCGCGCCGCCGCAGGGGACCGTCAGATGATCGAAGCGGCAAAGATTTGAACGAGCCCAACAACAAATCGCACTGGGATCTCCAGCTAGATCCCGGCTGGCAGAGGTTCGCCGAGCTGGCGATTGCCACTGGAAGGGCCATCCGCGCCGTTCATCCATCCCTGCCGAGGGTTCTTGGTGGCATCTCTCCGATTGATCCCTTCTTCATTGAAAATATGAAGGCGCAAGGCGTGCTCGAACATGTCGACGTGGTTGCCGTGCATGGTTTCCCGCTTGACTGGAACCTTTGGCAGATCGACGAGTGGCCAACCAAACTCGCCGACATCCAAACTCTGGCAGGGTTGCCCGTTTGGGTCACTGAAGTGGGCGTATCGTCGTTCGGAGCCGATGAAGTTCAGGATTGGGGCGTGCGCCGCACGGCGGAATTGCTGGCCGGCCGAACCCCGCGGATCCATTGGTATAGTCTGTATGATCTGCCCCGCAGCTGGGAAGCGACGACGCGGCACCGGGAGGCCGAGGGTTCATCCTACTACCGGCATTTCCATATGGGACTACTGCGCGAGGACGGGACGCCGAAAGCCGCGCTCAAAACCTTCGAGAAATATTCCGATGTCATGGGGCTGTGCCAATGGTTCCATTTTGATGACCATCGTCTCGACGAAGCGGTGCGCTGGATGCGCCAGCTTGGCGTCACGCATCTCAGGACCGGGCTTTCCTGGGCCGACAGCTTTCGCCCGAACGCCCTCGAGTGGTTCGACAGGCAAATGGATGCGCTGGCGGAATTCAAGGTCACTTTGACGTTCTGTTTCACGCCGGAACACCGCGGAATTGCGCCGCATCACACGAGCCCGCCGCTCGATCCCCGGGAATTTGCCGACTTTTGCGCGCGAATGATCCGCCGCTACTGCCGCACAGCCGCGCCTGCACCCGCCACCCTCACGCCGTTCGAACCTGTGAGGGCCTAAACATGCGCGCCATGATTCTCGTGATGGATTCGGTCGGAATCGGCGGTGCGCCGGATGCGTCTGTGTACGGCGACGAGGGCGCGGATACGATCGGTCACATTGCCGAAGCCTGCGCCGTCGGCGACGCGGACAATGATACCCGCGAGGGGCCGCTTCACGTTCCGCATCTCGTCGAGCTCGGACTCGGCGCCGCCAGCCGTCTTGCAACCGGTCGCCTGCCTCCCGGGCTGGAATATCGCGCCGACTCAAGTCCGCAGTACGGATCCGCAAGCGAACAGTCTCGCGGAAAGGACACGCCGTCGGGCCACTGGGAGATTGCCGGCGTGCCGGTTCGGTTCGACTGGGGCTATTTCCCGAGGACGGAGCCATGCTTTCCCAGCCAACTGGTCGACCAACTCCGGGAGCAGACTGGCCTTCCCGGCATATTGGGCAACCGGCACGCCTCCGGAACCGAGATCATCGAAGAGCTTGGCGAACAGCACCTCCAGTCCGGTAAACCGATCTGTTACACGTCGGCGGACAGCGTATTTCAGATCGCCGCGCATGAGCAGAGCTTTGGGCTGGAGCGGCTCTACGACGTCTGTGCCGTCGCCCGCCGGCTGGTCGATCCCTTCAAGATCGGCCGGGTGATCGCGCGGCCATTCGTCGGTACGCGCAGTCACGATTTCAAGAGAACCTCCCGCCGCCGCGATTTTGCGGTGCCGCCGCCCGAACCAACCATATTGGATATCGCCGCGGCCGAGCACCGCGACGTGGTCTCTATTGGAAAGATCGATGACATCTTCGCCCATCGTGGAACCGGTCTCAACAAGCGGGGCGACGGGAATAACGCGTTGTTCGATTGCATGCTGGAAGGCTGGGATCATCTGCCGGACGGAGGTCTGCTGTTCGCCAACTTCATCGACTTCGACACCGTCTATGGGCACCGGCGTGACGTCGCCGGATACGCTTCGGCCCTCGAAGCATTTGACGCCCGCGTTCCCGAGCTGCTGTGCCGGCTCAAGTTCGATGATCTGGTGGTCGTTACAGCGGATCACGGTTGCGATCCGACGTGGCGGGGAAGCGATCATACGCGCGAACAGGTTCCAGTGCTCGTCTGCGGCCCACGACGCCCAGCTTCGATCGGCAAGCGGTCCGGCTTCGCCGATATTGGAGCTACGGTTGCGCATCATCTCGAGCTTCCGCCGCTCGCTCACGGCATTCGGTTCTGAGCGCGCGCCGTTCGAGTTGCCCGATTCACTGAAGTTATTGACATAGGTTAGTCAGAATCTTTGTTTGTACATTCGGCAGGAACCAACATTCCTTGCGCAGCTTTTACTTTACAAATGTGAATAGCGCGCGGTCAGCCGACCTCGATCTTCAGAGCGTGCTTTCCACTCCCACCTTCGATCGGCTGAACGACCGATCTGATGTCGAGCAAGGAGAGCCAGCGAATGGCACGAGTATTGATTACGGGCGGCGCCGGCTTCATCGGATCACATGCGGCAAACGCCCTGCTGGAGGCCGGATACGAAGTTAGGCTGCTGGATAACCTCTCTCCGCAGGTTCACGGCCCGCAGCGTCACCGCCCAATCTATCTTAGCAAGGACGCGGAACTCGTTCTGGGAGATACAACTGACGCTCGTGCGGTCGACCGCGCCTTGCGTGGCGCCGATATGGTCTTGCATCTGGCTGCCTCGGTGGGCGTCGGTCAGAGCATGTACGATATAGCCTCCTACGTCAGGACCAACGAGTTCGGCACCGCGACCTTGCTCGAAGCTCTCTGCAAGCGGCCGGTAGAGCGCCTGGTGGTGGCTTCCTCAATGAGCATCTACGGTGAAGGACTTTGTCGCTCCGCCGCTGGGCGAACCGTCGCCCCGGCCGAACGCTCCATCGATCAGTTGAAGATGGCTCGCTGGGAACTCAGAGACGACGATGATGGTCTCCTCGAGCCGCTGCCAACTCCCGAAACCAAGCAGCCGTCGCTCAGCTCGATCTACGCGCTGAACAAATATGCGCAGGAGCGGATGTGCCTGATCACCGGCAACGCCTATGGCATTCCCACCCTTGCCTTGCGTTTCTTCAATGTATTCGGACCATACCAGGCATTATCCAATCCCTACACCGGCGTGCTGGCGATCTTTGCCGCCCGGCTATTGAACAACCGGCCGCCGTTGGTATTCGAAGATGGCCTCCAGCGCCGCGATTTCTTTCATGTGCATGACGTCGCGCGCGCATGCGTGCTCGCGCTCAAAACCAATCAGAGCAACGACGTATTCAATGTCGGTTCAGGGCAAAGCCGAACGATCCTGTCGGTCGCCAACGATCTGGCGAACGTGATGGGCCGGCCGACGATTGCGCCGGAGATTACCGGGAAGTATCGCGCGGGCGACATTCGCCATTGCTTCGCGGATATCGACAAGAGCCGCACCTTGCTTGGCTTCGAACCGCGCGTAGCATTTGAGGATGGTCTCGACGAGTTGGCCCGGTATCTGGCCGACCAGATTGCCGAGGATCGGGCGGAGAAAGCCACCGAAGAACTGTTGCGGCGAGGGCTGGTGGCATGACGGATCGTTACAGCAAGCCCATTCTCGTGACAGGCGGCTGTGGTTTCATCGGCTGCAATCTTGCCGATCGGCTTGCCGGCCGCGGCAACGAGGTCATCGTGCTGGACAATCTGGCTCGGCGCGGCGTCCCGGAAAACGCGCAATGGCTGAAGACGCGCCACGGCGAACGCGTCAATATCGTCACTGCCGATATCCGGGAGCCGATACCCGTTATCGACGCGGTCCGCGAGGCGAGCGCGGTGATCCACCTTGCCGCCCAGGTGGCGGTCACTGATAGCGTTACAGATCCCGTCGCTGACTTTGAAATAAATGCACGTGGCACGATCAACGTGCTTGAGGCGGTGCGACTTCATAATTCGTCAGTGCCGGTGCTGTTTGCATCCACAAACAAGGTTTACGGGCGGCTTATCGACGACACGCAGATCGTACGCGCGGACCAGCGCTACCAACTGGCCAGCCCGACGCTGGCTGACGGCATCTCGGAAAATGCGCCATTGGACTTTTATAGTCCTTACGGTTGTTCGAAAGGAACCGCCGATCAATACGTCCGCGATTATGCGCGCGTGTACGGTCTGCAGACGGTCGTAATGCGCATGAGCTGCATCTACGGCCCGCGGCAATTCGGCACGGAGGATCAAGGCTGGATCGCCCACTTCCTGCTCAGTGTACTGCGCGGCGACCACCTGACGATTTATGGTGACGGCTATCAAGTCCGCGACGCCCTTCATGTCTCGGATGCGGCGGATGCCTGGCTCGCCGCACTTGACCATATCGCGCTGGTCCGCGGGCGGGTGTTCAACCTGGGCGGCGGCCCATCGAATTCGGTGAGCCTGCGTGAACTGATCTCTCTTCTCAGGGAATTGACCGGGAAGGACATCGCATACTCCTTTGCCGATTGGCGTCCTGGCGACCAGCCCTGGTACGTCACGGACACGCGGGCCCTTTCCACCGCACTCGGCTGGAAGCCGACCACGTCCCTGCGTGACGGCCTGATCTCGCTTCACGAGTGGCTGGCGGGGCGCTTTGGCAGCCCTTCCAAGCGCGAGGCCTTTGCATGACCCGCGTCGCCCTGATCAATCCGAATTGGAATCATGACGGCAGCATCTATTTCGCGTGCCGGGCGCGCGAGCACTACGTCGCGATGCCTGATCAGTTCAGCGATGACCAGAAGCAACGTCCAGTACCCGTAAACGCTCTCGGACTGCAGGTCACCCCATGAGCCCGTCCGCCCCTATCAAGGTTCTGATGACGACCGACGCAGTCGGCGGCGTGTGGACCTATTCGACCGGATTGGCATCCGAATTGGCCGCCACCGGGATGGAAGTCCATCTGGTGACTTTGGGACCGACAGCGGGGGCAGAAAAGCGCGCGATGCTGCGGCACAGCCGCGTTCGCCTGGTGGAAAGCCACCTGGCACTTGAGTGGCAAGACGCCGGCGGCGACGACCTGCCCAATGCCCGGCGTTGTCTCAAAGATCTTGAAGACGCGATCCAGCCGGATATCGTCCATCTCAACAGCTTTCGCGAAGCAACTTTGGACTGGCGGGCGCCCGTCGTGGTCGTCGCGCATTCCTGCGTGAACTCCTGGGGCGCCGCCTGCGACGATGCGGAATGGCTGTCGGAGCCAAAATGGCGGCATTACACGCGAGCCGTTGCCGCAGGCCTCGATAGGGCACAAGCGTGGGTAGCGCCAACCCGGACGTTTCATGACGTCATTTGGGGATTATACCGGCCGAGTTCACCCGGCACGGTGATCTGGAACGGCATATCGCCTGCCGTCTCGCCCCCCAGTTCGAAGAGGCGCCTTATCCTTGCGGCCGGCCGGACTTGGGATGCCGCCAAGAACGTCTCGGCGCTTGCCCGTGCTTCGAAAGGACTGGATTGGCCGGTGTTCGTTGCCGGGCCCGATGCTCCTGGCAACCACGCGCGCGAACTCACCTTGATGGGTGATCTTTCGCACAGCGCCCTGCGCGCGCGCATGCAGCACGCAGCCATTTTCGCGAGCCCCGCCCGGTACGAGCCGTTCGGTCTTTCCGTCCTGGAAGCCGCTTCCGCGGGATGTGCCCTTGTGCTTTCGAACATCCCGACATTCCGGGAACTCTGGAGCGGAGCCGCGCTGTTTGTTGATCCGAATGACGATCGCAGCCTGCACCTGGCCCTTGCCGGCCTCTGTGCCGACGATCGGGAACGCGCACGACTCCAATTGGCGGCGCGCCACCGATCGGAGCGCTACTCGCTCGTACAAACAGCGGACGCCTACCGTGCGCTGTATCGACGACTGCTGGCCTCACGTTGCCCATCTGTCCTTTCTCACGCGGTCGAGGTGCATGCATGAAATGCGTCTTCTTTTATCATGCACTCACTTCCTGCTGGAACAATGGCAACGCGCACTTTGTCCGTGGCGTCGCGCGCGAGCTGAGTGAGTTCGGGCATCAGGTCGTCGTTTATGAGCCTGCCGAGGGGTGGAGCCGCCTGAATGCCATTCGCGACGGCGGCGCGGAGGCGCTACAGGAGGCGCTAGCGCTCCTGCCCGGCGTCGAGATCAGGCAATACACGTCGTCTCCCGATCTGGATGGCGCCCTGGATGGTGCCGATCTGGTGATCTGCATGAATGGAACCCGCCGGATCTGATCGGAAGCATCGGCCGGCGTCGCACACAGGGCGCGCCATTCACGCTGTTTTTCCATGACACACATCATCGCGCCGTCACGGCGCCGGACGAGCTGGCGCGCTTCGATCTGGATGGCTTCGATGGCGTACTCGCCTTCGGTGAGGTGCTGCGACAGATCTATCTACGGCTCGGCTGGGCAAACCGGGCGTTCACCTGGCATGAAGCTGCGGACGCCTCGCTGTATCGGCCTCTGCCGGAGATCGAGGCGAACCAAGACGTGATCTGGATTGGTAACTGGGGGGACGGCGAGCGAAGCGTAGAGCTCAAGGAATTCCTCCTCCGGCCTGCGGCTGAACTCGGTCTGCGTGCTCGCGTCTACGGCGTAAGGTATCCCCTTGACGCCCTGCGTGCGATCGAGGCGGCCGGCATTGAATTTTGCGGCTGGCTGCCGGCTCATCGGGCGCCTGCCGCGTTCGCCGGCGCTCGGACCACGGTGCATGTTCCGCGCGGGCCTTACGCCCGGTCGCTACCTGGCATTCCGACTATTCGGATGTTCGAAGCCATGGCGTGCGGCGTCCCGATTGTATCGGCGCCTTGGGACGACGTCGAAAGCCTGTTTCCGCCGGGATCATATCTGCGTGCCTCCGACGGCACCCAGATGAAGGACGCCCTGCTGGCGCTGCTCCGTGACCCCGCACTTGCCACTGCGGTGAGGACGGCCGGTCTTCAGACGATCGCCGAACGTCACACCTGCCGGCACCGTGCGCTCGAACTCATAGGTATCGTGGATTCCATTCGTGGTCCGCGACAGCACGCGCCCACATCTAGTCTGGAAGAGGCCCTGTCATGAGGATCAGCTTCTTCGGTTCCAGCCTCGTATCCTCCTACTGGAATGGTGCCGCCACCTACTACCGCGGCATGCTGAAGGAAATAGCGGCGCTCGGGCACGAGATCACCTTTTACGAGCCGGACGCCTTCGAGCGGCAAGCGCATCGGGACATCGCTGATCCGCCATGGGCTCGCGTCTCGGTTTATCCAGCTACGGCTGAAGGATGGCAGCTCGCATTATCGCAGGCTAACAAGTCCGCGGATCTGTTGATCAAGGCGAGCGGCGTCGGCGTGTTTGACCGGGAGCTGGAGACCGCCATCGCGCAAGGTCCGCCGAATGCAATTCGCATCTATTGGGATGTCGACGCTCCGGCAACCCTCGACGCGATCGCCGTTGATCCAGACCATCATCTGCGCGACGCGATTCCGCGCTACGACATGGTGCTTACCTATGGCGGCGGTGATCCGGTGGTGAAGGCCTATCGGGCTCGGCGCGCGCGATTGCGTGCCGCTCTACAACGCGCTCGATCCCGCGACCCACTTTCCTGCGCCGCCCAATCCCAGATTCGCCTGCGATCTCGGTTT
>Ga0170475_100260509_pt1 | contig 12005 bp, 6 predicted proteins | sample Soicark_Litter_5_FD_111474 | JGI IMG/M metagenome (GOLD analysis project Ga0170475, IMG submission 111474) | Avena fatua rhizosphere microbial communities from Hopland, California, USA. Combined Assembly of 48 SPs | reverse complement strand
TTCATGAAAGAATCGGTGTCGTTTCCAGCTTATGTGCCTTTCATGGGTTGTATGTACAGCCTACCGTTTAGGTGATTTCCGAAAATGAACTTACCATTAACGTGGTGCAGACGGGATGTGATGCAAGGCGAGACGGGCCACACAAGCGAGGAACAACGCAGCAGCGCGCCCGTATGCGCCGCGAGAAGGGTATGGTCATTTTCGGAAGTCACCTTAGATCCCGGTGGCATGTTGGACGTGCAGGAAAGCGGTGTGGGCGGCAAGCCTGAAAAAATCGCAGGTTGGCCCATATTCCGCTGCTTTTGTCGCAATCGAAGGACTATTGCCCGGCAGAATCTGGCTCTCCTGGCGGGCTCGTCGGTCCGGCTCTTAAGCGCCTGCAGCTTGTTGGCGTAGGAACATGATGGGGCGGTGAAATCAAGTGGGTTTCGATGGTTGGCGAGCTTGCTGCGCAGGCTTGAGATGCGAAGGCGGCGCCGTAACGGCGTCTTCGCCAAACTTTTGAGACTGTGAGTGCCAGGCACTCTCTCTTGCCAGATTCAGTTCACACACGTTGGTGACTTTTGTGGGGGAAAGTGTGTTTGGCTGATAAAAAATTATCTATCTCGACCAGGTGCGACTATGCCCAGATGGGTGTTCGTGCGTTTGCGACGTTTGCGCGTGCAGTAGTCTGCCACCCGGCCGGGACGAGTTTTTCATGACCCGTTTTGAACATTTCTTGCGTAACACCACCTTCCGGCGCCAGCTCACCATCGCCGTGACGTCAGGCGTGCTGGGTATTGCACTGCTGTCTGCGCTGGCAAGTTCCTGGGAGGGCAGCCGCCAGATACGCGATCTGCTGCGTGATCAGGGGCAGCGTATCGCCGAGAACCTCGCCGGGCAAAGCCAGTTGGCGCTGCTGTACGATTCGGCTGACAATGCATCCAGCGCCATCGACGTGACGCTGGCCTTTCCCGATGTCGTGCAGGTGGAAATCCGCCATGCCAATGGCCGGCCGTTATTGGTGCGCAGCCATGGCAAAAGCCCGGCTGCCGCTGCCCAGGCTGGTACTGCTGCCAATGCTTCCCTGAGTTTTGGCAGTCGCCAGCCGTTTCTCGAGTCCGAATCGCGTAATGACTGGCGTTTTGTGGCGCCGGTCTACAGCAAGGTAAACGATGAATCATCGCCGTTTGCCGTCGAGCAGGCGGAGCCGCAATTGCTGGGCTTTGTGCGGGTGGTGGTCAGCAAGGATAAGCTGGACGAAATGCTGGTGCGCGTGTTTGCCGCCAATAGCGTGATTTCGTTTGCCCTGGCCTTCCTGTTCCTGTTGGGCATACGCTACCTGACCGTCAGGCTGACGCGGCCGCTGCAGCACTTGGCCGTGACCATGGCGCGTGCCGAGCGTGGCGAAAGCGAGGTGCGTGCCAAAGCGGATGGACCGCGCGATATCGTCAATATGGCCAACGCCTTTAACCGCATGATAGCGGTGCTGGAGCAGCGCGAGCAGGAGCTGCGCCTGGCGCGCGACGAAGCGGTGAAGTTTGCCCGGCTGAAGGCAGAATTTGCCGCCACCCTGGGCCATGAAATCCGCACACCTCTCAATGGCGTGGTGGGCACCCTCGATCTGCTGAAGGCCACCGAGATGCCGTCCAAGCAACGCCAGTTCGTGCGCCTTGCCTGGGATTCCTCGCAATACCTGCTGGACCTCGTCAACAACATCCTCGACTTTTCGCGCCTGGAAGCGGGCAAGCTGGAGTTGGATCGGCTCGATTTCGACCTGGTACATGTGGTCGAAGATGTAATCGATCTGGTGGCGCCGCAAGCCCATCAGAAAGGGCTGGAGCTGGGCTATCTGATCGATGCGGATGTGCCCCAGCGCCTGGCTGGCGACCGGCGGCGCATCTCGCAGGTGCTGATCAACCTGGTCGGCAATGCCATCAAGTTCACCGCTTCCGGCGAAGTATCCATCCATGTCAGCCTGGCCGACACCGTGATCGCAACGGGCAGCGGCAGCGATCTGGTCAGCAAGGATAAGAACAAGCTGTGCTTTTCCGTGCTGGATACCGGCATCGGTATATCGGAAGAGGCGCGCGGCCGCATTTTTGAGTCGTTTGCGCAGGCTGACACCTCGACCACGCGCCGCTATGGCGGTTCCGGCCTCGGCCTTGCCATCTCCCGGCAATTGGTGGTGTTGATGGGCGGCGAAATCGATGTGGAAAGCCGCGAAGGCGTCGGCAGCCGCTTCTGGTTTACGGCCAGCCTGGGCGCAGCCAGCACGCCGGTGGCCGTGCAAAAGCCCGATGGGGTCTGGCGCGGTAAGCCAGTATTGGTTGTCGACGAGAGCGAAGTGATCAGGCAGTTCCTGATGCAGACTTTCGGTGCCTGGAATATGAGCGCCATCGCCGTGGAGACGGCAGATGCCGCGCTGACCGCGTTGCATGCTGCTGCCGCAGCGGGTAAACCGTTTGCCCTTGTGGTCATGGATTCCGGCTTTGCTGAGCATGCCAAGGGCGAGCTGCCAGACCGCATCCTGGCCGATATGTTCATTGCCAACGTGCAATTGGTGTTCATGAACCGCTTTGCGGCGCAACCCGTTGCCGCCTCGGCTGTCGCTGATAGCTGGTTGATCAAGCCGTTGCGCGTGGAGCGGGTGCTGACCTGCCTGGAAGACCTCGCTGCGCGTACCTTCAAGGCGCAGACGCATATGCTGGCGCCGGCTCAGCCAGCGCGCGAGTGTCGCGTGCTGGTAGCCGAGGACAACGGTGTAAACCAGGCGGTTGCCCAAGGCATGCTCACCATGCTCGGTTGCCAGGTCAGAATAGTCGAGAACGGCGTGGCAGCCGTGCAAGCCTTCCGTGACGAGGCGTGGGATCTGATCCTGATGGACTGCAACATGCCGGAGATGGATGGCTACGAAGCGACGGCGGCTATCCGTGCACTGGAAGCCGAGGGCTTGGGGCGCTCTGCATCGGGACGCATGGCGATCATCGCCATGACGGCGAATATTCGCCAGGCCGATATCGAGAAGTGCCTGGCTGCAGGGATGGATGATCACCTCTCCAAGCCGATGTCGATGGATACCTTGTCGGCGATACTCAGTAAATGGCACGGCGGCAGCTTTGATATCAAGCATAGCGCCGAGCAAATCCAGCAGGTATCGACGCCGTTCCGCCTGCCACCCAGTGCGCCCATCGACGGCGTGGTGCTGGAAACCCTGCGCGAAGCGCTCGGCGACGCGATCGGCCAGGCCATCAAGCCCTTCCTGGAGGATATGCCAGGCTACCTGGAGGAGTTGGACCAGGCTTTTGCCGCCGGCGACCTGGAGCGCTTGCGGCGTGCCGCCCATGCCATCAAGGGCGCCTCCGGCAATCTGGGTGCTGTGCCGCTCACGGCAACGGCGCGTGATATCGAAGTGCATGCTGAAGACGGCAATCTGGACAGCATGCAGGCGCTGCTGGGCCGCGCCCATACCGAATACGCCATGGTGAAGCCGCCCCTGCTGGCCGCCTTGAAAGGCGACCTGTCGCGGCCTATCGAGAATGTCGCCGAGGGAGCGCTGGTGCTGGTGGTGGATGATGACCGCAGCACGCGCGCCGCACTGCACTACGCCCTGCAGTTGGGCGGCTTCCAGGTGCAGGAGGCGGCAGACGGCGCACAGGCGCTGGCGGCGGTGGAGCGCATGACGCCGGACGTGATACTCATGGATGCCCTGATGCCGGTGATGGATGGCTTTACCGCCTGCGCCCGCCTCAAGGAAAGCCCGTACGGCAAAGATATCCCGGTCTTGATGATCACCGCGCTGGAAGACAGCAGCTCCATCGAGCGCGCCTTTGCGGCGGGCGCCATTGATTACGTGCCCAAACCCATCCATCTCGCCGTCGTCAACCAGCGCATGCGCCGCGTGATCGAGGCCAACCGTGCCGAGCGCCATGTGCGTCACCTGGCCTACAACGACGTGGTGACGGGCCTGCCCAACCGCGTGCAGTTCACCGACCAGTTGACGGTCGCCATCGCCCGCGCCAGCGAGCAGAACCAGTCGCTGGCCGTGCTGTTCCTCGATCTGGACCGTTTCAAGTTCGTCAATGACACGCTGGGCCATCATAGCGGCGACCGCCTGCTGAAAATGGTGGGGCAGCGCATCCGCCACAGCGTGCGCGCCAGCGATACCGTAGCGCGCCTGGGTGGCGATGAGTTCACCATCCTGCTCAGCGATATGCCCAATGTTGGCGCCGCCGGCACAGCCGCCAAGAAGGTCGAGCGCGCCTTGTCGACACCGTTCGAGATCGACGGCCACGACCTGTTCATCACCACCAGCATCGGCATCTCGGTATTCCCTGAAGACGGCACCGATATGAATACGCTGCTGCGCCATGCCGACACCGCCATGTATCGCGCCAAGCGCGAGAATACCGGCTTCCAGTTCTACGAATCGGGCATGGAAGAACGTATCTCCGAGCACCTCAAGCTGGAGAGCGCCCTGCGCCGTGCCCTGGAGCGCAATGAGCTGGTGGTCTATTACCAGCCGGAGGCGGAAGCGGGGACGGGCCTCATAATCGGCATGGAAGCCCTGGTGCGCTGGCGGCATGGCACGCGAGGGCTGGTGTCGCCGGCCGACTTCATCCCGCTGGCCGAAGAGACGGGCATGATCGTGCCCATCGGCGAATGGGTGCTGCGCACCGCCTGCAAGCAGGCACAAGCCTGGATCAACGCCGGGATTCCAGCGCTGCGCATGGCGGTGAACCTATCGGTGGCACAACTGGTGCAGCCGGGCTTTATTGAAACGGTGCAGGGCATCTTGCAGGAAAGCGGGCTGGCACCGGAACACCTGGGCCTGGAAGTGACGGAAAGCGTGCTGATGGAAGGCGCGCATCATGCGGAGAAGACGCTGCGCCAATTGCGCGATCTGGGTATCTATCTGGCCATCGATGATTTCGGCACCGGCTATTCCTCGTTCTCCTATCTCAAACGCTTCCCGGTCGATCTGCTGAAGATAGACTATTCCTTCACCCGCGATATCACCACTGATCCAGACGCTGCGGCCATCGTCACCGGCATCATTGCGCTGGCGCACAGTCTGCGCCTTAAAGTGATTGCCGAAGGCGTGGAAACGGAAGAGCAGCACCAGTTCGTGACTGAGCTGGGCTGCGATTTCATCCAGGGCTACCTGCTCAGCAAGCCGATACCGCCGGATGCCTTCGAGGCGAAGATCCTCGCGCAGCACTTTCCAGATAGCGCCTATGGGATGAAGGTGGTGCAGAGTGAGGCGGGCGGCTGAGCGTTATTCGTGGGCAGCTCCGGAAGGGGCTGCATTGCGCTGCATGTAGATTGTGGCGTAGCCATAACGCATGTGGCTGGCAGCCTGTCGGACGGAGGGGGCGAATCCGATAGGGGAGCCCGGCAACGCCGGCTTTGCCGGGCTTGTAGCCGATTACCCCCCTAAGGACGGCGGGCTGCTGCTTGATTACTTCCAGCCGGAAGCCGTTTCACACTGCTTCATTTCCTTGGGATGGGACTTCTCCCACTCGGAAATGGACTTGGTTTCATTGCTGTCCATCTTGTTGTTCATGCATTCGCAATATTTCTTGACGACTTCCGCCTTCGCGCCTTCGCCTTTGTTGTCGGCAATGCACTTGTTGATCCATTTCACGTCATCGGCATCCGCCAGCGCCGGCAGAGCGGCGCAGGTGGACAGGGCAATGCACAAGGCAGTGATCAGTTTCATCGTAAGAGTCTCCAGGAATACCCGGCTAATGAGAATTGCGCCAACGTTGCCGGTAGTGCGTCAGCTTGTAAGCGGCGGCTTGCTTGGGGGGCTGAGCTAGTAGTCAGCAATATGGCACAGCGGCAGGGAATTTCCCAGTAGGTGTAGGTGCTGAGGATGGCGGTGTTGCCGAGGGTGAGGCGGGGATGACAGGCTGCAGTGGGGGTGCACACAGGCACTGTATGCGTGGCTGATTTGCAAATGCATTGACAGTATGCTGCACTATCGTGTCACAATCGCAACATGACGCATCAAAAGACAGCTACCGAAGAGGCGACAGCTTTTCATATGGCACCCGCCACAAAGAAAAAACCCGACCATGAAGGCCGGGTATTTTCTGCTTGCCCCGTCGTTGCAGGCTACTGCTTACAACCACAGACAAGTACGTATAAAAATGGTGCCCAAGAGAAGACTCGAACTTCCACGCCCGTGAAGGCGCTAGGACCTGAACCTAGTGCGTCTACCAATTCCGCCACCTGGGCACACCACTGTGCTGCTGCTTAGGTTTAACTGCTTCCGAAGCATCGCTCAGAGAGATGCGCATTATAAGGACTTATGAAATCTTGTCAACAACAATATCAAAAAAGCTAGAAACCTCCGGTGATCAGGCCAAGGCCGCCCTCAAGTTGCGCCGTGCCGATCCCAACTACGAAGACGAAGTAAAACGCTACGACCAGCCCTTGCCGAGCCGCGAATACCTGCTGCAGATCCTTGCAGAACGGGGCGCGCCGATGTTTGCCGACGAGTTCGTCGAGATGTTCGCCATTACCGACGAGGAGGCAGCGCTGTTCCAGCGGCGGCTCGGCGCCATGGTGCGCGATGGCGAGGTGGTCATCAATCGCAAGGGCGCCATTTGCGTGGCCGACAAGCTGGATCTGATCAAGGGCCGCGTGCTGGGCCATGCGGACGGCTTCGGTTTCGTGGTGCCCGACGGCGGCGGCAGCGACCTGTTCCTGTCGGAGCGGGAAATGCACAAGGTGCTGCATAACGACCTGGTGATGGTGCGGCAGGTGGGGCAGGATCGGCGCGGCCGGCCCGAGGCGAAAATCGTCGAGGTGCTGGAGCATGTCAACAAGCGCCTGGTGGGCCGTTTGTTCGTCGATCAGGGGGTGCGCTTCGTGGTCGCCGAGGAAAAGCGCATCTGCCAGGACATCCTGGTCACGCCGGATGGCGTCGCTGCCGAACCCAGCCAGGTGGTGATGATAGAGCTGGTCACCCAGCCCAGTAAAACCACGCGCCCCATTGGCCGCATCGTCGAAGTGCTGGGCAACTATGCCGATGCCGGCATGGAAATCGAAATCGCCCTGCGCAAGCACGACCTGCCCAACGAGTTTTCCGAAGCGGCGCAGGCTTTGGCCGAAAAGACCCCGCAAAAGGTCATGAAGAAGGACTGGAAAACCAGCGAGGGCCTTGCGCGTGAAGACGTGCGCGACATGCCGCTCGTCACTATCGATGGCGAAACCTCGCGCGATTTCGACGATGCCGTGTATGCGGAGAAGCAGGGCAGCGGTTGGCGGCTGGTGGTGGCCATCGCCGACGTGTCCCATTATGTGCGCCCTGGCGATGCGCTGGACGCCACGGCGCTGGAGCGGGGTAATTCCGTATACTTCCCGCGCCGCGTCATCCCCATGCTGCCGGAACAGCTCTCCAACGGCATCTGCTCGCTGAACCCGGACGTGGAGCGCAACTGCATGGTCTGCGACATGCAGATCGACAGCAAAGGGCAGGTGAAAGCCTATCGCTTCTATCCGGCAGTAATGCGCTCGCATGCGCGCTTCACCTATGACGAGGTGTGGGCCATCCTGCAGGCGCCCAAAGGCGGGGCAGCGAAAAAGCGCGGCGATCTCGTCCCCCACCTGCAAACCCTGTACAGCCTGTACAAAGTCTTGCTGAAAACCCGCCAGAAGCGGGGCGCCATGGATTTCGACAGCAACGAAACCATGATGCTGTTCAACGACGACGGCAAGATAGAACGCATCGTGCCCGTGAAGCGCAACGATGCGCATCGTCTGATCGAGGAATGCATGTTGGCCGCCAATGTCTGCTCCGCCCAGTTCCTGGCGGAGCACCAGCATCCCACCCTGTACCGCAACCATGAAGGCCCGACGCCGGTGAAGCTGGAGAACCTGCGCAAATTCCTGGGCGAGCATGCGCTGGTACTGGAAGGGGGCGACAAGCCGACCACCCACGATTACGCGACGCTGATGGATGCCGTGAAGCTGCGCCCGGATGCCGGATTGATCCAGATCATGCTGCTGCGCTCCATGCAGCAGGCGGTGTACAGCCCGGACCGCATCGGCCATTTCGGGCTGGCTTACGAGGCTTATACGCACTTTACCTCGCCGATCCGCCGCTATCCCGACCTCCTGGTGCATCGCGCCATCAAGGCAGTGCTGGCTGGCAGCGAATACCGCCCCGGCGACTGGAAGGCCATCGGCCTGCAGTGCTCGATGACGGAGCGCCGCGCCGACGAGGCAACGCGTGACGTGGAAAACTGGCTGAAGTGCTACTACATCCGCGACCATATCGGCGAGGTCTTCGAGGGCACCATTTCCGCCGTCACCAATTTCGGCCTGTTCGTGTCGCTGGATGATATGCATGTGGAAGGGCTGGTGCATATTTCGGAGCTGGGTGCCGATTACTTTCACTACGATCAGGGCAGCCACAGCCTGCGCGGCGAGCGTTCCGGGCGCAGCTATGGGCTCACGGACCGTTTGACCATCAAAGTGGCGCGGGTGAGCCTGGAAACGAGCAAGGTGGACTTCGTGCTGGTGGAACCGGACTCCCAGGGAGCGGCGCCCGCGCAGAATGGCGGGGGTGAGGCGGCCAAGGATGGCAAGCGCAAGGAGGCGGCTGGGGATGCCGCCGAGGGCGCCGTCAAGCCGCCGCGCCGCAAAAAGGCGGGCGGCAAGAAGGCCGCGCAAGCCGAGTAAGCTCCTTCAGCAAAATACTTACATGAAATTGCGCCTTTTTTCCCCGCGTGTCGCCGCCGCCCCCTGCCGGACATCCACTCTGGCTGTGGGCCGGCAGCGAGCGCGGCAAAAAAGGACATCCATTTCATTACCTAAATCTTTTGCTGAAACGGACTACTGCCTATGAGCGTGCTGGCCTGGCCGCAGTTGGCAGCGTTGCGCTGGCTATCGGTGCCGGTGTGGGTATTCGATCCCGCCGCACAGCGCGTCTGCTGGGCCAATGCGCCGGCCGTGGCGCTGTGGGCGGCGCAAAGCGAAGCACAGCTCCTGGCAGGGCCGGCCGAGGCGCAGCCGCAGGGCCAGGGCCTGCCCCTGGCTGAAGTGCTGGATAAAGCCAGCCGCGGTGAAACCGTGCATGGCTTGTGGACCTTGCAGTTGCCGAGCGGGCTGCATAGCGTCAACGCGACGGTATGCGGCGTCTACCTGCCGAACGGGCAGGCGGGCCTGTGCATGCAGGCCAGCCCGCCGACCAGCCAGGCCGATCCGCAGGCCATGCGCGGCGTCGAGGCGGTCCTGCATGCGGCTACCATCGTCATCATGTTCGACCTGGGCGGGCAGGTGCTGATGCGCAACCTGGCGGCGCAGCACGCCTTTCCCGTGCTCAGCCGCGCCAGCGGCTCGCCCCTGCCGACGCTGTTCGTCGATCGGCATGAGGGCGATCTGGCCTGGCAGGAGGCGTTGGAATACGGCGCCTCGGAGGGCGAGCGGCAATTGGCGGGGCGCAAAGGCGCCGCCTGGCATGCCTATGTGCTGCACCGCGTGATCGATCCTGTCACCGGGCAGCCTGCCTTGCTCTTCAATGCCCGTGATGTTTCCGAGCGCGTGCACTCCGAGCAGCGTTTTCGCGTCCTCTTCGAGCAATCAGCCAATGCCATGCTGCTCTATGACCCTTATCCCTTCCGCGTGGTGGATTCCAACCAGGCGGCGGTCGAGCTGCTGCAACTGCATAGCCGTCAGCAACTGATCGAAACCGACCCGGCCTGGTTTTACCCGCCGTTCCAGCCGGATGGCAGCCCCTCGCGGGAAAAGGCGCCGCGCATGGTAGCCGAGGCGATAGAGGCGGGCTCGCACCGGTTTGAGTGGACTTTTCTGCTGCCGGATCAGCGCGAGCTGCTGGTGGAAATCACCCTGTCGCCGGTCAGCGTCGGCCGACAGATCCTGCTGCTGGGCGTCTGGCATGATTTAACTGCGCGCATCGCCTATGAGCGGGGTTTGCTGGCCGCCAAGGAGGCGGCAGAGACAGCGAACCGCGCGAAAAGTCAGTTTCTGGCGAATATGAGCCATGAAATCCGCACACCGCTCAATGCCATCATCGGGATGTCCGGCCTGCTGGCGCAAACGCCGTTGCAGGCCAGGCAGCGGAGCACCTGGATGTCGTACGATTTTCCTCGCAGGCCCTGGCCGATCTCGTCGGCGATATCCTGGATTTTTCACGTATCGAGGCCGACAAGCTGACGCTGGAAGTGGCGGCTTTTGACCTGCATGCCCTGGCCGGCAAGGTAATCGGCATGCTGCGCCTGCGCGCGGCGGAGAAGGGCCTCGCCCTCACCTTGCACATCGATGCCGGCCTGCCGCAATGGCTGGCCGGTGATGAAGGGCGCTTGCGGCAGGTGTTGCTGAACCTGATGGGGAATGCCGTCAAGTTTACCGAGCAAGGCACGGTTGCCCTGCGGCTCTTGCTGGCGGGCATGGTGGAAGCGGACACGCTGTGCCTGCGCGTAGAAGTGGCGGATACGGGCATAGGCATCGCCGAGGACAAGCTGGCCCAGGTCTTCGATGCCTTTACGCAGGCCGATAACTCCATTACCCGGCGTTATGGCGGCAGCGGCCTGGGCCTGACCATCTCGCGGCGCCTGGTGGGCATGATGCACGGCACGCTGGGCGTGGAAAGTGTCGCCGGGTGCGGCAGCACTTTTTACTTCACGGCGCAACTGGGCGTTGCGGATGCACCGCAGGCCGCCGCTGCGCCGCCGCTGCGGCCTGCGGCGCCCATTTGCGTATTGCTGGCGGAAGACAATGCCCTGAATCGCAAGCTGGTGGAAGCGGCCTTGCAGGAGGACGGCCATCGGCTCGTCGTCGCCGAGGATGGCCAGCAGGCGGTGGGACTGTTTGCGGGCGGACAGTTTGACCTGGTGCTCATGGATATGCAGATGCCGGTCATGGATGGCTTGCGCGCCACACAGATGATACGCATGCTGGAAGCAGGCACGCGCACGCCCATCGTCGCCATGACCGCCAATACCTTGCCAAGCGATCGTGAACGCTGTTTTGCGGCGGGCATGGATGATTTCCTGACCAAGCCCATTTCCTTGCCGGGGCTGTATGCCCTGGTCAGCCGCGTTTCTGCGCAAAAGCACGGACTGGCGCCGCCGCCTGACTACAGCCCAACCGGGGTGGCAGCAGTCGAGCAGGTGCTGCCCGTATTCGATCTGGCCTGCGCATTGGATACCTGCGGCGGACGTTTGCCGCTATTGCGGGAAATGGCGGAATTGTTTTGCGCCGACTGGCCGGAAACGCGCAGGAGCCTCCAAGCCGCCGAAGCCTGCGCCGCGCTGGGGCAGGTGGCGCATAAACTGAAGGGTAGCTTCGCCTCGGTCGGCTTACGGCAAGCAGAACTTGCCGCCCGGGCATTGGATCTGGCCTGCCGTCAGGAGGCGCTGGACGAGCGGCTGTGCAGTGCCTTGATCGCAGCAGGCGAGCAAGGCGCCAGGGCGCTTAAGGACTGGCTGGAAAAAGCCGGCTGAAAGCGCTTATGCGCCGCCGCCGCGCAACATCTGCTCTATCTTGGTCCGATATTCGTTGCTTACTTCCGTGAGCTTGATGCCAGTACGATATTCGCCCATTGAGCCCACCAGCGACGAATAGATGGGCTTGCCATACACTTCCACATAGCTGACGTTGACATGCAGCGGGTCAGGAATCTGCAGCACTACGCGATAAGTCTTGTGCGGGAACAACTGCTGGGTGCAAAACAAGGAGATGCCCTTGGCGGCGACTTCCGTCGCATGACTGGAAATCATGGTTTGCGGCTCATCAACGGGAATCACGGCCGCACGCCAGCGGACAAGTCGGCGACCAGCAGTTCTTTGGTCAAACATAAGATATTTTTCCGTTAACGTAGTTCATTGAATGGCAAATTGCGGACGGTTTGCGCAGTGCTGTACTGTCTCTAGCAGGCCGTTGAAAAAGTCGCGAAATCGAGCGAAGCGAGGCTCCCTCGCGGCGGCGAGGGCGGGGGGAGTGGATTGAATCAGCGATAACTCGTTGATTTTACATTACCCTCAAGCGCACGG
>Ga0170475_118843666_pt1 | contig 12009 bp, 13 predicted proteins | sample Soicark_Litter_5_FD_111474 | JGI IMG/M metagenome (GOLD analysis project Ga0170475, IMG submission 111474) | Avena fatua rhizosphere microbial communities from Hopland, California, USA. Combined Assembly of 48 SPs | reverse complement strand
TTAAAGCAAATGCTTGTTTTTTGTTATCGATTTATTTTGCCTAGTGAATATTTTATTAAATTGTTCAGATTTTTGGATATTTATTTTGTTATACAATGGTTTATGTTGCCACTTATTAATCTTGAGCTATTTTTGAGAAGACATTTATTTTTAAATACTTGGGCGCGCGATTTATCTTATTGCCGCAGATTGTTTGTTTTTTTTACCTGTCTTACATTTTTTTCATCGTTTTTTCTTTATCTGTGGAATTTTCGAAGGTTTTTTTTCCAATATTTTAAAGCTCCATGCTTGAGACGTTAGATATTTTTCGGATGTTTTTATGTTTATTAATACTATTTTGTGTTTGTTTTTCCACCAATCTTTTATTCCATTTTTAGTTATTGTTATTTTATTAGATAGTTTATTTAAAGTAAATGATTTTTGTTATGTATATTGCGGATGTACTTTTTTTGACACCAACTTAATACAAAATAATATAGATTCTTTTTATTATTGTTTTAAATCAACGGCTGCATATTATATGCAAATATCTTTTAATTTAACTTCTATACGATCTAAACATTTACATTATTTTTTCCCAGAATTCTTAAATATGTATCCGTCGTTTAGTTCTTTTCGCTGGTTGGAAGATAAGTTTTTAAGTTTTTCATCAAAACATTTTGCAATATTGGTTTTGGATAAGTATTATAGTGAGGGTAGAGATGTTTTGTTGCTCGACTGTTTTAGGAGGTCATATAAAAAGTGTTCTCGAATAGATGAAGATGGTAATGTTGTTGGCTTAGATTTTTCTGATATGTTTAGTAAAAAATCGGTAAAATCAATACTTGCACATATGGATATTCCTGAGCCCAATGTTTTGTATGGTCATGATTATGATGAAATATATGCAATCATCGGTGATATGATAAGGTTTTTCCAAGATAATCCAGACATCCTAAAAGAATTTCAACTTTTTGCAATGGATAATAATTTTCATATTGATATAGGATTTTATACTGATTTTCAAGTGTGACGTTTTAAAGAATTGTTTTTGGACGAGTTTGATGGTGTTAGCAAAATTGATTAAACTTGTTTATGATATACAATATATTAATGGTCTATAGATTTTTTCTTTATTTATTAATATTTGCAATAAATTATTTCACATAATGAAAATGTCGCCATTATCACAATTTGACGTTATTAGTATAGTTCCATTTTGACTGGGCAGTAATGAATTTACGTTATCAAATTTAAGTTTAACTGTTCTTTTTGTTGTGATTTTTGGTTTTGTTTTTTTTAAAGCGTCATATGCCGGTCAGTTAATTCCAAGAGGTTGACAGGTAATTTTAGAAAGTATATTTATGTTTGTATATAGGCTTGTTTATCAACAATTGGGCAAAGATGGTATCATGTATTTTCCATTTGTTTTTGCTTTGTTTACATTTATATTGTTGTTAAATTTGTTTAGTATGTTGCCGTTTAGTTTTGCGGTTACTAGTCATTTTGTATGAACATTATATTTTTCATTAAGTATATGTTTAGGTATTTTTTTTTTGGGTATTCTAAAACATAAGATACATTTTTTTAAATTATTTGTTTTGGATGTTCCACTATTTTTAGCACCAATAATGATTATTTTAGAAATACTATCTTATATTATAAGAACATTTAGTTTGTCTATTAGGTTAAGTGCTAATATTTTGGCTGGACACACATTGGTTCACATAATAGCTGATTTTGTGGTGGTTATGGCTAATTTTAAATTTATATTGGTTTTTTTACCTTTTCTGTTATTGTTAGCTATATTTGTTTTAGAATTAGGCGTTGCTTGTTTACAAGCATATATTTTTGTTACTTTAATGTGTATGTATTTAAATGACTCTATACATTTGGCTGATCATTAATTCATTGAAAAAAACGCACTTATACCATATTGTAGACGCAAGTCCGTGGCCTTTATCTACTTCAATTGGGGTTTTGTTGATAACATCTGGTTTGGTTTGTTATATGCATAGAGTTATTAATGGAATGTTTTTAGTTATTTTAGGTTTTGTTATTTTGATTTTATCGTTATTTGTTTGATGAAGAGATATTATAAGAGAGTCAACTTATCAAGGCAATCACACTTTGATTGTTCAAAGAGGTTTAAAAATTGGTTTCGTGTTATTTATCTGTTCTGAAGTAGTTTTTTTTGGTGGATTTTTTTGAGCTTTTTTTCACTCAAGTTTGTCACCTTCTGTACTATTAGGTGCAGTTTGGCCGCCGGTAAATATAACAGGTCTTAATGCATTTGGTGTTCCAATGTTAAATACTGCTATTTTATTGTTGTCTGGCTTTTCAATAACATGAGTACATTTTTCTATAATTTATGGTAACGCTATCGAAGCAAATTATGGTTTTTTGGTTACTCTTTTTTTGGCAATTTTATTTACATTATTGCAGTTAGGTGAATATATGACGTCGCCTTTTAATATTTCAGATAGTGTTTATGGATCAGCTTTTTTTCTTTGACTGGACTTCATGGTCTGCATGTTATTATTGGTAGCATATTTATTGCAGTGTGTTATTTTCGTTTCTTGGATAATCATTTTACAGTAAAACATCATTTGGGCTTTGAATTTGCTTCTTGATACTGACACTTTGTTGATGTCGTCTGATTGTTTTTATATGCCTTTGTGTATCTTTGGGGCAATTGATAAATAAAAAAATAATATGAAAATACCAGTAATTTTTCTTTCGTTTAAACAGTTGGTGATATTTGGTGTTCATATAGGCCATGATCGTAAAAATTTTTTTTTTTTGTCTTCTTGGATATTTTTTAGTTGGTACAAAAATATGTTTGTAATTAATCTATATAAAAGTTTTTTAAATTTTAGATATGCGCTTTCCATATTTTATAGATATGCTGTTATGAGCAGGCCTGTTTGGTTTGTTTCTGTTCGTTCCAGATTTAGTCCAATGCTTTCTTGTTATGCTTATGTTTGTGGAGAAGTATTTAATACTTATTGGTGGGTTAATGGTTCGGTTACAAATTTTTATAGAATTTTGGGTTGAAGTCAAACAATTGCTCGTTTAATGATGTTAAATAAACATTATTTGAGGTTTAAAGATAAAAAGAAAATGGCCAGATTTTTTGGTTTAATTGATCATAGAAAACGTTTGCCTGGCGGTGCTTTTACTCCAACCGTGCTGAATAATTTGGCAGCAGTGCAGGAATTTACAGCTGGTCGTCTGCCTTGTATTGGTATTGTTGACTCTAATGTCCCTTCCACGTCAATAATGGTTCCTGTTCCAGGTAATGATGATTCTCATGTGTGTGTAAACTTTTATTGTTATATGTTATCAAGAAGTTTAATGGCAGGCAAACTTGATTTTGTTTATATGTGGGAGTGAGAAATCAGAAAGAAGATGTATGATGTTAGAAATAAACGACGTTCTTCCAAAAACTATGCAAGATTCCGTAGTGTGAATCATTTTATTTATTTATATACAAATTTTTATAGGTATGGTAAAAAAAACGATTTTTTTCAGTTATTTAACGAAATTTATAATTTTGACCTAAATATGGCTATTAGTATTGAAGACGCTATTAACATATGATTATCGAACACTAGATTAGTTAGTAATTTTTCTAATTATTCTGGAAAATTATTTACTTTATTAAATGAATATATCGATACCGAAAAATTTTTTATGGAGTTAGACTAAAAAGCACATGAATATCGTAATAATGAAAATAATGTATTTAGAGTTGAAGGTACTACTATTCTTATATAAAAAACAGATTATTGCATACTATAGATCTTTTAATATTTTGTCGTATTTAAAAAATCTTCTTTTTCCGCCCAAACGAAGTAAGTTATTTATTTTTTTAAGACTTGTTTTTTTTGGTTTTGTTTTAAGTTTTTTGCTTGACGTTTTAGCCGTATTTTTTACTTTTTATTATATAACGGGTGAATGATTTTTCAAAAATTTGAGGATTTTTATGAAAATTTATGTTGAAGGTTTTTGGTTTTATTTTTGAAGTAAGACCATTGATTTTCTCAGATATTTTTTATTATTTATTCCGTTGGTCAATTTAAATAAAAAACTAAAGAGGAAAAGGATGAGACTGCATACATACATTTTAGAAAAATTTATGCATATGATCGTAAGGTTTATAAGATGGCGACCAAATTATTGGTTTATATTGCTTCCTCCATTTTATGCACTGTTGCCCGTTGTGCTTATTTTTACTATTTTTTTGTTTTTTTTGGTGGAAGTTATTTTATGTCCATTAGTTACTGTAATTGAGATTTTTTGATTTTTTTTATCTGATTCCACTCTTTTTTGGAGAATTGTATTTTATGTATACAAATATAATAAAATTTCCAGTGTTTCATATCTACGCTCGGGTGCATCACTTTTTCATATTGCTACAATGATGCAGCAACATGGTTTTAAAGCTCCTAATTGTTCTGAGTTTGATAAATTTAGAGCTAGAATTGAATATAACGAATATTGTCGTCAGTACACTAATTCCGATTTGACGCCTGATTATCTAGATGACGATGCTTTGGATATATATGTTTTTTTGCTTGAATTATTTAAGGATACAAGATATGAATTGAAAAGAATTCCTTTAATGGGGTTTTTTTTTATTATATATCCATACACTTTTGTAACTGAAGTAGCAATTTTATTATATTATTTCTATATTGGTTTTATTTATTGTTTTTGCATTGTTTTTTTTCCAGTGGTTTTATTTTATGTTAGTTTCGAAGTTTGCTATGAATTTTATAAGGTTTTGGAATTTTGGCACCTGATATTTTTGAGAGATCTTCACTATTTGGAGCGCGTAAAAACTAAAATTTGAGATAATATCAGACGAGATGCAATCCGTCAGGAAAAAAAATTAATTGCGAAAAATTATTGACGTTCAAAATTAAAAGATTTTATTGAAAAGTTAAAAAAATTTTTTTAAGAAAAAAACATATGAGGTTTTTTGATAAGTCATCCACGACTACAAAGTTTTATAATTTTTGAATCACTTATGGCAGTCCTGCTAACTTCAATTATTGGTGAAATTTTGGTTCAATGGCCTTGATATGTTTATTTATGCAGATAGCAACCGGTGTTTTTTTGGCAATGCATTATAAACCAGATTTTGAATTGGCATTTGCTAGTATAGATTATATTAACAGAGATGTTAATTATGGTTGGCTTTTACGTTACCTGCATGCAAATGGCTCATCTATTTTTTTTTTAGTCGTTTATTTGCATATGATAAGAAGTTTGTTTTTTGGCTCTTTTAATTATCCAAGACAACTTTTGTGGGGTTCCGGTGTAATCATCTTTATATTAATGATTGCTACTGCTTTTTTAGGCTACGTCTTGCCATGAGGACAAATGAGTTTTTGGGCTGCTACTGTCATTACTAGTTTGTTTTCTGCTGTACCATATATTGGAGATTTGTTTGTTGTTTGACTTTGGGGTGGTTTTTCTAATGAGGATGCAACTTTGAACAGATTTTTTAGTATGCACTTTTTTTTTCCGTTTGTTATTATGGCATTATCTATTCTTCACTTGATCCTTCTGCATGAATTTGGCTCCAGTAATCCAACTGGTTTATTTTTTAGGGCAGATTTTCTTTTTATGACGCCGTTTTATGTTATAAAAGACTTGTTTGGTTTACTTATTTTGTTTACTATTTTTTTTTTTCTTGTTTTTGCCCATCCAGATGTGTTAGGCCATTCAGATAATTATATATTAAGTTCATCTTTTTCTACGCCATCGCATATTACGCCCGAATGATATTTTTTGCCGTTATATGCAGTACTGCGTGCGGTTCCTAATAAATTATTGGGTATAATTGTATTAGCATTATTCTTGTTGTTTTTACTATTTTTGCCATTTTTTGTCAATAAATTTACGCTAGTAAGAAGTAATTTTTTTAAACCTTTTTATAAAATGTTAATTTCATTGTTTGTAATAGATTTATTGATATTGGGTTGAGTTGGTGGCCAGCCTGTTGAGGAGCCATTTTTATTTATCGGCAAAGTAGCGACAGTTTCTTATTTTATTTTTTTTATTTTATGTTTTTTTTCTGGATTAATTGAGCAGTATATAAACCGTTTTAATGTTAAATAATGTCAAAATTTTTATTTCTTTCCTTTTTTATTTTTTTGGTTGGCGTTAGTGGTTTATTTTTGACACGAAAACATATAATATTGTTGTTGCTGTCTGTTGAGCTTATTTTTTTATCAATTAATTATAATTTTATAATTTTTTCTGTTTTTATGGATGATATGTTAGGACAGTATTACGCTCTTTGTATTTTGACTGTTGCTGCTGCAGAATCGGCAATAGGGCTGGCAATTCTAGTTATTTTCTATAGATTAAGAGGCGGCATTTCACTTGACCTAATAAATTTGCTGAAAGGATAATAACATGAATGTAAAACTAACTTTAAATGATTCGAATGATTATTATCAAAAATGGCAAGGCGAGGAAAAAGATAGTTTAAGTTATAACTTAAATACTGGTTTATTTTTAGGTGTTTTGTTTTATTTTTTGATCGTTTTTTTTGCTTATAAAATGTATTACGTATTAAGTTTTGGTGTGAGTTTTGCCGACCCTAGTTCAGTTTTTGCTGAACATTTAATTCACTTATATAATATTGTTTGAATAGTTTTGATTTTTGTTATTTTTCTTATTTTGGTTTTATTGATAAGAATTATATATTTGTTTAGTTGGAATTTTTCTTATTTTAGTTCAGCTTTGTATTTAGATTTTATTACAATTTCGTTAGAATATTATTTGGCTATTGGTTTATATTTACAGGATGACGATATTATTTATAATGTTATTGATAGATTGACGTTAATACAGACTAATGCCCAAGGTTTTAATACAATTGGTTTAAATTTGTGATATAATAAGGATGTTTACAAATTTATGTCAGTTTCAGATATTTCTGAATATAGACGTCTTGAAGTTGTTTGATGTCTTTTACCTATTGGTTCATTGTTGTTAATATCTATTCCAACGTTTAGTTTAATATTTTCACTAGACTCGTCTGTCGATCCAGTTTATACTATTAAGGTTATAGGTCGACAATGGTATTGAACATATGATTTGGATGTTGTTATCAATAATAATATTGTTGGATTAGATGGACTGGATATTGAAAAACTTAAGATTGACGTTAATGTAGAAAAAAGCCAACAAAAGCAGGTTGCTTTTATAAGGGTTAGTGACTATAATAAATATGGGCTACGTTTATCTGATGATGCTAGGCCAGTAAGTTTTGAGTTTGATAGCAATTTAGTTTTTGATGATGATCTGTCTAAAGGTACACATCGATTATTAGAAGTTGATAATAGATTATTTTTACCTGTTGGGGTTCCCGTTAGACTTTTAATTACATCTACTGATGTTTTGCATAGCTGAGCTGTTCCTAGTTTAGGTATTAAAGTTGATGCTGTTCCAGGTAGATTAAATCAGTTCGTTGTTGAAATAAAACGTCCAGGTGTTTTTTACGGTCAATGTAGCGAATTGTGTGGGCCATTTCACGGTTTTATGCCTATAGTTGTACAAGCTGTTTCATTGGAAAAGTTTGAAGAATGGTTGGTTTCTAAAGTTGAATAATGCCAACTTTTAGACAATTATCTTTTCATGGAAGAAAGTCCAAACGCAGACGTTGTGCCGTTGCTGCTTTGGTTGGTGCACCACAAAAAAAAGGTGTTATAGTCAAAATAGGGTTAACTACGCCTAGAAAGCCTAATTCTGCTAAACGTAAGTATGCAAAAGTTCGTATGATTGTTGCTAAAAAGGTCATTTTTGCACATGTTTCTGGTATTGGGAAACATGGATTACAGGAATATTCCATAGTTTTAGTTGAAGGCGGCAGTCCTCCAGATGTTCCGGGTATAAATTATACGTTGGTTAGAGGTGTTTATGATTTTGATAAACCGGAAGAATATAAACGGAAAAAAAGGCGTTCCAAGTTTGGTACAAAAAGACCTATTGTGTTACAATAAATGCTATTAAAGCTAAAACAAAAAAATAATAAATATAAATATTTATTGGCTTTGGACGATAGTCAATTTGAATTTTTTTTAACCAAATTTTGTGGTTCGTTGATTTCAAGGGGTAGAAAAAATTATGCTATAAAGTTATTTGACAAAATTTTGCTGGATTTCAAAAAGCATTTCCGCAGGGATCCTTTTATTGATCTAAGAAAGTCAATTGATAATTTAATTCCTGTTTTAGCATCTACACAGAAAAAAATTGGTAAAATTTATCATTCAGTTCCTAAGCTGGCTTTTGGTAATAGGAGATTTGTTATTATGCTTGGTTGAATTGTTAAAAAACAAAAAGGTAAATCAAATGTTATGGGTTTTAAAATACAAGATATTTCTAAAAATCTAATTGATGCAGTTAGTAAAAAAGGGTTGTTAATGAATTTAAAAAAACAGCATTTGGCGTCCTCGCTTTCTGGCAGACATTTGCTTTATACTAATAGACGCAGGTTTTTTGGAAGGAAAAAACCACGTAAAAAGAGAAAAACTGTTAAGAAGTTTTATTATATAATAAAGAAATCAAAATATTCTAGAAGACGATGAAATTATTTGAGGAAAAACAAATTGTTGTTTTCCTATGGTGAACTTGTACATTAATATTTATTATGGATATAGAAGTTTTAAAAAATTTTAGTATTTTTTTGCGTTCAAATAAAGTCGAGTCTGGCCCCCCTTTAAGTACAATACTAGGTAATTTTGGTATAAATACTGTTAAATTTGTTAAAGATTTTAATGACTATACTTCTGATTTACCCGATTATTTTTTATTAATTGTTAATGTTACTATTTATAATGACAAAACTTATTTCTTTTCTTTTTCGGAACCTAGCCTCTCTTTATTGCTACGTTTAGCTTCAATTGAAAAAGATTTTCTAGTCGCAGGTTCTGGTGGTTATATTTCTACTAAATATAGGGCTGTTTGTGTTGATGACATTATATTGGTCTCTTTTTTTAAGTTTGGTTTTTTTGATGAATATACGTTAAAAAATATTTTGGCTGTAATAAATTCCATGGGCTTGTATGTTGTTGAAAAAAGGTAAAAAGAGTAAATATACTGATTTGGCGCCTCTTAATAGCTTTGTTATCGTGAATGTGACTAATTTTTCTTATTTTAATTATCTTGTTGACCGTTACAATTTTTCTCATAATGCTGGTCGCGTTGTTTTTAAAACCCCATTTGACTTTTTTTCGGGCAATAACTATTTTGCTTTAATTGGAGAACATTTTTTCTACGATGATATTTTGGAACTTATGTCCAACGAGAGCAATTTTGAATTATTGGCTATTTGTTATAATAATCATTTTATGAATTTTGATAACAATTTTTTTAATATGTCAAATACTTTTTTTATTTTTTTCTATTGTATTATTTTTTATATTTTTTTTTCTTTAAATTTATTTTTTTCGAAGTTTATGACCATTTATAAAAAAGTTAATTTCCCCTATAAAAGAGAATAATGTTAAACCTAATTGAAAATATTATTATTAGTCTGTGTATGGTAACGTGTTTAAGCGTTATAATTGTAAATAATCCTATACAGTCACTACTTTATCTTATAACTTCTTTTGCATTGTCATCAATGCTGTTTATGCTTTTAGGCGCTGAGTTTGTTTCTTTATTGATATTTTTAGTTTATGTTGGTGCTATTGCCGTTTTATTTTTATTTATAATTATGATGTTAAATCTCAAAATTGTTGAGTTGAGAAATTATTATTTGCGATATTTGCCGATAGGTGGCTTTATTGTTTTTTTCCTTTTCTTTGAGTTAAGCTTTTTCGTATATGCTGAATTTTTTTCCGTATATACTCGTTTCTTATTTTTCGATTGGTTTGCTTATTTGTTTAATGATGATAATATTTTTGTTATTGGTTCAATAATATATACTTATTATGCTATATATTTTATTTTTTTAGCAATAATATTGTTAGTATCAATGATGGGTTCTATTATTTTAGTTATAAACTGAGGCACTGCAAAAAATAAGAATATATATTACAATGTTTATTTTTATGGAAATAAACATGATATGAAGTTTGTAAAATAAAAATGCTAAAAATTTTCGTACCCGAATACATGATTTATATAGAGGAGATTAATTTCTCGAACCTTTTCGATATTTTTGTTTTCTATCCTGAAGTTTCCTTTTTTATAGAAATCCGTAATTTTGGCTATTATAGTTTTTTGCCTAACTCAGAAGATGTTTCTTTTATTTCTACATTTTCGGATTGGAAATCTCTATATGGTAGACGTGTAAATATTTATGATACATGAGAGACGAATTTTCGAACTAGGGTTCTTAAAAAGTGGTTTTGATGATGATCATGATTTGGTTTTATTCCTAAACATAATACGTATAATGCTTATTCAGCTTTAAATTTCTTGGTTGGAAATTCTTTTGTTAATCATGAAATATTTAGTGTAGCTAGCAGTGATTATAGGCTCATTGATCGTCTTTTGTTACGCAATAACGTGCTTTACTTTAATTCAAATATAGTAAAACAAATTGAAGCTAGTCTTCGTTCTAAACACTACGTTTTTTATAATTTTCAGCCTTTTACTCGCGAATTGTTGACTACGTGAATGGCTACTTATAAACCCGCTTTAGATTTGTCTGTAAATAATCCACAATGTATTTATTTTAATGATGGTTTATTGTACGCTAGAAAATGAGTTGCTCAAATTTATATGACTTTTAATGATTATAGATTAGAACCTTTTTACGAATATGCTTTTTGAACTTCAAATTATTTCATTGATTTTGAACCTTATTTTGAGTCTTTTTTACCAAGTAATGACTGGTATGTAAATGATTTTATTTTTTTTTTTCATGATCTTAATTTTTTACTTATTCCGCATTTTTTCATATTTTGTTATGTTATTTTTTTTTTTATTGTTCTTTTCTTTTTTTTTTACAATAATGAAGAGTTTCATGAAGTTGTTTTACCTAACAAAATGTTCCGATATTTTTATTATCTTTTGCAGCGTTTTACTGTTTGGTATAATTATGAAAAAAAAAAACTTCGTGTTAATAAGATGGAGTTTAGGAAAGAACATGGATTACCACTTACAAGAAAAAGACATTTTGAGAGTCGTTTCCTTTTACTTTTAAACAGACACTTTTTCTCAAAAATAGTCATTTTTTGTTGGAAGTGATTCGCAATTGATTCAAAATATTATGAAAAATTGAAGTCTGGCGATTATACAATATCATATGTTTTTGTTTTTATGTGGGTTTTTGTTCTAAACATGATTATTTTTATTTTCAGGTTTCCAAAAAATGTTTTTTACTATTTATATTATATGTATTATTTATGATTGCCTAGATATTTAAAAAATTATTCACATTCCAATTTTAGAAATAAATTTTTTTTTAATTTTTGGTTTAAGGATTTTGTAACATATGGGCGTGAGTTTTATGGTAATACTGCTTTTCAAGCGGTGAGGAATTTTATGCATTATTTGGATTTATATAAAAGGGACGAATACAAAAATTTCATTAGAAAAGGTATTATTAAAGCTTATGAAGCTAGGATGTGAGGTGTTGAGGTCGAGGAAGAAAGAAAAGAGGAATATATAAATTACTACTATTATAGAATTTTCAACAGTTATTATCCTGACAATGACTTTTTTTTTGTTTTAATTCCACGTTTTTTTTCTATCACTGTACAAAGAATGGATTTTTCGTTTAATAAAATATATACTAAAGATCTTGCTGAGTTTTTTAGTATGGTAAACACTAAACTTGATTTGTTAGGTGCGAAAAAAGGTCTGTTCAGGTTTATATTTCTCCGATATTTTTTCTCTTTTACTTTTTGAAGATTATATTTTTATTATTTTTATACGTTGTATGCAGATAAACTTGATAAATTTGATAGCATGATAAAAATCTACTATTTTTATACGTATACGTTTTTCATATATGCATATTCATTATGGAATAACATTATTTCTATAATTATGACG
>Ga0170475_131793801_pt1 | contig 12011 bp, 11 predicted proteins | sample Soicark_Litter_5_FD_111474 | JGI IMG/M metagenome (GOLD analysis project Ga0170475, IMG submission 111474) | Avena fatua rhizosphere microbial communities from Hopland, California, USA. Combined Assembly of 48 SPs | reverse complement strand
GTTGCGTCGGCGCATGGCGCACGATGAATCCACCGTCTCGGCTTTCCTGGCCAGCGTGCAAGATGCGGTGGCCCGGCGAGAGGTGGCGGACCTGGCGCAGTTGCAGGCGGAACTGCCCGCAGTACCGCTGCAACGCTGGGATGTGCCGTACCTCACGGAGCGCTTGCGCCGCGAACGCCATGGCGTCGACCAGGAGCAGTTCCGTCCTTATTTCCCGCCTGATGCGAGCCTTGCGTTCGTGTTCCGCGTTGCCGAGCGCTTGTTCGGGGTGACGTTCGAGGCGCAACCGCAACCGTTGTGGCACCCTGACGCACAAGCGTTCACCGTGCACGACGGCGCGGGTGGCGCCTATTTGGGCACGCTTTTCGTGGACCTGTATCCTCGCGCCGGAAAGTACAACCATGCGGCGGTCTGGGGCCTGCGCAATGTCTCCACGCGCACGGGCCGGTCGCCGGCGGTCGCACTGGTCGTGAACTTCAACCGGGCAGGCCTGAACCTCGACGAGCTGGAGACGCTGCTGCACGAGTTCGGTCACGCGTTGCACGGGCTGCTGTCGGCCACGCGGTATGCGTCGCAGGGCGGCACGAACGTGCAGCTCGACTTCGTGGAAGCTCCGTCCCAGATGCTGGAGGACTGGGTGTACGACCCGAAGGTCGTCGCGCTGTTCCAGCAGGTGTGTGTCGCATGCCCGCCGGTGCCAGACGACCTGCTCGCGCGTGCTTTTTCGGCGCGCGAATTCGGCAAGGGCGTCCGGTTCGCTCGCCAGCGGCTGTTTGCTGCGTACGACCTGGCGCTCTACGGGCGGCGGCCGGGCGATCCGATGGCGCTGTGGCGGGAGATGGAATCCGCCACACCGCTTGGTCATGTGCCGGGGAGCATGTTCCCGGCCGGTTTCGGGCACATCGCGGGCGGGTATGCGGCCGGCTACTACAGCTACTTGTGGAGCCTCGTGCTGGCCGAGGACCTTCGCACTGCGTTCGCCGCCGACCGGCTGTCGACGGACACCGGCCGCCGCTACCGCGAGACGGTGTTGTCCCAAGGGGGGCAGGTCGATGCGGCCGATCTGTTGCACCGCTTCCTGGGACGTCCCACCACCAACGTAGCCTTTTTCCGGGCGCTGTCGCGCCAATGAGGCACGGCTCAACTGCACCGCACGAGCACCGACCCCGTCGACCAAACACCATGGAATTTCCCCGCCGCATCCCGTTCGTCGAGACACTCGGTTTCGAGCTGCTGAAGTTTGACAGCGGTGAGGCCGAAATCGCCGTGGCGGTGCACGACGCCCTGTGCAACTCGTGGATGGTGGCGCACGGCGGGCTGACGATGACCTTGCTCGATGTGGCGATGGCCCATGCGGCGCGCAGCCCAAAGCGGCCCGGGGAGGAGCCCGCGGGGCAGGGGGTCGTCACCATCGAGATGAAGACGAGTTTCGTGCGCCCGGGCCTGGGCCGGCTGGTGGCACGGGCCCGCACGATCCACAGCACGGCCTCGCTCGCCTTCTGCGAAGGCTCGGTCTTCGACGAAGTCAGCGCCTTGATTGCGCACGGTACTGGCACATTCAAGTACCTGAACGGCCTGCCGGCCCGACGCCGCATCCAGCGGCCCGACGCGTCGCGGTGATGCAAGGCGCTCCACGGCACTTTAGCGAAAAGACCGGAACAGCAACCCCATGAAGCACTTCCAGGGCGGCACCGCTGTCATCACGGGCGCGGCATCCGGTTTCGGTCTCGAAGTGTCGCGCCTCGCCGCGCGGCTCGGCATGAACATCGTGATGGCCGACATTCAGCCGGATGCGCTCGCGACGGCCGTGGCCGAGATCACGGCCACTGGTGCGCAGGTCCTGGCGCATCTTGTCGACGTGTCCAAGGCGGTGGAGGTTGACCGACTGGGCTTGGCCACGTTCGAGCGGTTCGGTGCGCCCACCTTTGTCTTCAACAATGCGGGCGTCAGCGGCAGCGGCCTGATCTGGGAGTCGACCGCCAAGGACTGGGATTGGGTGCTGGGTGTCAACCTGATGGGCGTAGTGCACGGCGTGCGTGTCTTCACGCCCATGATGCTTCAGGCGGCCCGGCAAGATTCCGCTTACCGCGGGCACATCGTCAACGCCGCCTCCGTCGCCGGCCTGGTGGCCGCGCCCAACATGGGCGTCTACACCGTCAGCAAGCATGCGGTCGTCGCACTGAGCGAAACGCTGTACCACGACCTCCGCCTCGTCACCGGCCAAGTGAACGCTTCCGTGCTGTGCCCGTCTTACGTGCCGACCGGCATCGCCCGCAGCACTCGCAACCGTCCGCCGGAACTGAGCGACCTCACGGCACAGACCCGAAGCCAGCGGATCGGCCGCGCGATGGCGTCGAAGGCCGTTTCGGGCGGTACGGGCACGGCCGCGGCCGTTGCCAAGTCGGTGTTCGAAGCGATCCGCGAAGAGCGGTTCTACATCCACACGCACGCCGATGCACTGGCCGCCGTGCAGACGAGGTTTGATGACGTGGTGAATGGACGAAACCCGGGCGACCCGTTCGCGGACCTCCCGCAACTGGGCGCCGATCTGCGCAAGGCGCTGTGTGCTGACCTGCTGGCATCAAGAGGAGCGGAATGAGCCGGCCGTGAATCTCCAGCAAGTTCCTCGGTCCTGATACGGCAGGACTCAGGCGGGAGCGACAATGGAGGCATGCCCATGTCGCGCCTGTTGTGCCCCTTCCGATGACCTTGCTTCCTGCCCCGACTCCCAGCGTCGCCGTGATTGGCGCCGGCCCCGCGGGTTTGATGGCCGCCGAGGTGCTCCTTGCGCGTGGCGTGGCCGTTCAGGTCTTCGATGCCATGCCCTCGGCGGGCCGAAAATTCCTGCTGGCCGGCAAAGGCGGTTTGAACCTCACGCACGGCGAGCCGCCGGATACGTTCCTCGCACGGTACGGCCAAGAGGGTGCCGGCGCCCTGGCGCCGTTCATCACTGCATTCGGCAGCGACGCGCTTCGCACCTGGTCCTCCGGGCTCGGCATCAACACCTTCGTCGGCAGTTCAGGACGGGTCTTCCCCACTGACATGAAGGCCGCGCCGCTGCTGCGGGCGTGGCTGCAACGTCTGCGCGCGAGCGGTTTGACTTTGTCGATGCGCCACCGCTGGACCGGCTGGGCTGCGCCAGACCGGCACGTGCTGGCTTTCGACACCCCGACTGGTCCGGTGACACGGGAGGTGAACGCCGTGGTCCTTGCCCTCGGCGGCGGCAGCTGGCGACGCCTGGGATCGGATGGCGCATGGGTGCCGCTGCTGGCGGCACGGGGCGTGCCGGTGGCGCCGCTGCGCCCATCGAACTGCGGTTTCCACGTCGCGCCCGTCTGGACCACGCTGTTCCGGGAACGCCATGCGGGCGAGCCGGTGAAAACCGTGGGGCTGAGCTTCGAAGGGTTTCGGCAGACCGGCGAATTCGTCATCACCGAGACCGGCATGGAAGGCAGTCTGGTGTACGCCGCGTCATCCGCCCTTCGGGAGGCCATCGACGCCCGCGGTAGCGCCACGTTCCACCTCGACTTGTTGCCTGGCCGCACGCCGCAGTGGGTCACCGCCGAGGTGGCCCACCCTCGAGGGTCGCGCTCGCTTTCCACCCACCTGAAATCGCGGCTCGGGCTTCAAGGTGTCAAGGCGGGCCTCCTGAACGAACTGGTGTCGAAGGCCGACATGCATGACCCGGCCACGCTGGCTGCACGGATCAAGGCACTTTCGGTCACCGTGGATGCTGCGCGCCCTCTCGATGAGGCCATCAGCAGTGCCGGCGGCGTGCGGTTCGAAGGGCTCGATGCCGGCTTGGGCGCGCGCGCGGTCCCTGGGCTCTTTGTCGCTGGCGAAATGCTCGACTGGGAGGCGCCTACGGGCGGCTACCTGCTGACCGCATGTTTTGCCACCGGGCGCACTGCGGGGCAGGCTGCAGCAGATTGGCTCTCGTCACGCGCCTGAACGCGGTCCTGGCAGAGCGGCACGGTTTGAACGAGACCGGCGACCGCGCTGCGCACCAAGTGGAACGAGTGAATTACGCTCGTCATCGATCATGAACGCCACTCGCAGTTTCTTGCATACCGGCGATAGGGTAGACAGGTATCCACTTCATCGATCATTTGGCTGCGCGCGGTCATTGCAAATGAACCCGGCATCGCAAGCCATCCCGGTTTCTTTCATTCCATGCCTCTGATTTGCTCCGTGCTGTGAACGAAATGACGCAGCCGCAACGACAGGTTACTCATGTGCCCCCTAGAAGAAATGCATTTCGAGGCCATGTCCTACACGCACGGATTCTCCAGGCTCATACGATTTGCATTCCCCGGGGCCGCAGACTCTCTCCCTCCCCAACTCCTGCGGTCTCTTCAACGGACGGGTGCCCAACGGCCCCGTCCGTTTTTTTTCGTTTTTTGCAAGGCACGCAGTGTGGTGCTGCCGGATGCACCGTTTTATGCTGAGGTCCACCACCGAAAGGAGTGAGCAGCATGCCCGTCGTGCTCATCGGTACTGCCTCGTGGACGGACAACACCCTCATCGATTGCGGTCGGTTCTACCCACCGCACGCGCGGACGGCCGAAGGGAGGTTGCGCCACTATGCCTCGCTGTTCCCGCTCGTGGAGGTGGACTCGAGCTACTACGGCATACCCACGCCGGCCAATGCCCAGCGGTGGGTCGAACGCACGCCGGACACGTTCACGATGAACGTGAAGTCGTTTCGCCTCTTCACGGGCCACCAGACGCCTCTGGCCACGTTGCCCAAGGACATCCAGGCGGAACTGGGCACCGCTGCGACGCGGCAGGTGTTGTACTACCGTGACATGCCGCCGTTCCTTCGGAACGAACTGTGGCGTCGTTTCATCGAGGCGCTTTCGCCACTGAAGTCCGCAGGTCGTCTGGGCCTGGTGCACTTCCAGTTTGCCCCCTGGGTAAGGTGCACCGCGGCTGGCCGAGGCCACGTCGCCCACTGCGTCGAGCGCATGGCAGGGCACACATTGAGTGTGGAATTCCGCCATTCCTCCTGGCTCGCCTCCAGCCAAGCGCCTTCAACCTTGGCATTCGAACGAGAGCTCGCGGTGGTGCACACGGTGGTGGACGAACCGCAGGGCTTTGACAACAGCGTGCCCGCGATCTGGTCACGCACGCATCCGGCGGGTTCCCTCGTGCGGCTGCATGGGCGCAACGCCGCCACTTGGAACATGCAAGGGGTGAGCGCCGCCTCGGACCGATTCGACTATGACTACCCGCCGGACGAACTCGCCGGGCTCGCTGCAAGCATCCACCAGTTGTCGCTCGACAGCATGTTCACGCACGTGATCCTGAACAACAACATGGAGGACCAGGCGCAGCGCAACGCGAAGAGCCTGATGGCGATGCTGCTCCAGTGAAACGGGAAGCCTTGTGCCGGACCGGGATGCGACGGATCCTCTGGTCTATGCTTGCCGGATGCAGAAACTCAAACCATTTTCAATGATCCGCGAGTTCCATCTCGCCGATTGGTTCACCCTGGCGAACGCATTCTGTGGTGTCGGTGCGCTCTTTTCAGTCATGACTTACCTGCAGACCCGGGATGTCACTCACCTGTTCTTCGCGTGTGCGCTCATTCCGCTCGCATTGGTGTTCGATGTGCTCGATGGTCGCATCGCCCGTTGGCGTCAACGCAGTTCCGCCATGGGCCGGGAACTCGATTCGCTGGCCGACGTCATCTCGTTCGGCGTGGCGCCCGCGGTGATCGCCTACGGGGCAGGTATGCAGGGCTTTTATGACCGCATCGTGCTGGTGTTCTTCGTTGCCGCGGGCGTCTCGCGGCTGGCGCGCTACAACGTCACGGCCGAAGCCTTGTCCGCTGGAGGAGACAAGGTCAAGTACTTCGAGGGCACCCCCATTCCAACGTCGCTCGCCCTGGTGATCGTCATCGCCATCGCGGCCTGGCAGGGCGCCATCGGCGACCAGCTTTGGTTCGGCACGCTGCAGATTGGTGGTCTGAAGATGCACCCGCTCGTGCTGATGTTCGCGCTCTCCGGCTCGTTGATGGTGAGCCGCATCCGCATTCCGAAGCTCTGAGGCGCCGAACCGGCGCAGTCCGTCAGGCGGTGCGCCGCCGTGTTGCGTGGCCGACCGCTTCGGCGCATGACCAATGGCCAATGGCCAATGGCCGAAGTTAAGGTAACCTTACTCCATGACCCGACCTACTTTCATTGCCGCTTGGGCGGCTTCGATGCGGATATACGATCCGGTCGATTCAGCCACCAAGGTGGCTCAAATCATTGGCGGCAACGTGGCCGGCAATATCAATAACCGCGATCCGAAGCAACGCTGGATCAACACGTGTGCCGTGCGCATGAGCTACGTCCTGAATCAATCAGGGTTGAAAATTCCCAATGTTCCTGGACAAACGGTCTCCGGTGCGGACAAGAATTGGTATTTCTTTCGCGTGAAGAATCTCATTGCCTTTCTCGAACAGCGATGGGGAAAAGCCGAAGTCGTCAGTTACCCGGTCTCTGGTGGCGGGACGCTGGCAGGCAAGAAGGGCGTGATACTTTTTGAGGTTTCCGGCTGGACGGACGCCCGAGGCCATGCCACGCTCTTCAACGGCAGCAGCTGTTATGACCATTGCTACTTCAACGAGCCGGAGGCGAGATACCGCACCGACCGCGCGAACTTCTGGAGTCTGCCGTGATGAAGGGCGGGATCTGCACCCTGTTGTCCATGCTGGCGCTCGTGGCTGCCCCGTGTCCGGCGAAGGACGATGCGACGACGTCACCGGAGGCAGGTACCCGCACCTATGCGCAGAACTACAAGGACATGGTGCTCGCGACGTGCATAGCCAGCGCCTATCAGAACGAGCCCCGGGCCGCGACGGACGCAGGCAGCAGTGCAAGCGCCTTGTTTGAATGGACGTACTACGACATGGACAAGAACCCCGGTGCCACCAATTCATTGATCGATCGTTATCTCGCGCGGGACTATTTCAACCCGTTGGTTGAATCGGAAGTCAAGGGAGTGAAGTTCGATTTGTTGAAATGCCTGGACCTGTACCACAGCAAGGCGCTGGAGGCACAGGTCAGGCGGCTTGTCATGCATCCGCATCGCACTTACAGGCAGGACAATCCATTGCCTTCAAGGCCGAAGTGACCTTCGCCATCCGGCACCGGAGCGCTGCTTGAACGCAGCCGCACGTCAGCCGGTTCGCATGCCGGCGCCCGGCCGGCTGGTCGCCTGTTCCGGAGAGCTCCTGCAAGATGCTCGTAAACTTTCGGCGCCGCGAAAATCGACGCTCCGTACCAGCAGCGCGGGCCGGTCAATGGCGGACCTGCAGTCATCGACCACAACAAGCCCTCATGAAGATTCTCTTTGCCCTTTTGCTCAGCCTGGCGTCCCTCAGCGGGTTCGCCAGCGAAGCCCACTCGCTGCGTCTGGGTGCAACGCGCGACGACGTCGAAAAGACCATTGGTTCCGCCCTCGCGCCGGATGAATCGTCCATTTTCAAGAATGCGTTCCAGGCAACACCGACGGATTCGCTGCGCAGCAAGCTGCCCGGTCCGTTGTCCGGCTTGGCGTTCAGGTACGCCACGTTCTACTTCAATGACGCCGGGAAGCTGTGGCGGGTGCGGTTCGAGGCAGCCGCGCTGCCCGCGAACGATGCGTTCAAGGCGTTTGTCGACACGACATCGCTTCTCGAAAGCGATGCCCGCCTGGCACCGGATCAGGCCGAGCACATCGGAAAAAAGATCGACTGGCAGGTCCCCGTCATCAAGCGATGCGTGTCGGACGAGGGGGACGATTTTGCCTTGAGCCCTAAGGCGCTCGCAGTGGCCCGTGCGAAATGGAAGACCTACAGCCAGCCAGAGCGGTTCGCGTTGAGCATGGACTGCCGCATTGACGCGTACGTCGGGAACCTGTTCGTGGACAAGCAGCATGCGAGGCACCAGGTCTCCTACGAAGCAGGGCCCGCGATCACGCCACGGAATGTTCATGGCATGCTAGCCGCGCCCCAGGCAACGGTTGTATTCCTGCTGATCCAGACCAGTGCAGAGTTGCCCGGCGTCGGCCAGACCGAAGAATCGATGCGAAAGCCTCAATGACGGCATGACGGCCGGACCGGCGTCCGGAGCCGGCCCGAACGGCTCATCGATCCTGACGCTCCGAGCGGATGCTTGACCACGCGGAACGTGCGCATAGTGTGCTTTTCCGTTTCTTGCGACGACCTTCAACGGAGACTCCGTGCAAAGCAGTTCTGTTCAGTGGGCCGCCGTCATCGTGTTCGGTCTCGCGCTTGCGCACACATTCGCCAGCCGGCAGATCGACCGTATGGCGCGGCGGTTCCCGCGCCATGCCGGGCTGTTCCACTTGCTGGGCGAAGTCGAAGTGGTTTTCGGTCTGTGGGCCATCGTGTTGGTGCTTGCACTTGCCGGGCTGGCCAGTGCCGATGCAGCGGTGGCTTACGCGGAGAACCGGCACTACACCGAACCACTGTTCGTGTTCGTCGTGATGGTCATCGCGGCATCTCGCCCAGTGCTTGCCGCCGTGACACACGCCGTGCTGGCCGTGGCCCGGCGCCTGCCGGTGCGCACGGCGGTGGCGCAAGTCTGGCTCGCGCTTTCCTTCGGCCCGTTGCTCGGTTCGCTGGTGACCGAACCGGCGGCGATGACGATCTCCGCGCTGGTCGCCGCCCCGCTGGTGTTTTGCGCCGGCATGCCCGAGCGCTTGAAATACGCCGCACTCGGCGTGCTGTTCGTCAACGTGTCGATCGGTGGCACGCTCACATCGTACGCGGCGCCGCCCGTGCTGATGGTGGCGGGCATCTGGCAGTGGGACTCGATGCACATGCTGGCCCACTTCGGCTGGAAGTCCGCTGTCGCCGTACTGGTCAACGCCACCGCGATGACGTGGTTCATGCGCGGGTACCTGCCTGAGCACTCAAGCGACGCTGGTGTGGGCGACCGCGCGCCATTGCCGGTCGTGCTGGTGCATCTCGGGTTCCTCGCGGGCGTGGTGGCTTTCGCTGAGCACCTGGTCATCTTTCTGGGTCTCTTCGCGATGTTCCTCGGTTTCGCTCAGTCGTATGAGCGCTATCAGAGCCCGCTCATCCTGAGGGAGGCAGGTCTCGTGGGGTTCTTCCTTGCCGGACTCGTGGTGCTCGGTGGGCTGCAGTCGTGGTGGCTGCAGCCTTTGGTGTCGAGCCTCTCGCCGCTCGGGCTTTTCTTTGGCGCTACTGGTCTCACCGCGATCATCGACAACGCGGCGCTGACGTACCTCGGTTCGCTGATCACCGGCCTGCCGGAGGAATCGAAGTACATGCTCATGGCCGGTGCGGTGGCGGGCGGTGGGCTCACGGTGATCGCCAATGCGCCCAACCCGGCCGGGGTGGCACTGCTCAAGCAGCACTTCCAGGACGAATCGGTGGGGGCGGGTGCATTGCTGATCGGCGCCATCCCGCCCACCCTGGTGGCGATGGCGGCGCTGCTGTTCCTGTGAAAATGCCGTTCATGCCGTTGTTCCACATTGCCTTCTATCGATTCGTCGCGCTTCCTGATGCCGACGCGTTTGCCGAGCGCCTGCGGGCGTTGACCCGCGAGTTGACCGGCAGCGTGCTGGTGGCCGAGGAGGGCATCAACGGCGTGCTGGCCGGGCCGGCGCAGGCGCTCGACGCGTTCGAGCTTGCGTTGCAGGCAGACCCCCGGTTCGCCGGCATCGTGTTTCGCCGCACCTCGTGCGCGTCGCGCCCGTTCGCCCGCATGAAGGTGCACCGCAAACAGGAGATCGTGGCGGTGGGACGAGCCGGAGGCAAGGCCATGGCGGGTACCGCGGTGAGCCCGCAAGCCTGGCGCGAATTGTTGGGCCGCGACGACGTGGTGGTGCTCGACAACCGCAATGCGTTCGAGTATCGCCTCGGTCATTTCCGCGGTGCGGTCGATCCGGCCGTGAACAACTTCCGCGACTTCCCCGAGTACGTTGAAGCCAATGCCCCGCAATGGCGGGCGGAGGGGCGGCGCGTCGCGATGTACTGCACCGGCGGCATTCGCTGCGACAAGACAAGCGGCTGGATGGCAGATTTGGGGCTCGAGGTGCTGCGGCTTGACGGCGGCATCCTGAACTACTTCGCACGCATGCCAGACGCCGCGCGCGAATGGTCCGGCGAGTGCTTCGTCTTCGACAACCGCATCGCGCTCGACACGAAACTCCAGGAGACCGACACCACGCTGGACGAGGTCTACGGCGGGGACCCGGCCGACGCCTGGCGCCTCGCCCGCGCGAGGCGCCTCGATGCCGAAGGCTGATCAAGGGCATGGACTGCCGGCACGCGATGGCGTGGGGCCCAGCTGCATCGCATTGCCGCCCGGGCCGTGGACCACCATCGGTGCATTCCTGATCGACCGCTTCCCTGCGGTACCGGCGGCCGACTGGGCCGCGCGCATGGCATGTGGTGATGTCGTCGACGAGACCGGCCTGCGCGTCGATTCGGACCGGCCGTACCGCAAGCATCTGAAAGTCTTCTACTACCGGCATGTGCCGGTGGAGCCGTGCGTGCCATTCGACGAGGTCGTCCTGTTCCAGGACGCGCATCTCGTGGTGATCGACAAGCCGCATTTTCTTCCAGTCACCCCCGGTGGCCGTTACCTTCAGGAAACGGTGCTGGTGCGGGCCCGACGGCGCCTCGGCATCGACACGTTGGCACCCGTGCACCGGCTGGATCGCGAGACCGCGGGGCTGGTGTTGCTGTCTGTGCAGCCGGCCGAACGCGCGGCCTACCACGAGATGTTCCGTGCGCGTGCCGTCGAGAAAGTGTATGAGGCGGTGGCGCCCGATCGACCGGACGTGCCGATGCCGCAGGTGCGCCGCAGCCGGATGGCAGAATCCGCCGGTGCGTTCATGCAGATGGTCGAAGTGCCTGGCGTGCCCAATGCCGAGACCGCCATGGAACGATTGGCGCCCCGGGCCGGCGGGTGTGCGCTGTATCGCCTTCGCCCGCTCACCGGTCGACGCCACCAACTGAGGGTGCACATGGCGGCGCTCGGGTTGCCCCTGGTGAATGACCGGATCTACCCTGTGTTGCAGCCGCATGAGGCGGATGGCGCAAGGCAGGATTTCTCGCACCCCCTCCAACTGCTGGCCCGCACGATTTCCTTCAACGATCCGGTGACCGGGCGGTCTCGACACTTTGAAAGCCACCTTGCGCTGTCGCATGGGGTTTTGGCGTGAAGTGGTGCGATGCCGTGTCGTCTCGGGACACGGATCGCGTAGCGCGGCGGGGTAGTCGGTAGGCGGTTCTCACTCATATCGGCTGCGCCTCGGCGAGCACCTAGGTCCGGAGTTCCGGTGGCAGGTCAGCCGGTCACGTGCACGGCAGGGCAGACCGGCACAAGCACACGCGGGTAAACCTGAGCCCAAGGCGCACGCCGCTGATGCGTTTGCATGGTGCCCGGCGGGTAACATCCGCGCCGTATGAGTACGCGCTCCGATCCCAAGTCCTCATCGATCGAGCTGTCGACCCGCTCGCGACGCGCGACGGTCAACGACGTCGCCAGCTGGCTGGGGTGTCGGCCATGACCGTCTCACGCGCCGTTAACAAGCCGGACCAAGTGCCCGCGGCCACGCTCGAGAAAGTGCGCAAGGCCATCGCGACGACAGGCTACGTGCCGAACCTGCTGGCAGGCGGCCTGCGGTCGAACAAGAGCCGCCTCGTCGCGGCCGTGGTTCCGACGCTGTCCGGCCCGGTTTCCCTGGAAACGGTCGAATCGCTCACGGCCGCGCTTGCAGCAAAGGGGTACCAGCTGATGCTGGGGCAGAGCGGTTACCAGGACTCGCGCGAGGACGAACTGCTCAGCGACATGCTCGTCGGCTTTTCGCACGCTGGCGTCGGTCGTGCGGTGTGCCAGTTCCTGCATGATCACGGGCGGCGCAGCCTGGCGGTGATCGGTGGAGACGACGAACGCTCCCGGCGCCGCAATGCCGCCTTCGCGGAACGTGCCCGCGAGTTGGGGCACGCCTGGCCAGCCGTGCAGCTGGTCCCGTCGCCGACC
>Ga0170475_105184564_pt1 | contig 12011 bp, 10 predicted proteins | sample Soicark_Litter_5_FD_111474 | JGI IMG/M metagenome (GOLD analysis project Ga0170475, IMG submission 111474) | Avena fatua rhizosphere microbial communities from Hopland, California, USA. Combined Assembly of 48 SPs | reverse complement strand
TCTGGACCGCTGGGCAGCGCGCGGCGGACAATTTGCACGAAGTCTCTTCCCGCGCCTGTTTCAAGCCACAACTGCCACGATTTTTTATCGAGCGGCTCACGGCGCCCGGTGATTTCGTTTACGATCCTTTTATGGGAAGGGGCACCACGCTGCTTGAAGCGGCGTTGCTCGGGCGTGCTCCCGGCGGGAATGATATTAACCCGTTAAGCGCGATGCTGATCAAACCGCGCTTGAATCCTTCCTCGTTACCTGAGATTGCATCACGTCTTTCGAAGATTGGTTTCGAACGAGGCGTCGATCTAAAATCCGCGGATCTTTGGGAGGAACTGCTGGTCTTCTATCACGTCGACACGCTCCGCGAAATTACCGTTCTTAAGAATTATCTAACTGGGCGCGCAATCGAAGGCACGCTCGATTCCGTTGATGAGTGGATTCGAATGGTTGCGCTGAATCGGCTGACGGGGCACTCGCCTGGTTTCTTTTCGGTTTACACGCTGCCACCAAACCAGGCTGTCTCGATAAAATCGCAGCAGAAGATAAATTCGGACCGTCAACAGATTCCAACGCGGCGGGATATCGCAAAACTCATTGTGAAGAAGAGCCGAAGTTTGCTCTCGGATTTGTCAGGGAAAACGCGGAATATCTTTGCCTCAGTCAATCACAAATCCTTACTCGTCAATGCGCCAGCATCCGAAACGCGAGGGATACCTTCCGGCACAGTTTCGCTGGTGGTTACTTCGCCACCGTTCCTCGATGTGGTCGATTACGCGGGAGACAACTGGCTGCGCTGCTGGTTTGCCGGAATCGATCCGAAAAGCGTCAAACTGACCGTCCCGAAAAAGGTGGAAGACTGGCAATTGGAGATGACGAGAGTCTTTGTCGAATTATGCCGAGTTTTGAAACGCGGCGGCCATGTTGCTTTCGAAGTTGGTGAAGTTCGCCGCGGGACAATCAAGCTTGAAGAGACGGTCATAACTTGCGGAATTGATGCAGGCCTCGCGCCCGTGCTTATTCTGATCAATCAGCAGGAATTCACCAAAACGGCGAATTGTTGGGGAGTGGATAATAATGCGAAGGGCACGAACTCAAATCGAATTGTGCTCTTCAGGAAGGATTAATTGCCGTTTTCCTTTTTTGCCTCAAGCGCGAGCGGAATCAGCTCGGAAATTTGTTTCACAAAGTGAACTTCCATTTTGTCACGGACTTCAGGCGGCACTTCGTTCCAGTCTTTGCGATTGTCCTCCGGCAGGATCACCCGTTTGAGACGGGAACGAGCCGCGGCAAGAACTTTCTCTTTGATACCTCCAACGGGTAAGATCCGCCCTCGCAAACTGATCTCGCCGGTCATGGCGCTGTCCGAGCGGACGAGACGGCGGGTGAGAAGCGAAGCCAAGGCGACGACAATCGCGGAACCGGCGCTGGGCCCATCTTTGGGAGTGGCGCCGGAGGGCACGTGAATGTGCAAATCCTGCTTCTCCGTGCCTTCGACATCTATTTTTAATTTTTCCGCCTGGCTTCGCAAATAACTGAGCGCGGTCTGGGCGCTTTCCTTCATCACGTCGCCGAGCGAACCAGTCAAAATCAACCGGCCTTTCCCGGCCATGCGTGTCGCTTCGATAAAAAGAATATCGCCGCCGACCGGGGTCCAGGCGAGCCCAATGGCGATCCCGAACTCCTTCAGTTTCTCGGCGGCTTCACTCTGGAATTTCGGAGATCCGAGGTATTCCTGAAGGTCACCTGGCAAAATCGTGATGGTCGGCTGAATTCCTTCGGTAGAAACTATCTTGCGGGCTACCTTGCGCGCGAGCGAGCCCAGTTCGCGCTCAAGATTGCGCACCCCGGCTTCGCGGGTGTAATCCTGAATCAGGCGCCGAACGGTCGGGTCGGGAACGCGGACGTGCTTCTTCTTCAGCCCATGCTCTTCCAATTGCCGGGGCAGGAGGTGGCGTTTGGCGATCTGTAGTTTTTCGGCGGCGGTGTAGCTGGGTATTTCAATAATTTCGAGGCGATCACGCAAGGCGGGATGAATCGGATCGAGCCAATTCGCGGTAGTGATAAAGAGCACGCGCGAAAGATCGAAGGGCACATCGAGATAATTATCGGTAAAGGTATTGTTTTGCGCGGGATCGAGCACTTCTAATAAAGCGGCCGCCGGGTCACCGCGATAATCCGACCCGACTTTGTCAATTTCGTCGAGGAGGATCACGGGATTATTGCTCTCGACCCGTCGCAGGCTTTGAATAATCCGGCCGGGCAAAGCGCTCACATAGGTGCGGCGGTGGCCGCGGATTTCCGCTTCATCGCGCATTCCGCCGAGGGCAATCCTGACGAACTTTCGCCCAAGGGCATCCGCGACGCTGCGGCCGAGCGATGTTTTTCCGACGCCCGGTGGCCCGGAAAGGCAAAGGATTGGACCTTTAAGCTGTTGTTTGAGCTTCAACACGGCCAGGAATTCCAGCAAACGATCCTTAACTTTCTGCAAACCAAAATGCTGTTCATCGAGGACACGCGCGGCATTTTTGAGATCGATCTTATCCTCGGTCGACTTGGCCCAGGGTAAATTCACCAGCCAATCCAGGTAATTCCGCGAAACGGTGTATTCCGCTGCCGTAAATGGAATAGCCTGCAAACGTTCCAATTCCTTGAGAGCGATCTTTTTCACCTCTTCGGGCAGGCCATTGGCATCGACCTGCTCGCGAAGCTGCGTGGCGTCAGCCATTGTAGGGTCGCTCTCGCCAAGCTCACGCTGGATGGCGCGAATCTGTTCCCGCAGGAAGAAGTCGCGCTGCGTTTTGGACATCGAGGTGGCGACTTCTTTTTGGATTTTCGACCCGAGGGTCAATACTTCCAGCTCCCGGCCCATTAGCGGGAGCAAGCGGGTCAGCCGCTCTTTTACCGAAGCAAGTTCCAAAAGCGCCTGCCGTTCATCCAGATTCAAATTGAGGTTGGCCGCGATAAGATCAGCGAGTTTCCCCGCCTGATCGGTGTTTAGCGCACTCACTTTCACCTGTTCGCTGAGGGCCGGCGAAAGATTAATGATCTCCTGGAACTGAAGCTGGGCGTTGCGCGCGAGGGCGGTCATCTCGAGCGAATCTTCCATCAAGTCATTTCGGACTTCGACGCGCCCGCAAAGGTAGGGTTCCTCGCTGACGTACTCACGGATCTCGAACCGCCGCAGGCCTTCCACGAGCACACGCACGCTGTTATCCGGGAATTTCAGCATTTTCATCACACGGCCCGCGCAGCCAAACCGATGCAGTTCGTGTGGTTTTGGATTTTCAGTGTCCGCGTTGCGTTGGAGCACCAACCCGAGAAAGCGGTCGCCCGCGACAACATCGTCAATCAGCCGGGTGCTTTGCGCGGATTCGACCAACAGGGGAGCGACCATTCCCGGGAAAATGACAATATCGGAGAGCCCGAGGATCGGAAGAACATCGGGAAGGGCCTTGGCTGGTTGACGCGGTCCCACGTCGCCGGTTGCGCCCGACGTTCCCAAAATGTGGATAAATTCGGTTTCCGGTGAACTCATCTCCCCTAATTAATTAGATGTATGGGGAGAGATAAAGTTTCCCTGGTCTTCACTCCCCCACCGCCCCTAGTGAAATCTGGGTATCGCCGTTTTGCAGGGGAATATCAATTCGAAGGAAACCGTTTTGATAGGCGGCCCTGGCATTGGAGAGATCATACCCGTCAGAGAGCTCGATCACGCTTTCGAACGCGCCGTAGTTGATTTCCATCACGAGAAATTTGCACTTTGGGGCACGGCAACCATCAGGACGATGGCCGCTGATTTTAACCTTCGAGCCTTCCATGACAACCTGGAGATCTTCTTTGCGCATGCCTGCCAATTCCACTTTGATGACCAACCCGGTTTCGGTCACATAGACATCAGTGTTGGGATCCCAATGCGCTCCGGAGTCGCCCGCTTTGAGCCTTTTCACGTAATGCAACGGAGAACTGACTTTCGACATGGTGCTATGCTGTTTTAGTATCTCGATTTAAAGGCCAAAGCAAGAGAACGCTTTACTCATTTTTGACGAGCACCTGCCGCCGCTCGCCTTTGCGGGCGTGGAAGTGGATGCTTTGTTTCGGACCGATCGAAGGCGCTCCGCCGGAAGTACAGCCGCAGTGCGTATCATTTTCGAAGGTAAACTTCTTCGGGCGCGCCTTGGTCCAAAGAAAGACCCCCGCCGTCCCGCCAACAATCAGCAACGCCAGTCCTTGCTGCCAGTCCATAAAGCGGAAGATAGTTCAATTCGTGGGTTTGGCAAAAAGAATGGCGACGCCGAACTGCCAGCAAACTTGAGCCGTTTCCTTTCGGATTTTCGACCTACTACGGATAAACGTTTCTGGATTGGGCGAGGAGAAATTGACAGGGCTCAACGGAAAGTTCGACCGTTAAGCCCATCCAAGAGGAATCAGAATTCTATCGAATCCTTGAAGGAGAAATCTTAGCTCATGCCGACGCCGAGCAGAAATTCGATATTGTTCCTGGTCTTCTTCAACTTGTTCAAAAGAAGCTCCATCGCTTCCACGGGCGGAACACCTGTCAACGCGCGGCGGAGCAGAACAATTCGGCTGCATTCGTCGGGATGATAGAGAAGTTCCTCTTTTCGGGTGCCGGACAGCTCGACGTTGATGGAAGGAAAAATCCGACGATCGACGAGATGCCGATCGAAATGGACCTCCATGTTACCGGTGCCCTTGAACTCTTCGAAAATAACCTCATCCATTCGTGAGCCGGTATCGACAAGGGCAGTGGCGATAATAGTCAACGAGCCGCCCTCTTCGATATTTCGGGCAGCGCCGAAAAAGCGTTTCGGTTTATGAAGCGCGTTCGCGTCCACGCCGCCGGAGAGGATCTTGCCGGAGTGGGGCTGAATGGTATTATATGCGCGCGCGAGACGAGTGATGGAATCAAGGAGAATGACAACGTCCTTCTTGTGCTCGACCATGCGACGCGCTTTCTCGATAACCATTTCAGCGACCTGGACGTGCCGCTCCGGGGGTTCGTCGAAAGTCGAGCTGATCACTTCCGCCGGTTTGCAACTGCGCTCCATGTCCGTGACTTCCTCGGGCCGCTCGTCGATCAACAAGATGAACAGGTAAGCCTCCGGATTGTTCTTGAGAATGGCGTTGGCGAGTTTCTGCATCAGAACAGTTTTACCCGTGCGCGGCGGCGCGACAATCAAGCCACGCGTGCCTTTGCCAATCGGGCAAACGAGGTCGAGTACTCGCGTGGAAAGCTCGTCGGGACTGGTTTCGAGCAGGAAACGCCTGTTCGGAAAGAGAGGGGTCAGATTGTCGAAGTGTGTTTTGTCCTTCGCCTTCTCGGGATCTTCATTGGCGACCGCCTCAACTTTGAGAAGCGCAAAAAAAGCGTTCCTTGTCTTTGGGGGGACGAATTTGTCCGGCGATCAAATCACCGGTTTGTAAATCGAAACGGCGAATTTGCGACGGGGAGACGTAAATATCTTCGGGGCAGGGCAGATAATTGAATGCCTGGGAGCGGAGAAAACCGAAGCCTTCCGGGAGAATCTCGAGAACCCCTTCGGAGAAGAGAATTCCGTTGCGCTCCGCGTTCTTTTGCAGGATGTGGAAAATGATCTCGTGCTTCTTCATCGTTCCCACGTTTTCCACGTGCAGATCACGAGTCATTTGCGTCAGGTCGCCCATCGACATGGCCTGAAGCTGCGCGATGTTAATAGTTCTCGGCTCGGGCAGCGGTTCCTGCGGCCGTTGAGGTTGCTGACGGTTTTCGCCATTCTCGCGCCGGTCCCCTCGCTCACCTCGGTCATCACGTTCGGTGCGCGGCCGACCGTCATTTCGATTCTCCGGCCGATTGTCCGGCCGCCGATCCTGGTGCTGGCGTGGCTGGTGTTCGGGTCGTCCGGGACGACCTCCTTGCGGAGGGCGATCACCGCGGTGCGGACGGTCCGGTCGGCCGCCACGGTTGTCGCGACCCCGATCCTGACGCTCACCACCTTGCGGGCGGTCGGTCCTTTCGGGACGAACCTGGCGCTCAAATCTTTCTTCCCTTGGCAGGGGCGGCTGAGCCGGTCCTTCGTTGACCGCTTCGGCTCGCGGTTCGGGCGTTATTTCTTTGGGCTCTGGCTCACGCCCATTCCCGTTTGCTTCGGCCTGAGAATCGGGCGGCGAGAATGGCTCGGGCTCAGTGGAAACCACTCGGGAAACAGCCTGTTCAGGAATGTCGTCTGGAGCGGTGGCTGGTGAAAAAGCTTCAGCGACAGCAGTCGTATCATTCTGCTTTTCGGAGGGTTCAGCAGCAATTTCGGCCATGGCGGAAGTGGCGGGCGTCGTGGGACTGTCGCCCAAGGGCAATTCATCCGTCTTCTTTCGCCCTTTGGGCTTGCCCGGTTTCTTCGTCGCAGAAGGTGCTTTCGGCATAAATCTATTGCGGGGCGGCGCCCCGCATGCAGGTTCTAAATTGGGTAAAAAACTCTCCCTTCCAAAGGCGGGCCGACAAGGGACGCCTCAATGCGGATTAACAGAAAAAAACTGCGTTTCTTAGTATGGCAAGGGAAATCTTGCAGTTAACTCCCGAACACGTTGGCGCACCTGATGCGCGGCGTCAAGATTTTTAATGTCCATGAGAACTTCGCTGATCATGTCCGCAATTGCGGCCATTTCCTGTTCTTTCATCCCGCGCGTCGTGACGGCAGGTGTTCCCACGCGAATGCCGCTCCCCTGGAAAGGGGAGCGGGTTTCGAACGGAATAGTATTCTTGTTCACCGTTATGCCAGCTTCGTCCAAAGCGATCTGGCATTCCTTCCCCGTGACTCCGCGGGCGCCCACATCAACGAGAATCAGGTGATTGTCCGTTCCGCCGCTGATCAGGCGAAATCCGTTTTGACGGAGACCTTCAGCCGCCGCTTTCGCGTTGCGCACAATCTGGCGCTGATATTCCTGAATTCCGGTTGCAGCGCTTCGTGGAAGCAGACCGCCTTGGCGGCGATCACATGCATGAGCGGTCCGCCTTGGATACCCGGAAAGATCTGTGAATCAATCTCTTTCTGATATTTCTCCGGGCAGAGGATTAAACCGCCGCGCGGTCCGCGCAAAGTTTTATGTGTCGTCGTTGTAACGAAATCGGCATGTGGAATCGGGCTGGGATGTTCTCCCGCCACCACCAGTCCAGCGATGTGTGCTATGTCCGCCAGAAGGTAGGCGCCCACGGAATGGGCGATCTGCCCCATGCGCTCGAAATCGATAATTCGCGGATAAGCGCTTGCTCCGACCGTAATCATTTTCGGACGCAACTCCTCAGCCGTGCGCGCGAGTTGGTCATAGTCAATCCGCTCATCCTCTTTCCGGACACCGTAATGAACCACTTCGAAGAACCGGCCCGAAAAATTGGCCTTATTCCCATGAGTCAGATGTCCGCCATGGCTCAAGTCCATCGTCAGGATGCGATCACCCGGTTTCAGAAAAGCAAAATAAACCGCCATGTTCGCGCCGCTGCCTGAATGCGCCTGGACGTTTGCATGCTCCGCGCCAAAAAGGCGTTTGGCACGGTCGACCGCGAGTTGCTCGACAGTATCGACATACTCGCAGCCGCCATACCATCGTTTGTTCGGATAACCTTCCGCATATTTGTTCGTCAGGACCGAACCTTGCGCTTCCATCACCGCGGGGCTGGTAAAGTTCTCGCTTGCGATCAGCTCGATATTCTCCTCCTGCCGATGGCGTTCGAGATGAATCGCATCGTAGATGGCCGGATCGACATAGCGAAGATGGAGATACGGAGGGGTTTGAGAATCTTCAAATTTGTTGACGCGCCGCTCATGGCGGCCTCCTTCGAAATTCGCGTTAAGGAAGGCATCCACAATATGAGTGGCCGCGTCCGCGGTCACAAATTTTTGGCCTAGACATAAAACATTGGCGTCATTGTGCTCACGCGCCAATTTCGCCATTTGCTCGTTCGTGACCACCGCGGCCCGAATTCCCGGAACCTTGTTGGCGGCAATGCTCATTCCTACGCCCGAACCGCAGACCAAAATGCCAAACCGCGATTGGTTATTCGCCACGTGATCCGCAACGGCCCGCGCGAAATCCGGGTAATCGGTCGATTCCTCCGAGTTTGTGCCCAGGTCTTTATATTTAATTCCCTGGCGGTCGAGGTGATCGCGAATTCGTTCTTTGAGGGAGAAGCCCGCGTGGTCAGAACCGAGCGCGAGGAGATGGGTGGGGCCTGACTTCGAAGCAGCCACGCTGGCCGCCTCACTTTGTTCGAGGAATTTCAGCATTGATACGATGCCTTGTTCGATTTGATCACGGACGTTTAAATAAACTTCGTACGAGCCGCCGATCGGGTCAGCGATATCTTTCTCGAATGAATCGAGAGTTTCATCGAATTCTCGAAGGACAAAGGTCTTATCGGCCGCCATCGGGTAGAGCAACGTGATTGCATCAACGTGCCCGTGGGTCATGCCAAAAATATAGTCAGCCTGCTGAACCACTTCACCCGTAAGCATGCGGCTGCGCTGTCTTGAAATATCGATCTGGAGCTCCTTGAGAGCGCGAACAGCATGAGCGCTGGGAGGTTGACCGTCGATTGCGCCGACCCCCGCCGAGAGGACCCGAAATTCCCCAATCCCTTTGGCCGCATGCCGAAAAAGGCCTTCAGCCATAGGGCTGCGGCAAACATTTCCAGTGCAAACGAATAAAACTGTCTTCATCCAGGCGATGATATTTGGAAATTGAGACCCGTTTCCGGAATCGTCAACCGCACAATCAGCGAGGGCGACGCTCTAAAACCGCGATACCTTTCAGGAAATCCAAGCCGCGCGCAAGTGCCGGGTCGGAAATGACCGGGCGATCCGTAGTTGGCGTTCGATCTTGCCCTTCGGCGGAGAAATCAGTGTCAGTGCCTTCTCGATGGCGCCGGACGAGTTCAGCCTCGTTAAAACGCCGGCCACGAAGCGCTCCCGACGCCAGCTCGTTCGTTCTGGAAACCGAAGAGGCACCGAGCGCGAGCGCCCGATAAGGATCCTGATAGACCAGTTTTTCATTAGCCGGATCCATTGTGACCATAATGTCGGGTGTCAGGCCTTTTGAAGAAATTGTTTTATGTTCCCCGGCCTCAACCGGAATCTTTCCGATTCGCAGCTTTTGTCCGGTGGTGAGGGTGAATGTTTCAAACAAGCGGGCCTCGCCGGCGGTGTGCGAGCCAATGATCAGCCCGGCGCCGGTTTCGCGTAGAGCGGCGGCCAAGGCCTCGGCTGCTCCGCTGGTCTCACCATTGACGAGGACCGCCGCGGGGAAATCCAAAGGATGGGATTTTTCGGTGGACTGAATCTGCTTTCCGCCAAGGGTCAGCAAGGTTTCGCCTCCTTTGACGAACTTGTCCGCTACTTTGGCAGCCGCGTCATAATCCACTCCGCGCGCATAACGAAGATCGATAATAAGCCCCTTTAACGAGTTCGTTCCCTTAAGCTGTTGCAGCGCCTTCTCAAAATCCTCTGGCAAGCGCTGGTCGACCGATTTTACCGCCACATAACCGTAGTTATCGTTGTAAACCGCCCGTCGACCCAGAGGTTCACTATCCTCGGCGGGAGCGTTCTCATTCGTGGTTACGAGTTGAACTTTGGTTCCCAATTCTTTGATGAGAGCCAACGCAGCCATGCGGTTCAGATCATCCACGGAGACATCCTGGAGGTTTGTTTTTATGAGCGCATAAACCTCCTGAAAATCAAGGGGCTTCAGCTCCTCCGCCCGAAGAAACGTGCTGGAAATTAACAGCAGAACTAAATAAAACGGCTTCATTCTCCCTTTGGTTCGGATTCCATATGGCCGGATTTCGGCGCGGTTCTTCACCCTAACATGCGTGGATGCCGCGGGCAATATTATCAGAGGAGTGGCGCCGAGGCTCCGGAAATGAGTTTAAAGGATTTAAACGCTTCAGCAGGCTAAAAAAACTTGAGTCAGCCCACGCCAAGACTAGGCTCGCCCGATGGATCACTCACCGGGTTTTTTAAAGATGGTCAACGAAGCGCGCCCGCGCGTGAAGGAAATCACAGTCGGGGAGCTGCGGGAACGATTGCAGCGGAATCCAAGGGCGGTTGTAATGGACGTGCGCGAGGATATCGAGTGGCAGAATGGCCACGCCGCTGGGGCGATTCATCTTGGCAAGGGAATTCTTGAACGGGACCTCGAGAAAACTGTTCCGGATCCGGACGCCGAGATCATTATGTATTGCGGGGGCGGTTACCGGTCGATTCTGACGGCGGACGCCGCGCAAAAGATGAGTTATCGGAACGTTTTCTCATTAATCGGAGGCTTTAAAGGGTTAGTCGAGGCTAATTGGCCAATGACAAAATGAGACCGCGTGCACCTTTACTGACTTGCGCTGACTCAATCAGATAAAAAGTTCTTCTTGCATCGTAGTGCAATTTGGCGGAGTTTAAAGGTAAATTACATTTTAAGCTGAATTATGGAGGAAAATACCGCTTCAAACACGCCGGAAGCCGGTGGGGAGGAAAGTCAGGTCGCGACGGAGAACATGGATGTCCAGCGAACTTCAAGCCTCGATCTTCAAAAGTTACGAAAATTGCGCAAAGGTTTGCGCTTGACCCAAGCCGAACTGGCGGCGCTGCTCGGCATCCATCGCACCTATTTGGTCTTAATCGAGAAAGGGAAAAAGATCCCCTCCCCGCGTCTGGAACGATCGATCCTTGATTTTATGGACAAGGCGGAGCAGCAGAGCCTCTCGCCACAAACGCTTTGGAACCAAATTAAGCAACCGAACGCCAATGCATTGGTACCCGAGCCGCCTTCCAAACGCGCACCAGTCGTAAGCTGGGCTGCGGCAGGACAGGCCCGGGCCTATGAAGATCTGGCAAACCAGATTGAAGAGGTCGTGGAAACGGAATGCCGCGATGCAAATGCGTTTGCTATTATTATCGAAGGGGACAGCATGGAGACGAGATTTTTCGCGGGGGATCGCGTCGTTTTTGCTCCAAATTCAGTGCCACGCAACGGCGACGCGGTCGTGGCCAAGCTCACGGATGGCCGGGTACTATTTAAATATTACTACAGAACGGGGCCGGAAGGTGGCCGGGTGAAGTTCGTGAGTGAGAATGCTAATTACGCTCCGCTCGAATTCGAGAGCTCAGAATTGGTTTTTGTCTATCCGGCCTGGGAATTGAAGCGACGTTTGCGGCGATAGTGACAGTGACTCAGTGCAATGCGCGCAGTCCTGAAGCGGCCAGAAGAATCGCTTCCTGAGTCGCCTCTTTAGCATCGAATTCAGCGGTAATACGGTGGCAATATAGAACGAGGATGCGATCACTGAGTGAAAGGATTTCCGGAAGATCGCTGGAAATCAGGAGCACGGCCTTTCCACTTTGGGCGAGTTCATTGATGAGCTTGTGAATCTCGGCTTTCGCGCCCACATCCACGCCGCGGGTTGGTTCATCGAGGATGATTAGTATGGGGTCGCTCTCGAGGCAGCGGGCCAACAGCGCTTTTTGTTGATTGCCACCGCTTAGTGTTCCGAGAGGCTGATCGGGTGTTCGGGCCTTGATATGAAACCGCGTTATCGCTTCTGAAACACGTTTGGATTCCCGCCGGCCGTTCAGCACACCGAGCCGGCTGATCGCTTTCAGAAAGCCGATGCTGATTGCCGATTTTAACGAATGATCGAGAACAAAACCCTGGCGTTTTCTTTCCTCGGGGAGGTACGTCAATTTCGAGGCCCGTGCCGCCGCGGGATTCGGCGGAGCGTGGGGATGGCCATTCAACATCATTGTCCCTGATTCCGGAGGGTAGAGGCCGTAAATTGCGCGCGCCAACTCCGAGCGTCCGGCACCGACCAACCCGCTCAGGCCAAGCACCTCTCCCGCACGAACCGTAAATGTGATGCCGTGAAACAGACCCGCACGCGAGAGATTCAGCGCCGCGAAAATGATTTCGCCGGGCGTATGCGATTTGCGCTCGAATAAAGCGTTCAACTCTCGTCCCACCATGTCACGGACGAGAGCGGAGATGGC
>Ga0170475_122656192_pt1 | contig 12015 bp, 4 predicted proteins | sample Soicark_Litter_5_FD_111474 | JGI IMG/M metagenome (GOLD analysis project Ga0170475, IMG submission 111474) | Avena fatua rhizosphere microbial communities from Hopland, California, USA. Combined Assembly of 48 SPs | reverse complement strand
CTTGCGGTCACTTATCAGAATTTCCATGCACTGCACATGCTGCGGTCACGCAATATCAACGCGCCGCTGCCGGGCACGTACGATCCCAAAGTTGGGGGCAGCGGCGTGTATCCTCTGGGGCCGGTCGGAAGCGTGTTCCAGATGGAGTCTTCCGGGCTGTACAACCTGAATCAACTCGCCATAAACGTCAACTCGCGCGCAAACAAGTACATTTCGCTGACCGGCTCTTACACGCTCGCTCGCGGGATGAGCAACACCGATGGGGTGGGCACGTTTCCGGCAAATCCCTACAGCTTCGCCGGTGACTACGGACCGGCCGGGACGGACGTGCGCCATCGGATGAGCCTTGGCGGCTCGATCAACACGAGGTGGAACATCGCGTTCAATCCGCTGCTGAATCTGGCTTCCGGACCGCCATTCGATATCACCGTCGGCCGTGATATCTACGGAACGACGCTGTTCAATGGACGTCCCGGGATAACGACAGATCCGTCGAAGCCGGGCTTGATCGCGACCTCCTACGGCCTTCTCGATCCCAATCCGACGCCGGACGAAAAGATCCTCACGCGCAATTACGGGCGCGGACCAGGAACCATGTCGCTGAATCTGCGGGTTACCAAGACGGTCACCTTCGGTGCCAAATCTCTTGGTGCTGACGAGAAGCTTCCGTATACATTGAGCTTCGCGATGGCTTCGCGAAATCTGCTCAATCACACCAATCCCGGCCCGATCATCGGCAACATCACGTCGCCGCTTTTCGGACATGCGAATCAACCCTCCGGCGGCGGAGGCAACGGCGGATTCTCAGAAGCCGCGAATAATCGCACGCTGGAATTCCAAACCCGGTTCAGTTTCTAAGCGTCTATCGAGCGGAATATCCGCGCGGAGGCCCGCGACGACCTACGAGTTATTTGAGCGAAAAAACCACGATTCTTGCTGGCTGTGGCGAGACCTCAGCGTTACCGCCGCGCTGGCCGCCTGCCACGTTACCCATCAGGGCGATGTGCTGCCTTCCGTCCACGTTAAAGGTGATTGGGGGGCCCAGCCCGCCACCCAATCCGCTCTCAGCATCGAGCAGTTTGGTTCCATCGTCTGCGCGGTAAGCAAGGAGGTGTCCGTCCCCACGAACCTGGAACACAATCGCCCCGGCTGTTGTCAGGGCGCCACCGCCCCCGCCTCCATCTGCATGCCAGCGCTCCTTCTGAGCAACAGGATCCCATGCAAGAAGGACGGCGCCGCGTTGGCCGGCCACCACATCGGGACCGATTGCGTGTGCCGGTTCTGTCGCATTTGCCCGCCCGCTGTTATCCACACCAACCCGAACGACAGGTGGAAGCCCAGGCTTTGGCACGAACTCTCGATTGACTGCGAACACGCCGGAGCCGCTTTGCGAGGCTGGAAAATACATCAGGCGGGTATCTGGATTGAAGGCCATCGGCGCCCAGCTATGCGCAGAGCTGGGTGATACGCGGACGGGCTTGGTTTCATATCGCGCTTCAGGGTTAATAACAGGCCGTCCCGTTTTGGCGTCGAACCCCGTGGTCCACGTGACGTGCGCAAATGGTGCTGCCGAAATAAACTCACCTGTAACGCGATCCAGAACATAAAAGATCCCGCCCTTCGTCGCTTGCATGACCACTTTGCGCTGGCGGCCGTTAATCGGGATGTCTGCGAGCGTCAACTGCTGCACATTGTCGTAATCCCACTCGTCTCCTGGGACCGCCTGGTAGTACCACGCCAGTTCACCTGTCTGCGCTTTCACCGCCAGGATCGAACAAATGTAGAGGTTGTCCATGCCCTTTGATCCACGCAGCTCTTCAGGCCATGGTGTGCCATTTCCCGTTCCGACATAGATGAGATCGAGATCCGGATCGTACGAGAGGCCATCCCAGACTGTTCCGCCGCCGCCAAGCTTCCACCATTCGCCCGACCATGTCTTGGCCGCCACCCGCATGGCTTCGTTTTCGAATGGCTTGGACGGATCTCCAGGAACAGTGTAAAAGCGCCATAGTTCTTTACCGTCACTGATGTCGTACGCGGAAAAGTAACCACGAACAAAGAACTCACCACCGGCAGAACCAATGATGATTTTATTCTTTACGATTCTCGGCGCCATCGTAAACGTGTACTTTTCCCCACGAGGCAAGGCGCGAACCGACCACAATACCCGGCCGTTCCGGGCATCGAGTGCCGCCAGTCTTCCGTCAAGAACAGGGACGATGAGCTTATCGCCGTATAGACCCAGCCCCCGATTGACGGGTCCGCAGCAAACACTATCGTCTTTCGGATCATCGATGGAGTGATCCACTTCAGGATCCCAACGCCACAACTCCTTTCCTGTGCGCGCATCGATTGCGAATGTGACGCTCCAATTGGTGACGCCATAAATGATTCCATTGGATACAAGCGGTGTTGCTTCCTGACCACCGCCGCCCGTACCAATGTTCGCCGTCCATGCGATGCCGAGCCGGCTCACGTTCGTTGTGTCGATCTGCTTCAGCGGACTGTACCGCGTTTCTGCGTAATCCAGACCATATGTCAGCCAGTCACCCCTTGCCTTGCCGGAACCGCTCAGGGCGGCATCATCCACCTTTTGTTGGGCGACAACAGCCGCTCCGATTAAGAGCAGAACAGAAGAGACGATTATGTTGCTAAAACGCATGTCGGCGGAATCCCTCTTAAAAATCGAGATGAAGCTGAGCCTGGAGAGTCCGGCTTCCAGTCTTCGTTGTGATCTGTCCAAACGTTCCGGAGTTGATGTTGAGCGTCGGGGTGCTGGGCGTCGGATGGTTTAACACGTTGTTCGCATCCATGCGGAACGTTAACTTATAGGATTCCGCCACCCGGATGCTCTTCTGCACATTGGCGTGAAAGTCCCAGTTGCCGGGTCCTTCTACGGCGCGCAAGCCAAGGTTTCCAAGCTGTCCCGGGCCTGCATTGCGTAACACGATATTGTTATTGGAATCGGCAAGCGCCGTCAAAGTGCACCATTGCTTCAGGTTCGCCGCAAGGGCTGCACATGCCGGATCCGGAACTCTTTTATATTGCTGTGAAAAGTAGTTTCCGAAAATGTCGCCGGTATTCTGCGGCCATACAACCTTGCCGGAGCGCGGAAACGATGCGACAAGATCAGGGGCGCCTGACGCGTAAAGCGTGTTCTGGCCGGACACATTCAAGGGGGCGCCGGAACTGAGGTTAACAATCGTTCCCAGCTTCCAGCCTTCAATAGCCCGTGCGAACCAGCCGGATGTGTTGCGGGCAATCAGCTTTCCGGGGCCGAATGGAAGTTCCAATGTTCCATAGCTCCGGAAATCATGCGTGCGATTGCTCGACTGCAATGAGTAATCCGCTCGCTGGTTCATCACATCACGGTAGTTGCCGAAGGTGCCGAGAGCCTTGCTCCACGTGTACGTCGCCTGATAATCGAACCCGTGCGTCGGCCTCAAAGTAAGCTGCGTCTGCAGCGAATTGTAATTGGAACTGTCGGAGTTGTTCCGGTAGGTGATGCTGGCGAACTGCGGATTCACAACAAACAGATTTTCCGGAAACAGTCCGCTCGACCGCAACAATCCACCGGCGATGATCTGACCTTTCGGCTGTACGGTTCCGGTATTTGTCGTGTTCAAGAAATTTGCGACAGAGACGTAATCTCCGTTTGCAACCAAGGTCCGAGTGCTGGCGAGCCGGCGCAGTGCTTCCGAGCCGCTGACGTCGGCACCGACTACACCGATGCCGGCGCCCATGTTTAACCCCTTCATCATCTGGTCAAACATCGGAGCATCGCCACCCGCCCGCGTGATGTCCAGGGCTTTGGCCAAGCCGTTGTTCCGGAAATCGACGGAATTCAGATTCAGGCTGCTGTGCAGCTTCATTCCGCGGGTGCCGATGTAGCGGACGTCCAGGGTCAGGTTCGAGGCGAGTGACCGCGTTACTCCAAACGTGAGCGTCTGAACATAAGGCGTCTTGTAGTCCGGCGCGTAAATGAAAATGCTCTGTGATCGTTCGGTGATCGGAATTGTCTGGAACGGCGCCTGATTCACCGGAAGCGGATAAACGATATTGGAGAAATCCCTGAATGTGCCGTCGCCTCGATCCGTCGGCTGATAGACCAGACCTGGTGTCGACTTCCCGATGTCGCCGTCGATGTTGACCAGACCGTTTCCGGGCAATTGATACGCAATCTGGTAGCCGGCGCGGATCGTTGTCTTATCCTTTCCCCCGAACCCCGGAGACCATGCAAATCCGACGGCTGGCGAAAAATTATTGCGATCACTCGGCCACACACCTTGATTCGCGTACGGCGTGCCGGCACCGATTAACGCGAATTTCGTCAAATCGCCGTTTTGCGCGCTGCCGCCGCTCATCCAGTTATTGATGCTCCGGCCGGAATATCCGAAAATGCCCTGACTTCCACCACCAATACCTGGAGTAAAGTTTTTTCCGGACGGGCTGAGGATGTACGGCACGCGCATCAGGTCATAACGCAAGCCGAGGTTCAGCGTGAATCCAGGCGTTACTTTCCAGTCGTCCTTTACGAAGAAATTCACCTCGTTCTGGTGCCAGTTGCGGATTTGACCCGCACCGTGATTCGGATGATCGGGGTTGTAGAACGTGCCGCTGAAATCCAGAAATTTGGTATCTGTTGGTTCCTTAATTTCAAACTTCTGCGTAATGCTGTCGACGGAGCCGGAAAGCGACAACAAGACGTTTTGAGCCAGTGTGAGGTTGGTTGGCAGCAACCCCGGCACCTTGTCAATTCCCTGGACCGGGACATCGCCAGGTCCTCCGTCCACAGCGCCGATCAACCCGGATGGTACCCACGATGAGGACGAGCCGAAACGGAATTCGATTCCGGTCTTGAGCGCATGAGCTCCTCTCGTCCAGCTGAAGGTGTCTGTCCACGTCGACAGCGGGCTCCGGCTTCCATATTCGGAACAGTTGACAACCGTTCCAGCGATGCAACTCAACATGTGCGTCGAGAACAATGCCGGACGGTAGATCACGGGAAGAGCACCGTACTTCGGCAGAAAATCAAAAGCCTGTTTTCCCCACGTGGGATGGAAGAACCCCGCGGTGTTCTGGATTGTCGTATCGCGATACCCATAACGGAATTCGTTCAGCATGGTGGGTGTCAGCGTGGACGTCAGTTGCAGGGTCATCACGTTCGGATCTTGCGTTGTGGTTCCACTCCATCCGTTCGGCCACGGCGATAACGCATTGTTGTCACTGTAGCGATATTCCTGGTCAAAGCTGCCGGAGAGCGTGTGATTTTGATTGAAGTGATGATCGATCTTGACGTGATATTGCTCGCGCCGGAACACGTCGGCACTGGCTCCGGTGCTGCCATCGCCGCCAATCGTGCGGCGAACCCATCGATGAATCCCCATGTTCAAACCGTCACAAGGCGTAGCGGCGGTGCAGTTGATACCGCCATTGAAGGCATTCGCGTGAGGCATGTAACCGATGAGCTTGGTCATAAATCCGGTGCGATCCATCTGCTTCCGATTCGGATCGCCCGGATTCAGCGCATCACCGAATACATTGAAGCTCTGCATCGGCCCGGTGGCTCCGGAAATGCGGGTCCAATCGAGAGGATTCCCGGCGGAATCCACAACAGGCGCGATGCGCGTATTACCCGAACCGCTGGGCGTAGTTTCTGCATTACCGTTATTCACGCCGGGAAAGAAACGGAATATACCCTGGCGCGCCGCATCGGTCAGGACGACCGCGTCGACCGTATCTTTCTGCTGCCCGTTCTGGCCGTCAAACATCCCGAAGAAGAAAGTCTTATTCTTGATGATCGGTCCGCCGAACGTTGCGGTGTATTGATGGCGATTGAACCACGTTGGCGAAAGTCCTTGACGGTTGTTGGACCAGGAATTCGCATTAAGCGCAGAGTTCCGCACATTCCATGTGACGCCGCCGCGAAACTGATTTGTTCCTGATTTCGTCCGTACCTGGACCTGTGCCGAGCCGCGGCCTTCGACATCAACTGCAGCGACGACTACGCGCATTTCATCGACCATGTCGGGGTTGATCGCAACGTTCGTATTCAAGCCCTGCCCGAATCGACCGGTGTTGACGCTTGCGCCATCCATCTGAAGACCGATGTTGCCGCCGCCGCCTGCGGTGATTCCCGCGAACGTTGTGCCGGCGCCGCCATCCCCCCTGACGCCCGGAAGAATGGTCGCCAGATCCGTCACGTTGCGTCCGACCAGCGGCAGGTCCACGACCTGCTTCTGTGAAAGGGCGCTACCGACCGACGCTGCCTGCGTCGTTAGAAGTTGATCGGCTGCGGCAGAAACTTCTACCGCCTGCGTGACACCACCTATCTGCAGACTGAAGTTCTGACGGATTTGCTGCGCCGTGCCAAGCGTCGCCTGGACCGTTTGCGCCTGAAATCCTGGCAGAGAAGCGCTGACCTCATACCGGCCCGGCTGTAGACTGCCGAAGCGATACACTCCCGACTCATTGCTCACCGTCGTGGAGACAACCCCGGTCTCCGTTTGCTTTGCGGTGACTTCAACTCCCGGAATCAAGGCGCCGGAAGCATCTGAAACCGTTCCACTGAGCGTCGCATTAACAACCTGCGCCAATCCGTTGGCTGCGAACAACAAGCAGACAGCAATGGCTGCGCGGAAGCAGTAGGCTTTCATGTCATCTCCCCTTTAAATATCGTTGACCGTGGTCCGCTATATTTACGAAATTTTTAGAGAGTCTACACCCATAGCTGTTCTCTCCAAATCGATTTTGGAGCGACTGTAGGGACTCGAGCGTATTGCGGATCGATGAGAATAGACTCAACGGAGAGTTGCGGTTTCGGGCGGCAGATGCAGCAACTCCCGGATAACGGCTCGGGTCGGAGCATCGCCGGCAATATTCATGCCTATCGGTATACCTTCGACAATCTTCAGCGGGGTCCACCCCCTCTTGTTGGGGTGATTCCAGATGTCGACTTTCGCGCCGTTTTCGGCCAGGAAACGCGCAACTGACGGGACGTGTTTGTAAGCGGCGCCGTGCATTGCGGTCTCGCCGTTCTTGTCGACGGCGTTGATGTCTCCACCATATTTAAGCGCCAGCTTCACGGCTTCCAGGACCTCCGGCTCGAGGCCGGCGTCCTCGCCTGGGGAGTTCGTCCCGACACCGGCAGCAACCAAAAGGGGTGTTGTGCCGTCATCATTAGGCAGAAGAGGATCAGCGCCCAATTCCACGAGAAGACGCATCAAATCCGGGTCCGCAGTTCGTGACGCAAGCAGGAAAGGTGTTGCTCCGATCACATTCAGACTCGTCGTTCCCATGTTGGGTTTCTTGCTCGCGCGGGCATTGAGATTCGCGCCATGCTTTGCAAGAGCGCGGACAAACTCGAGGCTGCTCATCGTGCCGGATCCCTGTGGAGCGGGATTATTGTCGCCTAACCCGGCTTTGCGTATCCATGTCACCTGGTGGAGGGCCGTCCAGCCCTGAGGAGCGCTGTTTGGGTCTGCGCCTGCATCCAGGAGAAAGGCGGCGAGTTCGTAATGCGCATTTTCAGCTGCTAGAAGAAACGCGTTCGGTCCTTCCGGCGGAGGCGCGTTGTCCGCGGCGCCTCCTCCGCGGTTACCTCGCCGCACAAGAAGGGCCTCTTTCAAGTCCGCCCCCATTTCAAGGAAGGTTTTTACCGCATTGATGCGGCCTTCGCGTGCTGCGAAAAGAAACGCCGTAAAGCCGCCGTTCGAACGTACGTGCATATCCGCGCCCCGCTCCAGCAGAAGCCGGATCACATCGGCATTGCCTTCCGCAGCAGCCCACATCAGCGGCGTCTGTCCGCGCCAGCCCTCTTTTGCATTGATGTTGGAGCCGTGCGCGAGCAATGACTTCACGGCGTCGACCTTGCCCGTACGCGCGGCTGCCATGAGAACCGTTTCCCCTTCGGGAAGAGCCGTGTTTGGGTCGGCGCCGGCTTTCAGCAACATCTCGACCAGCGGTCCGCTGCCATTCTGGCAAGCCAGATACAGTGGGGTAACACCGTATCGGTTCGCAGCCTTGACGTTTGCACCTGCGCTAATCAGCATCTGAGCCGTCTGAGTATCATCCAGCCGTGCCGCCCAGTGCAGAGCGGTCGTCCCATCGGATTCGACGGCGTTGACATCGGTGTGCTGCTGGATCAGGACGCGGACGGCGGGTCTGTCGCCGTTGCGGATGGCATCGACCAGCTTGATCCCGGCAGCATGGGCGGTCAGCGAACCCAATAACATCAATAACGGCAGGCGCACGGCTGCACTCATTACAGCAGCTCCGCAATGGTTCCGGTACTGTCGGCAAACTTGTCCTGGTGTACGCCAGCTCTTTCCAGAAGCGTCAAGTGAACGTTTGCGAGCGGTACAGGTCTAGGGTATCGGATATGGCGTCCGCCTTTCCCGCCTGCGATAACGGCGGGCAGGTTCGTATGGTCGTGGATATCCGGGTTTCCCATGCCGCTGCCGATCAGATATGTCGTGTGATCCAGGAGCGTTCCGTCTCCATCCGGCGTGGCTTTCAGCTTCCCGACGAGATAGGCGAAAAGCGAAACATGGTATCCATTGATCTTTGCCAGTTTCGACAGTTTTTCCGGATCATTCACATGGTGCGACACAGGGTGGTGCGCTTCAGGCACTCCAATTTGAGGATAGGTCCGCGTGCTTGCCTCGCGCGCCATCTGAAACGTGATGACCCTCGTAACATCGGACTGCAAGGCCAGGACCTGCAGATCGAACATCAGCTTGACGTGCTCTTCCCAGTTTTCCGGCACACTGATCGGGCGCTGAAGCGGCGGAAGACTTCCATCGCTGCTTTGTTTTTCGGCGTTCTGGATTCGCCGCTCGACCTCGCGAATCGAGTCAAGATACTGGTCGACTTTGTTGCGGTCTGCCACGCCGACTTTCCTCTGGAGGCGCGCCATATCTTCAGTCACCCAGTCGAGGATGCTCCGATTCTTTCGCAGTTCGGTGCTCCGCTCCTTGGGCGTTCCGCCGTCGCCGAATAATCGCTCGAAAACGACTCGCGGATCAGCCTCCGCCGGGAGAGGCGTGGTCGCGGACGACCATGAAAGATTATTCTGGTAGGCGCAGGCGAGCCCGTTGTCGCAATTGCCGACCTGTGCAATCAAATCGGTGCCCAATTCGAGTGACGGGATGGCGGTTTCTCTGCCGAGCTGCTTCGCAGCGATCTGATCTACGGTGGTACCGAGCTCATAATCGTTGCCTTCCGTTCGTTTCGGACGTACGTTGCTAAGGAAAATGGCATTGGCCGCGGCATGGTTTCCGGTGGGATAGGCCATATCCTTGAGTTCCGTATTCGTCACGACCGTCACCTGCTCCAGAAATGGCATCAGAGAGGCCAGCGACGGTGACAGCTCAGTAATCTTGCCGTCTCCTTTAGGTATCCACGCGGCGGGATTCATACCCATCGGAATGTAGATATACCCCAGGCGGCGCGCCGGACCAGATGCGGCCAATGCAGTGAACGCCGGTGCCATCGCGTCCAGAAAGGGTAGGGCAAGCGCAACTCCCGCGCCTCGAAGAAACGTGCGGCGAGGCAGAGCCATTTTCGTAACGATCATTGGGACCTCCTCATCTGAAACGGAGCGCTTTTGACAACACCGACGATCAGGGAAGAAAATTTCAAGTCATTCTCGCGGCCTTCCCGTGCGATCGCGCGAACGGCTGGAGCATCGTAATAATCGAGTCCCCGGCCCAAGCCATACGTCAACAACTTCTCTGTGAGGGTATTGACGAACCCATCGGGGTGAGCTAGTAGTGCCGTCTTTAACCCGGATACGCCTTCAAAGGCCATGCCACTCGGGAGGGCTCCGGATGGATCGATCGTGACGTCGCCCTCGCTTCTGTTTCTCCATCGGCCGACGGCGTCGAAGTTTTCCATCGAAAGGCCGATCGGATCCATGAGTTGATGACAGCTGGAACAGGCAGGATTAATCCGGTGCTCTGCCATCCGTTCACGCATGGTGAGGATTTTCCCAAGGGTATTATTGTCTTTGAGCGGCGGTACATTGGGTGGGGGCGGCGGTGGCGGCGTGCCAAGAATGTTTTCCAGAATCCACTTTCCGCGAAGCACCGGCGATGTCCGGTTGCCATATGAAGTCACGGTCAATATGCTGCCCTGACCGAGCAGCCCGCCCCGAATACTGTCATTGCTTAAAGCGACGCGTCTGAAATAGCTGCCATATACGTTGGGAATTCCGTAGTGCCTCGCCAGGCGCTCGTTCAAAAAGGTGTAGTTTGCTCTCAGCAGATCGAGAATGTTCCGGTCCTCTTTAAGGACGGTTTGGAACAGCAATTCGGTCTCGCGCCGCATCGCCTGTCGCAGGTTGTCGTCAAAATCCGGAAACAGGCGAGGATCGGGGGACGATGCCGCCAGGTTGCGCAAGTAGAGCCATTGATCTGCGAAATTTGTGACAAGCGACTGCGCGCGAGTATCGGCAAGCATCCGCCGTGTCTGCTTTTCGAGTGTTGCTGGATCGTGGAGCTTGCCTTTTGCGGCGAGATCGAGCAGTTCGTCGTCCGGGATGCTGCTCCACAGAAAAAATGACATCCGGGAAGCTAACTCCAGATCGCTGATCCGGTACGGCTTGTTGGGAGCAACATTCGCCGGATCCCGCTCGACACGAATCAGGAACTCCGGACTGGTGAGAATTGCCCGAACCGCCATCTCGATGCCCGCTTCGAAATTGGCTGTCTCCCGCGCATCCCTGTAGAAGGCGAGAGGCATGCGGATATCCTCGTCCGTTATAGGCCGCCGATACGCCCGGCGGGCGAGTGCCGAAACAATGCTGGCTGCGCACCGTTCCTCATCGTTCGGCTTCGCCGGGTGGCAGACGAAAATGCGATGACGGCTTGGTGTATCGCCGACGCCAGTTGTTTCAAACGGACCGGTAATCGAGATGGAATACAATGCAGGCTGAACCCGGGGATGCCGGTCCATATTGAAATGAGCGACGTATGGTTGGCGCTCAGTTTCGATGAGGGCATCCGTCTTCATGATGAAGGCGGCGCCCACCGCGTGGGGACCAGCCTTGACGGGAATACGAATTTTTAGATTCTTATCGACATCCTGATCCGAGTAATAACCGCCTCCCCCGACGGTAGACCTGTTTGGCTTCACCGTGAAGAGCGCGGTTCGGGCGCCATCCAATGTCATTTCCATGTCATGCGGCTCGCTGAGCCCTTCAACGTTTTCGTTTCGATTCCGCATCAAGCGAACTTGAATTTCGTATTCGGCATCCACCGGGAACGTGTAATTGACGATCGTTCCGCCACGCGTTCCAAAAGGCAGGCCGTCGGTGTGTTCCTCCTGAGTCAGATCCGCCGGAAGAACGACGACGCTGGCGCCCGGCGTACGCACGGGCGCGCCAATGGCGAGGCGGCTGATTTTTTGAGCTGCGGCAAGGTATCTCTCGAGCAGGGTTGGAGATAGGCCGCCAACTCCGACGTTATCGAAGCCGTAACTGGCGTCGTCTTTTGGAAGCATTGCTGCAACATCGACGTCGAGCAGGAGAAGATCGCGAACGGCATTCTGGTATTCCGTACGGTTCAGCCGCCGAAATGTATCGGTACGCCCCGGATTCGGATTTGCCGCGGCCGATCGATCGAGGTCTCGCTCAAGATATGAGATCAGGGTGTCGTAGGTTTCCTCATCCGGCCGGGGCCGACCTGGAGGAGGCATGATGCGGCCGCGAAGCTTTCGAAGAACTTTTTCCCAAACCTCCGGCCTTTCTCCTGGGTGATTCACATTTGCCGTGCTTAGCGTCAGGTCTCCCGACTTGATCTTATCGTTGTGGCATCCCGCACAATACTGGTCGATCACCGCAGCTGGTGATGAATTATCCGCTCGGGCTGAGCCGGCGCGCGGCCGCTCCTGTCCCGCGCTGAGCATATCCCCCGTTGAAAAACTCACCGCCAGCAAGCCCGCTAAGAGAAGCCGAATGCGACTGACGAACATCTTGAGCCCCCAATACTTATGTGCCACTACCGCCTGGATAAG
>Ga0170475_120487878_pt1 | contig 12015 bp, 6 predicted proteins | sample Soicark_Litter_5_FD_111474 | JGI IMG/M metagenome (GOLD analysis project Ga0170475, IMG submission 111474) | Avena fatua rhizosphere microbial communities from Hopland, California, USA. Combined Assembly of 48 SPs | reverse complement strand
GTCCAAGATTCTCGAAGGAAGGGCTAAGCTTGGGAATGTACCTTCTTTGTGGGATGGTTGCGCGAGTGAGCGCATAGCTGACGTTCTCGAGGCGACGGTCAGGTAATCCTCTCCTCGATACCTTCCGCTTCTTGTGTCTGCGTGAGTCCACGCCACGGGCGGACCAACAGTTCATTCAAGTACCAGCGAATCTCGCGTACTTATAACCGATGCCGTTGCCTGAGGGTAGCAAGCATTACACCAAATTAAAAATGACGTTGCCGAACTTGAAAATGAAAAGCATTCGCCTACTTGCTTGCGTAGTTTTACTCGCTCAAGCGGCACTGGCGCAGAATCCGCCCGGATTAGTGTCGGCCTACAGCTTCAACGAGGGCACCGGGACCGTCCTCAACGATGTATCCGGCAATACCAATAACGGCACAATCAGCAATGCAACCTGGAGCGCATCGGGCAAGTACGGCTCAGCGCTATCCTTCAATGGCAGCACCAGCCGCGTTGATATTCTCGACTCTACCTCGCTCCATCTCACTACGGGGCTGACAATGGAGGCTTGGGTTCGCCCAACCACGCTGAGCGCCTGGCGCACGGTCCTGATGAAGGAGCAAACCGGAGGTTTGGTCTATGGCCTCTACGCCAACAGCGATACCAACCGTCCCAGCGCCCATGTCAATCTCGGTTCTGAAAGCGATACCAGGGGAACCGCGAAGCTCTCCGTGAACACATGGACACACCTGGCCGCGACATACGACGGAAGTGTGCTGCGCCTGTACGTGAACGGCACGCAAGTAAGCACTCGCACCTTAGGTGGCAGTATACTTACCTCGACCTCGGCGCTGCGCATCGGTGGCAACTCGATCTGGGGTGAGTATTTTGCTGGTCTGATCGATGAAGTGCGCATCTATAACCGCGCCTTAACTACCGCTGAAATTCAGACCGACATGAACACGGCAATTGGTGGCGCTCCGCCGACTGATACCACCCCGCCCACCGTGTCCATGACTGCGCCAACTAATGGAGCGACAGTCTCAGGAAATGTGACGGTCTCAGCCAATGCCTCCGATAACGTCGCGGTTGCAGGCGTGCAATTCCTGTTGGATGGAACACCGCTGGGTAGTGAAGACACCGCGGCGCCTTATTCGGTCTCCTGGAATACCGCGACAGCTACAAATGCTCCTCACACCCTGGCGGCACGGGCGCGAGACGCAGCGGGCAATCAGACCACTAGCACAACATTTACGATTTCGGTGAATAACACCACACCGCCCGGATTAGTGTCCGCTTATAGCTTCAACGAGGGTACCGGGACCGTCCTGAACGATCTATCCGGCAACAACAATAACGGCACAATCAGCAATACAACCTGGAGCGCGTCGGGCAAGTTCGGCGCAGCCCTATCCTTCAACGGCACCAGCAGTTGGGTCGTAATTCCCAACTCTGCTTCTCTCGATCTCACGAACGGCTTGACGATGGAGGCCTGGGTTAGCCCAAGCACGCTAAGCTCCTGGCGCACCGTTCTTATGAAGGAGCAGACCGGGGGCTTGGCCTATAGTATCTATGCCAATAGCGATACCAACCGTCCTAGCGCTCACGTTTTCATCGGTGCCGAAACCGATACCAGAGGCACAGCCCAGCTTGCCCTGAATACATGGACACATCTTGCAGCCACATACGACGGGAGTGTGCTGCGCCTGTACGTGAACGGCGCGCAAGTCAGCACCCGCACGATCGGTGGCAATATCCTGACCTCTACCTCGCCGCTGCGCATCGGTGGCAATTCAATTTGGGGTGAGTATTTTTCCGGTTTGATTGATGAAGTGCGTATCTATAATCGCGCGCTGACGGCATCTCAAATTCAGACCGACATGAATACGGCTATCAGTGGCACGCCGCCTCCGCCCGACACCACTCCACCCACTGTTTCGGTAACTGCTCCAGCGGATGGGGCGACGGTGGCCGGCGCAGTAACACTAAGCGCCAACGCTTCGGATAATGTTTTAGTTGTAGGAGTGCAGTTTAATGTCGACGGCTCGCCTGTAGGGTCCGAAATCACCAGCCCGCCGTTTACCACTTCCTGGAATACGGCAACGACGACCGATGGTGTCCATAAGATCACTGCAGTCGCCCGGGACGGCGCCAATAATCAGACAACATCCACTTTGGTGAGTGTGACCGTCAACAATGGCAATAGCTCGTCGATAAGCGGTGCCTGGACTGCGCCATTTAACTGGCCGATTGTAGCTATCAATATGGTGGTTACACGAACAGGCGAAGTAATGTCTTGGGACGGGCCGCCTTCGAATGGCGGAACCTCAGCACAACTGTGGAACCCGAGTACGGGCGCGTTCAGCCCAATCCCGAATAACGCCACGAACATGTTCTGTAATGCCGCTGTGGTGCTGGCAGATGGGCGCGTACTGGCGATTGGGGGTCACGCCGACTGGGGAGTGGGATTACGCAACACAGATATGTTCGATCCGATTACAAAACTTTGGTCATTCATGGCTCCAATGCACTATGGGCGCTGGTATCCAACTGCGACCGTCCTGCCGGATGGGCGTGTGCTGGCGATATCGGGCGGCGATACGTGCGAAACCTGCATCGCCTCAATTCCTGAGATTTATAATCCGACCACAAATACCTGGACAGCACTAACGACCGCGCCATTCAGCGTTGCTTTGTATCCGTTCATGTTCGTCCTGCCGGATGGCCGTGTGCTAGAGGCAGGCGCAACACGAGCGGCTGTCGATACACGGGTTCTTGATCTCACTACCAACAACTGGACGGTGATCGATAACACTCTGCGAGATGGGCATTCCGCGGTCATGTACGAACTTGGCAAAATTATGAAATCGGGTAGCTCGGCGGACGTGAGCGTCAGTACCGCGCCGTCCGCGTCCACTACGTTCACGCTCGACATGACGCAGCCTTCTCCCAAGTGGCAGCAAACCGCCAACATGGCCTTCCCACGCTCGTTTCACAACCTTACGTTATTACCGGATGGGTCGGTGCTGACGACCGGAGGCGGATCGACGAAGGATGGAGTGAACTATGCGAATTCGGTACTGGCTGCCGAATTGTGGTCGCCCGTAACGAAAACCTGGAGCACGATGTCATCTATGCAGGTGGGCCGTTTGTATCACGGTACGGCTGTGCTGCTTCTCGACGGCCGCGTGTTAGTCGCCGGCAGTGGCCGTGCGGGTCCGGAGCCGCAATTCAGCGCGGAGATCTACTCCCCGCCCTATCTGTTCAAGGGTCCGCGTCCGACAATTTCCTCTATACCCGCGGAGGCCACATACGGATCGACTTTCTTCATGGGAAGTCCGGATGCGAGCGCCATCACCTCCGTGACACTGCTGCGCATTTCCGCAGCGACGCATGCCTTCAACATGGACCAACGCTTCCTCCGGTTGAATTTTTCGCAAACCGCCGGTGGACTGAACGTAGTAGCGCCGGCTAGCGGCAACGTAGCTCCTCCGGGATATTACGTTCTTTATGGATTGAACAGCGCCGGCGTGCCTTCGGTGGGCGCGGTGATCCGTATTCACTGATATTTTGGGCCGACTCATGCGAGCTTTCTGTTGTATTTCCAATCTTCGCTGCGCCCTGCTCCTCTGTTGTGCAGCTCTTCTGGGGGGGGCCAAGCTACTCGCGCAGACACCAGTTCACCATTCGCACCAGGCGGAAAGCCACACCGCTCTTAACGATGATCGGGCGGTCATCAGCATCCGCTACGACTGTATCGGGGACACATCAGGACAGGCGAGTACCTGCACAAAGAAGATCGCCAAACAGGATTTCGATGCTCTGGTTCGAGCGATTGACCCCAATATGACGGCCGATGGCCGCCAAGCGCTCGCGGCCGAGTATGCCCGGCTCGTGATTATGGCGGCAGAAGCAAGGCGTCGCGGCCTTGACCAATTGCCCGAAATGCGGACTCTGCTCGATTTCTCGGCTTTGCAGTTGCTTGCATCGCGGCTCGTGCGAGATATCAACAGTAGTGTATTAGCCGTGTCCTCCGATGAAATCGAGAAGTATTTTCACGATCACGAGAGGGACTACCGGGAAGTCGTATTGAGCCGTCTATTTATACCCGCGCCGGTGAAGAGAGCGGGCGAAGAACGGACACAAGCTGCCGGACAAGCCCAGCAGACACGTACACGCGCCATAGGCGGCGAGGAGTTCGCGCTTCTCCAACGTGAAATCAAGGGGGCTTCGCCAGACGTCCGGCTGGGTCCCATGCCTTGCCGGTCGCTTCCGGAATCGCACCGCCAGGTTTGCGATCTCGAGCCGAAGGAAATATCGAGCATTCTCGCAGACAACACCGGATATTCCATTTACCGGCTTGAATCGAGCCGGCGCCGGGAACTCAATGACGTACGCGATGAGATTCGATCTACTCTGGAGCGCCAGCGCACACAGGATGCAATTCAGAGGGCCCGCACTCCTGTCTCCCTCGATTTGGATGAGCAGTATTTCGGAAAACTTCCAAAGCCTGACCTTGCCAGCCATCATGGGATGCACTTTCCGCATGCCGGCGCCCCAACCCCCGAGCAAGCCCATTCACATCAGCACTAGGCCATTTGTACCTTCTTCGGTCTGGTACTTGGACCAAGTTCAGGTCATTGTCTTACTTAATGTTTCTAAACTAACATTGGTGAAATAGTCGTGCCAGAAAACGAATCGGAAGGCGATCTCAGCCAAACTCTAGACTGGATACTCGGCCTGTTCCTCCGTCGGCGGTGGATCATTATTGCGGCCACCTGTGTTGTGACGCTCACAGCCATAGGGGTCGCGTTTCAAATTCCAAACCAGTTCACCTCCGAAGCAACCATCCTTGTGGACGCCCAGAAAGTTTCGGAACGCTATGTAGTCTCGACTACGAATTCCGATGTTATGCAAGCGCTGGAAGCAATGGAACATGAAGTTCTGTCCCGGCCGCGGCTGCTCGCCATTATCGATGAACTCGGCCTTTACCCGAAACAGAAGGAAACCCTAGCGCCCGAAGAATTGATCGAGTTGATGCGCAAGAAATTGTCGATTGAATCACTTGGCAAACCAGGGCAAAGTGCCTCCAACACCTTCCAAATATCTTTCACCGCAGCCGATCCTCAGGTGGCGCACCAGGTTACGAGCAGACTGGCAACTCTGTTCATCGAGCAAAACCTGAAAACGAGATCGGAGCAAGCGACCACCACCACCACCTTTTTGCATGAGCAACTCGAAATTACGAAGAACAAGCTCGCCGCGCAGGAAGAACGTCTGCGAGATTTCAAAATGCAATATCTTGGAGAACTTCCGGAACAGCAGCAGGGCAACGTAGGCATTCTTGCGGGCTTGGAGACTCAGCTCGATAATGTGATGTCAACCCGCAACCAGGCGCAACAACAGCGACTGTACTTGGAATCTTTACTGAATCAACAGCGGCGCACGGGTCGTCGTGTTCCTTTCGTGGGGATTTCGGGTAGCGGCCAGATAGTCACACTACTACAAGCAGCCCTGAATGATTTAAACCGACTGCAGGCTGAAAGAAGAACATTACTCACGTCTTATACTTCACAACATCCCGATGTGTTGAAAAAAGACCAGGAAATCAAACAACAGCAGAGTGTTATCGAGGATCTGAAGTCGGCCAAGGCTGCGAAGACGGTTGAGACCAACCACGAACGGCCAGCCGAAGTCACGCCTGATCCTGAAGAGGATCTGAGTGTAGTACAACTAACGGGCCAACTGCAGGCGAACGCACTTGAGATCGAAAATCTCAACAAGAAGGAAGTTAAGCTGCGAATGGAAATCGATCAGTACAGAAGTCGGCTGAATCTTACCCCAGTACGCGAACAGCAGCTCACCTCCATGCAACGCGACTATGACCTTCTAAAGCAACACTATGGAGATCTGCTTAGAAAAGAACAAGAATCTCAGTTGGCGACAAACCTTGAGAAACGGCAAGAGGGGCAACAGTTTCGTCTTGCCGATCCGCCTAACTTACCTACCCGGCCTTCCAGCCCCAAACGTATAAAGATCAGCCTCATTGCTTTGTTCGCAGGGTTGGTCGCTGGCTGCGGGCTTGCATTTTTGATCGAGATGAGGGAGTCGCCTTTTTATAAGGAAGGCGATGTGAAAAACCTTGGATTACCGATGGTAATTGGGGTTCCGCGGTTTTTCACTCCAACGGAGGAACGTGGTCGAGTCTGGAGGAAAGGTTTTGAGTGGAGTGCCGGACTTGTGTTGCTCTTTTTAGTTGTTGCTGCGGAGTATTTTGTATATCGTCACGGATAACGGAGAGGAGGCAACAACCCACACGTACTCATAATGCGCAGCTTCAGGCTTAAGATAACGATCTTGGTATTCTGTATGGACATTTGGCGGTGCCGATAGATGTCGGGGAGAGCTACTCTTATATGTACGAACAGTTTTATAACGTACGCACAAATCCATTCGCTCTGACACCCGATCCCGAGTATCTGTTTTTGTCAGACGAACAGCGGGAAGCAATCGCGAGTCTGATGTACGCAGTGCTGGCGCGTAGAGGTTTCTCGGTACTGATCGGTGATGCTGGAACCGGAAAAACCACGCTCTTACGAACTCTGATGCGGTCTGTTCCTGAATCTAGAGCTGTGTTCAGCGTTGTCGTAAACCCTACACTCAGCTCCGCGGAGTTTTTACGTACTTGCATCTCGGACTTCGGAATCGAGACGGGAGAATGCGCCAAAGATGTTTTGCTCACGAAGCTGCATCGTTTTCTCGTTGAAGCCCATAAGAACAATAAGGTCGCGGTTCTTATTGTCGACGAGGCGCAGCGATTAAGCCCGGAACTCCTCGAGGAAGTTCGACTGCTGACAAACTTTGAAACGGACAAGGAAAAGTTGATTCAAGTCATTCTTGCGGGCCAGGACGAGCTCGCCGATATTCTTGACCGCTATGATCTGCGGCAACTGAAACAGCGCGTATCTACACGCCTCCACATCAAGCCGCTCACAGCCGATGCCATTACCGCTTATATCCGGTATCGCTGGAGCCGTTGTTCGAGCGCACGACCTCCCTTCGATGAAAGCGCGCTTACCGCTATTCAGGACGTGAGCGCCGGCGTGCCGCGCCTGATCAATGCAGTGTGCGAAAACGCGCTCATCCTCGGTTTTGCGCAGGGACAACGGACGATCGATGCCGCGATCATCACTACCGTAGCAACCGATCTGCACCTGAATTACGTCAGAAGGAACAATATTGCGGCCGTGCCCGTGGTCGATGCTCAGCCTACGGGCGAGCGCGACGAACACCTGGAAGAAGCTGCACCTGTGCGTGTCAACGCTCAACGAACGACGAATCAACAAACGGCGATGCCGACGCTTGAGCGCTACACGCCGCGACGCGGCTGGCGTGTCCTGTTCGGACTGGATTAGGGGGAAGTTTTGAGCAAGATATTTGATGCATTACGTAAGGCGCAGGGAGAAGTAGCTTCGCTCGCGTTGCCGCTCATTGAAGGCGCTGGAGCCGCGGCGCCAGGAACAGAGCAGCGAAAAAGCACCTCTCCGCAAAGTCTTTATACCCCCGGTCTACTGAAAGCCGAGCCTAAGCAGATTCCTGTCGAAGAGATCCACGTTGAAAATTTAGCGCGGCTGATTTTTTACACCAATCCAACGAGCACGGCTGCGGATAAGTTCCGACTCTTGCGAATGCGTCTGGATGAATGCTGGAAAACGGGGAAATTAAAGAGCGTTCTCGTTTCCAGTCCCCTTCCAGGAGATGGAAAATCCACCACGGCCCTGAATCTCGCAACCGCATTAGCCGAAAAAAGAACGCGAACGGTTCTGCTGGTCGATGCCGATCTCCATCATGGATCCATCACGCAGCAACTCACCCCGGCGCCTTGCGCAGGCTTGGCGGAATGTCTCCATGGACGGACGAATCCGATGTCTGCCGTCCGTCGCATTGAGCCGCTCGGGTGGCACTTTTTACCATCCGGCAAGCGTGATGCCAGAAGTCCAACTGAATTGCTGCAGCCTCAGGCACTGGCTACGCTGTTTCAGAAGCTTTCCTCGCAGTTCGACTGGATCGTAGTAGATTCTCCACCAGTTCTTCCCCTTAGTGACGCAGTGGCGCTCAGGCAGCACATCGACGGAATCTTGCTGGTTGCCATGGCAGGGTCAACTCCTTCCAAGGCTGTGAATGAGGCCATCGGTCTCCTCGGGCGAAAGCATATTTTAGGTCTCATCCTGAATGGGATCGAGAAGCTCAATCAACCCTATTCCTCTTATTACGAGCATCACGGCGGCAAGGCCGCGGTGGCGGATATAAAGCGCCCGGACATCGAGCCATAAGCTGCCGCGCGGCGCAACCAGGCGTCAGAATGCGATTACGGTTTTTGCGCGCGGGGGCTGTATGGACGACCGGTTTTCTCCTGTGCGTTATGCAACCAGCCCCGGCCTTCTCGCAATCCTGCCCAAATCCGATCGTCTGTGAAAACCTGATGCAGGGAGACACTGGCTGGGATGTCAGCGGATCGGGCGATCCGAGTATCCAGGGGTTTGCGACGAGCATCAGCGTGAACGCCGGGGAGACGGTATTTTTTAAAGTCAATACCGACGCCGCAAGCTATTCCCTGGATATTTATCGGATGGGCTACTACGGCGGCAACGGCGCGCGAAAAATAGCCGCGGTAAATCCCTCGTCGCCACTTCCGCAGCTCCAGCCGTCATGCTTGACGGACACATCGACAAAACTCTTGGATTGTGGGAATTGGGACGTGTCAGCTTCATGGGATGTTCCCTCGACAGCAGTATCCGGTATTTATATTGCCCGCCTTGTCCGGCCGGATACGGGAGGCGCCAGCCACATTGTTTTTGTCGTTAGAAATGACGCGAGCCGGTCGGATATTCTGTTCAAAACCGCGGACGAAACCTGGCAGGCATACAATCCATACGGCGGAAGCAGCCTTCAAGGAGGAGACGCTACCTGGAATCCGGCGGATCGCGCCTTCCAGGTCAGCTACAACCGGCCCTTTACTACACGGGCCTTTGATGCTTCGGCGTGGTTTTTCGGCGGCGAATATGCGCTCGTTCGCTGGCTTGAGGCCAATGGTTACGATGTCAGCTATTTTGCCGGCGCCGATGCGGCCGCAAGACGAGATCTTCTCCTTAACCACAAAGTCCTGGTCTCTGCAGGACAAGACGAATACGTTTCCGGCCCGCAACGCGCAAACCTCGAGACTGCTCGCAACGTAGGTGTGAGTTTGGCCTTTTTCAGCGGAGGGGTATCCTTCTGGAAAACGAAATGGGACAACAGTATCGATGGAGCTTCCTTTCGTACGCTGACTTGCTACAAAGAAACGTTGAATGGCGGCGAGCCGAACCCCGTTGATCCACTCACCTGGACGGGTACCTGGCGCGATCCTCGATTCAGCCCACCCGGCGACGGCGCAAATCCGGAAAACGCTCTAACAGGCACGCTATTCATGGCGAATGCTTCCGATACAAACCTATCAATCAAGGTTTCGTCGGCCGAGGGGCGAATGCGATTTTGGCGGAACACCTCAGTAGCAACCTTACCGGACGGGCAGACAGCAGATCTTCCCGCTGGAACGCTCGGCTCTAAATGGGCCGCCGATATCGACAATAATTTCCGGCCAGCCGGCCTAGTCTCGCTTTCAACAGCTACCTATCCATTGCCCAATGGCTTGCTTCTCGATTACGGAGCAACTTATGGCGAGGGGGTGGCAACGCATCGCATGAGCTTGTACAGAGCATCAAGTGGAGCTTTGGTTTTCAGCACGGGAACCACGCGATGGTCCTGGGGACTTGATGCGCAACACGATGGTGAAGGTTTCGCGCCAGATGAAAGAATACAACAGGCGACCATCAACTTGTTTGCCGAGATGGATGTGCAACCTGCGACGCTTCAGGCGTCTTTAATAACTGCAACGAAGTCTGCCGATACAACACCTCCCACATCCGCCATCTTGTCGCCTCTCACTGTACGATATGGCATCAAGACCACACTTACCGGGACAGCTACTGACGCCGGCGGTGGAGTTGTCGGCGCGGTTGAAGTTTCTCTCGACGGCGGGCGGACTTGGCATTCGGCTGTCGGGCACGAGAACTGGACATACGATTGGACCCCTTCATCGCTATCGGATTCAACAACCCTGATGGTACGGGCCTCTGACGATAGCGCTAATCTGCAACCTACACCCACTACAGCTACTTTCGAGATTTCGGGCGGGTCTACGATGTGGTCGAACCTGGCTGACCCGGATACGTCTCTCAGCGACGAGACAAAACCGGTAGAGCTCGGAATGAAGTTTCGTTCCGATGTTTCTGGATGTATAGCCGCAATTCGTTTCTACAAGGGCCCCAAAAACACGGGAACGCATATTGGCAATTTATGGACCAGCGACGGCACGCGGTTGGCCTCCGTCACATTCGCGAATGAGAGTGCTTCTGGTTGGCAACAAGCGTTTTTTCCTTCACCCGTCCGGATTGCTGCCAATACCACCTATGTGATTTCCTACTATGCGCCTAACGGTGGTTATGCGACTAATCAGAATTTCTTTAACACCGGCCTGGACACGCCGCCCTTACACGCATTGGCAGATGGAGTTGATGGCCCGAACGGCGTATATGTCTACGCGACAGGAGGAGGATTTCCAAAGGAAACGTTTAGGGCAAGCAATTACTGGATCGATGTCCTCTTTCGAGTCCCCGTCGGTCCCCCTCGGAATGTTTCACTGAATTGGACCGCCAGCACCTCGCCAAATGTCATTGGGTACAACGTATACCGCGCGTCGACGTCAGGGGGCGCCTACCAGCAGTTGAATACATCCCCCTTCCCTGAAACATCTTACGTCGATATGGATGTGATCCCTGCGCAGACTTATTTCTACGTTACAACGGCGGTAGATCAAAACAACGACGAAAGCGCATTTTCAAATGAAGCGGTGGCACTCGTGCCACCGCCATAGGTTGAGTTTATTTAGGGGGTTGGGACAACTGCGACAGCCTGACTGGAGTAGGTACTCTCTTGTTGGTTGCTGTCCACAGCGGTCGCCACGTAATAATAAGTCCGGCCAGAAGCCACTGTACCGTCAACATAGGAAGTTGTGGCAATTGGAGACGCATTCACTTTGGCATACGCCCCACCCGCAACATCAGCGCGATAGACGTTATAACCGGCAACATTTGAGGAAGTGCTGGTACTCCAACTCAACATGACACTATGCGGAATCGGCGTGGGAATGATCGTGCTTGTGAAATCCAGGCCTGTAACGGATGCCCCATTAACAGTAGCTGAGGTGCTGGACGGCGTAAAGGTATAGGCTGACTGGCTGGCAGCTACGATATAGGAGCCATTCGGCAAACCAGAGAAATTATAGTTTCCAGAACTGTCCGTGGTCGCCGAACCTGCTTTTGCGCCGGATAAGGTTAGCGTTGCCGCTGATCCGCTTACCTTACCGGAGATCGTATAGGTGGTCGGAGCTGGTACGGCCGTGGTCGTGAAATTCAGGCCTGTAATGGGAGCGCCGTTGATGGTCGCGGAAGCAGTTGCGGGCGTAAAGGTATACCCCGGCTGGCTGGCCACTACAGTATAGGAGCCATTCGGCAAACCGGAGAAATTATAGTTTCCTGAACTATCCGTGGTCGCCGAACCTGCTTTTGCGCCGGCCAAGGTTAGCGTTGCCGCTGATCCGCTTACCTTACCGGAGATCGTAAACGTGCTCGGCACTGGATCGGGGGTCGGCGCATTAAGAGAAAAGACCACATCGACCCAGTAATTGCTGTTATTCCATGTGCTGCTAGGAAACGTCGCGCCCGCGCCATAGGAATGTACGCCCGGCGATGAACTGGATACATGCAGCGGAGCCGCGCTCAGACTAGACCAGGGATAGTTCTGATCTTGTGCCTGTTTACCTTTCGGAGCCAGATACGAGATTACGTATATAGTTTTTGGCGTGATGCTGACTGGAGAAGCAAAGCTTACCTGCTGCCAGCCTGATGCCGTTTCTCCTGAGAACGCCACACTTGC
>Ga0170475_101756309_pt1 | contig 12015 bp, 12 predicted proteins | sample Soicark_Litter_5_FD_111474 | JGI IMG/M metagenome (GOLD analysis project Ga0170475, IMG submission 111474) | Avena fatua rhizosphere microbial communities from Hopland, California, USA. Combined Assembly of 48 SPs | reverse complement strand
GACGACTGAATGCGCACATCCGTTTGATGCATCTTTTGAGGGTGCTATTCAAGAAATTTGCTGCGTTAAACGCTCGACAAGAATGGTTTGTGTTTTCAAGCTACCAGTTCACAAACCGAAAGGATAATTATGGCAGATAAAATTGGATTTGTTGGTGTAGGCCGCATGGGCGCGAACATGGCTCGCCGGCTGAAGGATTCCGGCTTCGAAGTGGCCGCCGTTTACGACGTGAATACCGAAGCGGCCCAGAAGCTGGCGCAGGAGCTGGGCTGTGCTGCTCCGCAAACATTACAGGAGGTCACAAAAGCATCGGACGTAATTATCACAGTTGTTACTGACGATAAGGCGATGAAATCGATCTTCACGGGTGGGCTGCTGAGCCGTTCTCGTGGGAAGTTGTTCATTAACTGCGCTACCCTTAGTCCTGATGTCCACGTCTGGGTTGAAGGGAAGGCAGAGAAAGCCGGCGCGCAATCTCTGGAAGCCTGCATGGCTTCAAGTATTACGCAGGCCCGCGAAGGCACGCTCTATCTAATGCTCGGCGGCAAGCCGGAAGCATTTGAACGCGCTAAACCGATTCTTGAAAAACTGAGCGCTTTGATGCGCTACGTTGGTTCAGCAGGCAAAGCCGCGCAAGTCAAAGCCCTGGTGAACATGGTGATGAATATCAATACCGCCGGTCTCGCCGAAGGTCTTGGGCTCGGTCAGGCTCTGGGTTTGGATCTCGCCATGTTACGCGAAGTGTTTTCCCAGACGGGTGCCAATTCACGGGTGCTGCAAACGGACGGCGAGGACATGCAGAACCGCGAGCATTCCTGCTTCTTCTCGGCTGCGCATGCTGCGAAGGATTCAGGGATTGCACTGAAGGTTGCCAAAGAGCAGGGCTTGACCCTTCCACTCGCCGCGGCCACGAAAAAGCAATACGACCGCATGGTGGCTGAAGGATTGGGCGAACTCGATAAGTCCGGAATCGCGGAACTGACGTTCAAAGGTCGGCATCAGCCCAAGGCGACCGAGCCAGCAGCCACAGCCCCGGCGGCTTAGCGTTGATTGATTAGCGAAGAGCGGCCGCACTTTTATAGGTGCGGCCGCTTTCGTCCAAATTGCAGCCGGTTAGTCAGTCGGCTGTACGGTCACCTCGCCAGTTTCGGTCGGGCCAGTGAAGTAGCCAGACGCACGATTCTGCGCCTGCAGCACAACTCCGCGGAATGGCAGGCTCAATCCTGAATTTGCGTCCATCACGCGCCCGCTGAAAGTTCCCGCCGCAGTGGCAAACACGAGAATCAGGCGATTGTCTCCAGTGCTTACGGCCCGGCTTCCCACCACTTCAATCGGGTTCACACTCGTATCGCTGAGATCTCCCCCGGCTAAAACCACTTGGCCATCGTTCATGCTTAGTGCCGGGCTTCCGGCGCCTGGTTTGATGTAGGTCGACGAAACCATCGTTGCGCCCACGGTGAAGCCGGATTTGTAATAACGTGTCTTATAAGTCTGCAGTTTGATCCAGTTCACGGTTCCATTGGGCGCATTGCCATCCCCATTGAACTTTGCGTAGCTCATGAGTGAGCCTTGTCCGCTATAAAGGCCCACATACAACGGCCAGTCGCCGTTTTGAGACATTACCGTGGACTGCGTAAACTTGGTGCCATCGGCAAGGGATCCGGCCAGCTTAATTTTGCCCGCTTTATCAACGCTGACGGTGGCATAGCTATCCCCACCGGGGTTGTCGGTAGCGCCAGGATTTCCAGGAATGATAAGAGTGTATTTGCCCTGTTGAGCGGGGGTGTTGTTCCGGCCATCAAAGGCGTTGCGATTGAGGACGATCTCAGCCTGCCAATCTCCGTCTGTCACGATGCCTGTGATTTGATCCGCACCGGTCGAGTTATCGAATTGCAAACTCATGTCGAGGCCTTTGAAGAAGCCGCGACTCACATGCACCTGCGCTGAGCCATCCGCAGCGAATTGACCATGGAATGCGTACCTCCTGGTTCCGGCCTGCAATTTGCCACTGAACTTGCCCTTCTTGCTTTCGGTGATTGTCGCGTATCCCGAGCTTTCCATGGACGTCGGATTGGACGTGTCACTAAAGAGTCCGTAATACGTTCCCGACGGAAACGCGGAGCCTCCGCCATCACCGCCTCCGCCCCCGCCCCCAAGCCAGCTTTGAATCTTCGCGTAAGTTTGGTCGAATCGTCCATATTGATCCGGCGCGGATGGGGTCGGGCATGACGAGCCAGGACCGTTCCAGCCGCCATTCAATTGGCCGATTACCTCGTGGTTGCCGTTGAACAACGGACTGCCGCTGCTTCCGGGTTCGGTCACGCCGCTTGTCCAGCGAACTGCCCAGTAGTCCGTGTCCGAATCAAGAAAGCGCCCGAAGCTGATCCGTTTGTATGCGCCGGTCGGATGATGGATGCCGGCCAGCGTTTCGCTCGACGTGGGCGTTGATGTAGACCATTTCAGCCGCGCAGCTCCAGAGGGAGGGGTCTGATGCAAGCGCATGAAAGTAAAATCGTTGTCAGTGGAGCCGGCCAGCAGCTCACCACCGCCCGTTGTGTGGGGAACGCTGCTCAGGGCCGGTGCCGCTCCATTGCAGGTGCTGGTTTGATAAAACCAGAAGCATTCCATGCTCGAAGCGATGGTTTGGCTGGTAATGCAGTGATGCGCAGTAAGGAAAAAATTGTCGCTGCCGCTGCTATCCAGCAGGCAGCCAGTGCACAAATAGGAATTACCGCCATCGATGAATGTTATCCGCGCCACGCCAGACGCTTCATCGGCATACGCCGGGTAGCAGGTTACATCATTGTGACAGGTGCCCTCCTTTAAATTCGAAGTGCTAGTGGTCGTGGGCATCAAATAGAGGTGCGACAGACCGCTGGCGGTGAAGGAAACTTGCGCCGTGTCGTTGGTCGCCGGCACCCTGCATTCGATTATTACTGTTGGTGCAAACACGGTTTCTGTCCAAACCTCGTGTTCGCGATTGGCTTCGATAGGTGTGACCACCTGCGGCGCGGGCCCCGAACGCTGCGGGTCATAAACGCGGATTGTTGCTCCGGGCGGCAAATGCAAAGCCTCCAGGTGCAGGCGGGTTCCCAGCGCGCCTTCCGAGGTGACCTGCAAGCTCCAGACGCGCGAGCCGTCCGGTTGGTGCAACCATTCAGATGTGGGAACATTTTTGGGGTCCACGATGACTGGTTGATCAAATGCTCGGCCCAGGCCAATTTGATATCGACCCTTTAGGCTCGAGAATTCCTGGTTCTTGAGAGCCGCAACGAACTCCGGAGCAAGCGCGCTCAGGGAAACCTGTCGCACGGGCAAAGTCGACGGGTATGACACCGGCTTACTTTCCGTTGCATTCGTAACCAACAGCGCTCCAGCCAGGGAACCGCTGAGAATGAATTTCAGAACTAGATCTTTCATGACACAAACATTTCTGCTACAGACGTGCCCGCTGTATTCAGATTGCTGATTGCGCCATAGTCTTGAAGATTAACGGTGGCTAAGAAATTAGGTGAAGCCCTCAAAAAGAAGGGGGGAGCCCACTCTCGGGTGAAACCCTATGGAAACGAAAGATGAAGATTCGCCCCGCCTGCCAGAGCGACGCCGCAACAATTACTGACTTCAATGTTTGCATGGCATGGGAGACCGAGCAGCGGCGGCTCGAACCGGCGACCGTAGCAGCCGGTGTCGCGGGTCTTTTGAATGATCCCGCAAAAGGCGTGTATTACGTCGCGGAAGACTCGGCTGGGGACTCGGTTAAGCCCGTCGGGCAGTTACTGATCACTTACGAGTGGAGCGATTGGCGGAACCGTAATTTCTGGTGGATACAAAGCGTTTACGTAGCTCCGGAATTTCGTGGTAAAGGGGTCTTTCGAAAGCTCTACGAGTTCGTCCATGACGCAGCGAGGCAGCAGAAAAATGTTTGTGGCCTGAGGCTGTATGTCGATAACCACAATGCGGGCGCGCAGAAAGCCTATACCCGGCTTGGAATGAAACCGACTCAATACAAATTCTTCGAGATCGACTTCGTCCTCGCCTAAGCTTCCTGTTTCGTTTACGGAGTCCGCTTCAGCGTCAGGAAACTGTTTTCGGACACCGCCCTTGCGCACTTGCAGACTCGTTGCATGTTTACCCGCGCCGGTGCAGTCGGCATGGAGCCGATTCACGCAAAGCGCACAAACATAATTATGGCTCTCAATAACGCCCCGGATTTAACACAACGTCCTCCTCGCAGCGCGCGCGTGCGGCTCGGGGGTTACGTGATCCTTCCACGTATGCTCGACAAAGGGCGCGCAACCATTAACGGCAAGAACGGCGAATACCATTATGCGTGCCCGTTGGACCAACGCTTTCTTGAATTCGCGGGAGTTGACCCTGAGGCGTTGAAAAAGGAACTGACGGCAGGGAAGGGGGATTGGGAAATCCTCCAGTGGATCCAGAATAACACGAAGCACAAGCGCTCTGATACCGAGATTGCCGCCTGGTCAGACATGGGTGAGCGGCGGGGACCTACCGATCCCGAATCGCGGGAGTACTTCAATGACCTCCACAAGAAGGCCGGCGCTCATCGGGAAGACATCGCCTCCTGGTTCGATCTGCTCGACGTGGATGACTACATTAGCTACGGCGGGAAAGCTTAAGCCGTGGTGATTTGCAGGAGGCGAGTTTAAAACCCCTCTTGCAGCGTGCGGCACAACTTATCCCTTCTTCAGGCACGCCCTCACCAGCTCTTCGACGGTGGCCTCACCGCCAAGCACCGCCTGGGCCTGACGCACTGTTTCGTGTGCCCCAACTTGTTTGAAGCCAAGCGCCATCAAGGCTAGCACGGCGTCATTGAGACGTTGATCTTCCGAGGATAGCGTTCGGCTGGCACTGCTGGCTTCCCACGCGCCAGCCGCGCCCACCTTGTCCTTTAGTTCAACGATGATCCGTTCAGCGGTTTTCTTGCCGACGCCGGAAATCTGGGAGAGCGCTTTGACGTCGCTAGTCGCCACCGCACCGCGAAACGCTACGACACTGATACCGCTCAGCACGTTAAGCGCGATCTTGGGGCCGATGCCGCTGACAGTGTTGATCAAGAGCTTGAACAACCCCCGCTCCTGAACGGTCATGAATCCGTACAGCACGTGGGCATCCTCCCGGATGGCTAGATGCGTCAGCAGATGCACTTCCTGGCCAGGCAACGGGAGTTTGTCGAAAGAGGAAAGCGGGATCAGCACTTCGTAACCCACGCCCTGGACATCTACGATTACCTGGGTCGGCAAAGCGTCGACTAACCTGCCATGCAAAAAGCTGATCATGTCTGGGGGTGACTCAAAGCTTGCGGGGAGCCGTCAGGCTGTAGCGGTTGGTCTCGTTGGCATACGTCAAAGCCAGCGCCAAAGCATCGGCAGCATCGGGCGCGGGTTGCTCCACCAGCTTCAACATACGCTGGACCATTTTGGCGACTGCGCTCTTCTGCGCTGCGCCGTATCCGACTATCGCTTGTTTCACCTTGCGGGGCGCAATTTCGTAAATGCTTATGCCAGACTCAGCAATAGTTGCGATTGCGGCCCCGCGGGCCTCTCCCATGATTAATGCCGTCTGCAGATTTTGGGCGTAGAATAAACCTTCAAAGACGCAGACGTCGGGTTTGTGCTCCTTCATCAGTTCGCGCAATGTTTGGGAAATCTTCACCAGGCAACGCGAGCGTTGCCAATTCGCCGGACATGAGATCGTCCCGTGTGCCAGGGCGCGAGGATTCCCCTTGGCACCGTGAATCAACCCGTAGCCACAGCCGCGCAAGGAGGGATCGATGCCAAGAATCTTTTTGTTACTGCCATTTGGCGTGGCTACCGCTGGGCGTTCAAAGACCGGAGTTGCCGCGCGGCGCGAACCGCCCAGCCTTTCCTGCATGGCCTTGAATTGTTGCGGTGTGATTCCCACCCGGTCAGGATGCCAACACAGCCTCCCGCGCTAAAGCAAAAAGCCTCCCATTATCCAGCTCAGGGTCTGACTAATGGCGGGCAAGCATCGGCAGGGACGACTTCATGTCGTCCGCATCTTCGCAAGCGAGTTTGGGACGTAAAAGTCTGTCCCTGCCGGTTTAAACATGCCGTCTTGCTTAGGGAGCGGGATAAATTGCGCGGAAGAAAACCTGGCCGTTATTGGCAGGAACGAAGACGCGATTGGTGGTTGTGCTGCCAGCAACCGTGTTCCAGGTCGGGTTGCTCAGGCTGGGGCTGGATTGCAAAGCAAAGCCAACTGAATTGGTGCCCCAACTGATTTCGATATTGCTGCCGGCAGGAACCACCGCCAGCGCAGGTTGAACCAAAACGACGCTCGGGCCAAAGCCGGTAAACTGAGCGCGCGTGATCGCAGCACCGTTGTTTGCGGATGCTACCAGGCCCACGAGCAAACCCGCGGGCACCGGAATCGCACTCGGAGTAGTATCAAAGCTGGCAATCTGGTCCCAGAGCACGCCGTTATTCGTGCTCGAATACCCGGTGAAGACAGTGCCACTGCGCACCAGTCGGATCCATGAATTCGGGAAAGCTGTCGGAGGCCGCGGGCTCGCAACCGCGAGCGCTCCTTCGCCGTAATTCGTGCGGTATTGGAAGATGAAGCGATCCGGTGTGGCTTCGATCATCGCATTGGGGCTGTTGGCGAGCGTATCCACCCGGGCCATTAAACCGGCCCGTGCATTGTTTCCCGTTCGCAACAGCGACTCGACACGTACCGAGAGATCGAAGTCTCCGGAAATGGTCCGGGAAAGGTATTGGAACTGATCCGAGGTGCCGGCAACGTCAGTGCCGTCGGCCAGCATGATTATCTTTCCGTTCATAGCGTACGCCATTCCGTTGTTGGCGGAAATGCTGGTGGAGCTTTCCCAGCCGGGCACGAGGCTACCCGAAACGTTCGTGGAGAGGATAGTGTTTCCAGCAACGTCTTTGACGTTCTGGACATTGAGCGTGTAGTTGCCGGTGACGGGGGTGTCGAGGGTGACCTGCGCATTCGTGGTGACGAGAAGCGTCACGCCAGTGACAGTATGCCCAGGTAGTGAATAGTTGGCCGTGTTCTGCGCGGTGACAGGATCAACAGGCTCGGAAAAGATGACGTTTACCGTGTTCGACAGGAGACAATCAGCGCTGAGGACCGTAGGCGCGTTACTGTCAGTAATTGGAAGCAGCACATTGACTACGTCCTGCCACGCGGTCCCGATCCGGATGTCATCCACTTCGCCAGGAGCCACAGCGGTATTTCCGGCATCAATGCGGACGCGGATGCGATCGAGGATGGCTGCGGTCGTTTCGGTCAGGGTGGCATCCCAGGTAGTTGGCTCGGCCACGGGGAATTGGGTGCCATAGCCCTGGCCATAGACTTTCAAGTAAGCTGTATCAAGGCCCGAGGCGCTGGACACGATCTTTGTAACTATCAGATACGTTTGACCTGGGGTCACTGCGGGACCTGAGGAAGGCGTCGTGCTTCCATTAGCGTTAAGCCAGGGCTTGTCTCCCGCCCCTTCAATTCCAAAGCCCCAGCGGCGATTTCCCGCGGCATCCACAAACTCGATCAAGGTATTGTCAGTGTTGGCCGCGCCGTTAGCCGTGTTTTTTCGAAATAGCGCACTGGCATACGCGACTGTTCCATCCACAGCCAGGGAGATGGTGTGCGACAACAGACGAGAAGTGCTCGCGTTGGCGCTAAGACCACCGGTCAGGATTCGTGACCCCGCTGAAGCGGGCGCCGTCAAAGGGGATTCAAAGGTGCATGGGTACGCGAGGCTGATCCCGTCATTGGAAAGGGAGTTCGGCTGACTGCCGCTGGTGGTGAACCATGCGCCGTTCCATACCGTCGGCCGGTTCTGCGTATCCAAACCCGTGCCGGTGTACTCGAGCGGATCGTAGTCGTAAAGGGTCGCACTGGCCGAAGAGATTGCTGATAGAAAAGCGAGAAGAAGGGACGTTCGGGGGACGGTCATTTTCATACTAGTAAAACGTTTAACCAACATGGGTTTCGCGCGCAACTCGAAGCTCGACATGCGTTGGAATGCGCGCTGCGTCCAGCGGCAACCAAAGCTCGGTGCCAAACTCTAAGCGCGGCGTTTGAAGAATCTCGCAGCCAGCAGTGCTAACCCGGCAAATGCCATGCTGGATGGCTCCGGAATGCTCACGACGTCCATCCACGAATAGCCGATGCGAATCTCGTCGACCCCGCCTGGGGTTGACGCAGTGTTCCCAACATCAATGCGGACTCGGAGGCGATCCAGGATAGCGCCAGTACTTTCGGTGAGTGTGGCGTCCCACGTCGTTGGCTCGGCAAAACTGACCTGCGAACCATACCCCGTGCCATACACCTTTAGGTAGGCAGTATCTACACCGGAAGCGCTGGAGACGATTTTCGCCACCATAAAATAGGTGTCGCCGGGAGTCACGGCCGGGCCGCTCAATGGTGACGTGCTACCGTTGGCGTTGAGCCAGGGTTTGTCGCCGGTTCCTTCGATGCCTACACCCCAACGCCTGTTGCCAAGGTTATCGGTGAATTCCAGCAAAATATTGTCGGTGTTGACGCCCCCACCATTGGAGCTGTTTTTCCGGAAGAGTGCGCTGACATAAGCCACGGTACCGTCGACATTCAGCGGGATGGTCTGGGTAAGTACCCGCGTGGTGCTTGCGTTAGCGCTTAACCCGCCGGTATCAACGCGTGAGCCTGTACTGGTCAGTGGATTAAGGGGCGTTTCCCAACTCATCGGATAGGACAAGCTGATACCATCATTGGAAAGCGAGTTCGGCTGGCTGCTGGCAGTGGTGAACCATGCGCCGTTCCACCCGGTTCCTCCATTCTGGGTGGCCAAAGCCGTTCCCGAGTAGTCAAAGCCATCATATTCAAAAAGTGAGGCGCGCGCGGAACTGAGAAGGGCGACCGTCCCGGTCAGGACGACGAGTCGGAAGAGGACTGTTTTCATCGTAATCAAGTTTGGCTGATTGCGGAGCTTCTGGAGATCATTCCAAGTGGCAACGGTATTGTCAAGCATTGTCGATGCTGCAAATATAAGCGAACCGCACGGTAGCGCGTGGAGTTTATGCAGGAACAGAATGAAATGAAGAAAAACAAGTTAGGGCAGGCGAGAACCACGGCTTTAAGCGAGCGCAAACCGAAGCTGCGCCGCGACCTGATAACCATCAGAAATCGCGGGGTTAACGGAACCGCGTCAGTCAGAGTGGACGCAGTCCGGAATTAGGCACGAAGGCCTATTCTGATAAGTCGCGTTCGAGGTCAGACTCGACGTCCGATTCCGCCTTGCCGAGTTTGCGTCGGGCCTTGCCGACGTTCTTTTGGATCTTACCTTTGATCTCGAGACCCCGGTTCCCAGTGAGCTTGCCGGCTACCTCTTTGACGGCGCCTTTAGTCTCGCGTCCAATTCCTTTTCCCATGTTTTTTGAACTTGGTTTCATTTGAAACAAGATGCACCGACGCGGCTAGCGCAGCAATGGGAGTGAAGTGCCCAACCTTTACCCAGCCTTTGGCATCCCGGTAGTAGCGCTCGGTAAAGTTCTTGGTCCCGAGGTAAATTGTGTAAGTGTCATTCGTGAGTTTCAATACTCATGAATGTACACGAACCAGACTGCGAACCCAAAGATGCCGAGGGCAAGGATGAGCGTGCGCCAGAAGAAGCTGTCCTCGCGGATCGCGCCGAGGTCCATTAGGATGACGCGGAGGCCATAAAATCCATGCAACAGGAAGAAGAACAGGAGGAGGATGTCTATACCCGAGGTGAGATGCACTTGTTTGCCGGAGGGCCAGGATTCCGGGAGATCGGGGACTTTACCGCGGGCAGCCCACCCAGTGTAAATCTTGATAGGGATTAAAAGAAACAAACCAATGGCGCTGATTCGTTGCGTCAGCCATGCCCAAGTGCCGCGATAATTCTGGAAGCGCTTCGGGATACGGGTGGGCGCAGTAGCTTCGCCTGCGGTCGCCTCGGTAACATTGGTGCTCATAGAGGTCGGAAAATCAGGAAGGGACGCCGATGCTGCGCAGGATGTCGGAGAGTTTATTTTTTGCCTCATCCTGCACTTCGCTTTGGAGGTTGCCACCGTGGGTGTCTATGCCGACGGTGAGCGGCCCAAGGCCGTTGAAACGTATTTGCCAGATGCACTCCGGCATCAGGTCTTCCCAATATGCTTTCTCGATCTCTTCGATTTGGAGCGTCTCCATGGCGGCAGCGCCGCCAGTGACGGAGAGATAACAAGCGCCGTATTGTTGCATGAGTTCCGCGCTGCGCGGGGAGAGGCCGCCTTTGCCCAGAATGGCTCTCACTCCGTAATCACGCAGAAGGCCTTCAGTGAAACGATCCATGCGCATGCTGGTGGTGGTGCCGACACAGAGCGGTTCGTACTTGCCGGGACCGGTTTTTCGGACATTGGGCGCGGTGTGCAGCAGGGCAGCGCCTTGCCAATCGACGGGCGGGTTCACGCCTTTATCGAACACGCGAATTAAGTTGGCATCGCGGACGCCAAAAATCACGCCATCGAGCAGCACAGAATCGCCGACGCGAAGCTGGCGCATGTTGGCTTCAGTAAGCGGGGTCTTAAATCGGTATTCAGGCATAACCTTACCTAAAATCCGTATTCGACCTTTTCGTCCGCGGTGACGGTGGCGCGTCGACGTTCGGCGCGCCAACATTGCATGTTGATGGCGACCGGGTTGCAGGTGATGTGGGTCCACGCAGATTCAATGTGAACGGCGAGGGCGGTGGTGTTGCCGCCGAGTCCCTGGGGGCCGATGCCGGTTTGGTTGATGGCGTTGAAGAGTTCTTCCTCGAGCCCGGCCATTTCCGGGTCAGGGTTTTTGGAGCCGAGCGGCCGCGCGCTGGCTTTTTTCGCCAGGGTCATGCAAAGGTCAGAAGAGCCGCCTATTCCAATGCCGACGATGGTGGGTGGGCATGGTTTTGCGCCCGCACCGACCACATGTTCGAGGACAAAACGTTTGATCCCGTTCATACCATCGGCCGGCACGAGCATTTTCATGAAGGACATATTCTCGGAGCCGGAGCCTTTGGGCATGAAGAGGATGCTCAACTCGTCTGAGTTGGCAACGAAATCAAAATGGATGACCGGGATGCGTTCGCCAGTGCTGGTTTGGCGGTTCTCGCGTTTGATGGGTGAAACGATGCTGGAACGAAGTGGATGTTCCTTCGTGGCGCGTTCGGTGCCGCGGACGATGGCCTCCGAGAGGCGCGCGCCGTCGAGGCGGAGGTTGCCCCCTATCTCGACCCAGTAAATAGGGATGCCGGTGTCCTGGCAGACGAGCATGTCCTTATTGGAGCCGAGTTCGATCGATTCGATGTAATGGGAAAAAATGCGTTTGGCGACTTCCTTCGTTTCAGTGGCCGCAGCGCGTTTGATGGCGGCGACGACATCGGGCGGAATGAGCTTAAGCGATTGGATATAGAGATCGCGGCAAACGTTCTCGATTAATACGTAAAAACTATCTCTAACTTCCATGCAGTATGAGAGGGAAGCATAGGCAAAAAGCGAAGCTTTGCGATAGAAAAGAATCAGGCAGGGAAGTCGCCGACGTAAGCTCGGCGCTGATCGTTTCCCGATAAAAAGAAAAGCGGGCAGGCTCACAGGCCTGCCCGGGTCTCCTGCCGTGCGACCTCGCGGTCGGGGGGGAGAAATTATACGTTAGCCAAACTCCGCAGCTTGCAGAATTACTTCTGCGGGCTGGAGCTCTTACTTGAGTCGCTACTGCTGGAAGAGCCAGTCGTCGAGCTTGAGTCAGAAGAGTTCAGAGACGAACCCGAGGAGGACGAGCCGGATTGATTCTGGCCGCTGCCGCTCCAACTTGAGTTATCCTGCTTCATCGATTTGCCCGAGCCAGTGCTCGACGTGCTTTGGTCGTAGCTGCCGCCACGGCTTGAGGTCGTCGAGCTGTTGTTGTAGTTGCTGTCCTTATCGCGGTGGGCACAGCCAACTGCGATAAGCCCGGTGAGCGCGGTGATTGCCATTAATTTTTTCATGTTATTTTTGT
>Ga0170475_109245955_pt1 | contig 12017 bp, 8 predicted proteins | sample Soicark_Litter_5_FD_111474 | JGI IMG/M metagenome (GOLD analysis project Ga0170475, IMG submission 111474) | Avena fatua rhizosphere microbial communities from Hopland, California, USA. Combined Assembly of 48 SPs | reverse complement strand
TGAGCACTGCTACCCTAATGCCTGTTGAATCGAAGCCTGCACCGCAGGCATCGGTCTCGCGAAACCTGCCGCCCGTTGTGCGGCCCAAGACGAGCGTGGTCAAGCTCATCGGGGAGGTCCTCGCACATGGCGGGCCGGGCTATCTCCAGTTTGCGATTACCAACATCTGCAACGCCAAATGCGACTTTTGCGGTTTTGCCGTGGATCGTTTCGACCCCAAGAAGCGGCGCAGTGTTACCCTCCAGGAAGCCAAAGACGTCATAGACATCGCGGTAAAGAACCACATTGGTTATTTGTTGTTCGTTGGTGGCGAGCCGCTGGTACATAAGGACCTTCGGGCGATGACGCGTTACGCTGCGGAGCGCGGTATTCATCCGATGGTCTGCACCAACGGTTCGCTCTGGACCGAGCAGAACATGCGCGACCTGGCGAGTGACGGCTTGAGCAGCGTGATCATGTCGATTGACGCGCACGATATCGCGAAGCACGAGAAGAACCGTGGATTGCCCGAGGTTTGCCGAAAAATCAAACGAGCTAACGAGGTCTTCAAGGAACTGCGGATCCAAACCACCGCCAGTGTTACTGCCAGCAAACTCATCGACGATTACGACAAGCTGCCCGCGTTCCTCGAGGAACTCGGTTTCCACAGTTGCACGTTCAGTTATCCGCTGACCAGCCTAGCTTCGAGTTACCTCAGCTTTAGCGACTCGAGCCTCGTGAATTACAAAACCGAGGAACTCATCCAGGTCTTTGAAAAGATCAAGCAGATGAAACATCGCAGCGGTTTCCCGGTGGTGAATCCCACTGAATCGCTGTCGGAGATGCAGCGCCACTTGCGGAAGGAGCCGGAGAAATTCGGCTGCCTGGGAGGGCACAAGTATTTTTATCTAGACTGGAATCTGAACCTGTATCGGTGCCATTTCTGGGAAACCCCGATGTGCACCATTTACGAGTTCGATCAGTCGAAGCTGATTCGCGATGGATGTACGCGTTGCATGATCGATTGCTATCGCGACCCAAGCGTGCTGCAGTTTGTCGCGATTAGTGCCAGCGACGCGTGGAACAACCTGAAAAAGGGAAAGGTGCTTTCGGCGGCGAAAAATGTTTTTGATTCACGAAACCTGACTTCGCTCAAAGCCGTCTGGGATGATAGAAAGTGGATTGGCAAAGTGTGATTTTTTCAGTGTAGGAATTTGGATGAACACAGGTGTGCAGAACCAACGAATGCACAGGCTGGACAGGTGTGGTGAGCAGTTGTGAAGTTTTTCCGTTAGATCGTTCGTGAGAGGGGCGGTGGTCGGGGTGTGTTCGGCGAATTTAGTGTCCGCCGCGGCTGTCGATATTTCCAAGCTCCCGCCAGCGGCAACCCGGCAGATCGATTTTGCAAAGGACATTCAGCCTATTTTTCAGGCTTCCTGTCGGAATTGCCATAACCCGGAGAAAGCCAAGAGCAAGCTCGTTCTCAATACCCGAGACAATGCCATTAAAGGCGGCGAAAATGGACCCGATGTTTTAGTGGGCGACAGCGCGCACAGCCCAATCGTTCACTTTACCGCTCGTTTAGTTGAGGATTCAGAAATGCCCCCCTCTGGCAAAGGAGAGCCGCTCACCCCTGAACAGGTCGGCATCTTGCGGGCATGGATCGATCAAGGCGCCAGGTGGCCCGCCGAAATTGTGCTAGGCGCTCCCGGGGGCAACCCGGCAAGCGGCACACCGAGCGCGGCAGGCGACCCCGCCTCCAAAACCAATCATTGGGCATTCAAGGCTCCGGTGCGACCCGCGGTTCCGCAAACGACAAACCAAAAGTGGGTAAGGAATCCGATTGATGCGTTCGTCCTCACGCGGTTGGAAAAGGAAGGCCTTCGACCTTCGCCCGAAGCAGAGCGGCGGACTCTTCTACGCCGGATGCATCTGGACCTGACCGGTTTGCCCCCCTCGATTGATGAATTGGAGAAGTTCGAAGCGGATCAAAACGTTGATGCCTACGAGAAAGCGCTGGAAGGCCAACTAGCTTCGCCTCATTACGGCGAACGTTGGGGTCGGCATTGGCTGGATGTCGCGCGTTATGCGGACAGCAACGGTTATGAGAAGGACAAGCCGCGGTCCATCTGGCCCTATCGCGATTGGGTGATTAAAGCCCTGAACAAAGACATGCCATTTGACCAATTCACCGTCGAGCAACTCGCGGGTGATTTACTGCCGAAGTCCACTATGGAGCAAAAGGTCGCGACTGGTTTCCTGCGCAACTCCATGTTGAACCAGGAAGGTGGCATTGAGCCGGAGCAATTCCGCGTCGAAGCGATGATTGATCGCGTGGACACCCTGGGCAAGGTGTTCATGGGGCTGACTTTCAATTGCTGCCAATGCCACAATCACAAATACGATCCGTTCAGCCAAAAGGAGTATTACCAGCTCTACGCGTTCCTGAATAACGACGACGAATCGTTCATCGAGGTCCCTTCGGCAGCAGACAAAAAGAAGCGAACTGCAATACGCCAAAAAGTTCGAGAACTCGAAGCAAAGGCGATGCAGGACGATACGAACCTACTGCAACGAATAGACACATGGCTGAAGAATGGCGGAACCTTCACTTCAAATTGGGTTGTCCTTGAGCCGCGCGATTGGGGGAACTTCGCCACCAAATTCGAGAAACAAGAGGACAACTCTCTTGTAGGCGGCGGCGACCTTCAGCCGGGCGGGGTGATGAGAATTTCGGTGGATACGCCGCTCACAAACATTACTGCGCTTCGGTTGGACGCGCTGACGAATGCGAATCTGATTTATGGCGGGCCGGGTATTCTCGGCAAGGGAAGTTTTATCGTGAAGGAGTTCGTGGCCGAGGCTTACGCAATCACGAACGCGACAGTTACGAATAAGATTAAATTCCGCCGAGCCGTTGCTGATCTCGAAGCCCCCGGGTTTGCGGTTACGAATGCGATTGACGGGGACAGTGAGAAAGGTGGGTGGGTAGCGTCGGTAACCCCTGATCACCGTAACCAGAACCACTGGGCGGTGTTTGAGTGCGCGGAACCATTTGGGTTCCCAGGCGGGACGCGAATTGACATCACGATCCACCAGAAGTTCGATAGCGAAACGCACCTCGATTGCCACATGCTCGGCTGCATGAAGGTGAGTGCGACGGTTACTAAAGCCCCAATCAATTGCGACCCGCTGCCCCCCGCTGAACGCGCGAGCACGAAGGTCTCCGCAGATCAACGTACGCAGGAGCAGAATTTAACGCTGCTCGACCGCTTCCGCTTTATTGACGCTGGCTGCACCAATCTCAATAAACGAATTACCGAAGCATTTGCTGATTGGCCTTACCCTCCGACGACCTTGGCCTTGCACGCGCGCACGCCGGCTAGAACGACGCATCTTTTCAAGCGTGGTGATCGCCTGCGGCCGGCCGAAGAAGTCACGGCGGATGTTCCGGCAGTGCTGCATAGTTTTCCCAGCAACCAACCACGCAATAGACTTGGTCTCGCCAAGTGGTTGGTGGATCGCCGAAATCCAACCATGGCGCGAGTGATCGTAAATCGCATGTGGCAGGCTTACTTCGGCCAGGGATTGGTAACTACCCCAGAAGATTTCGGCACCCGCGTGGAAACTCCGTCGCATCCCGAGTTGCTCGATTGGCTCGCGTGCGAATTTATGGATTCGGGTTGGAGCTTGAAACACATGCACCGCTTAATCGTGACCTCAGCGACGTACCGGCAATCGTCAAAAGTTTCTCCTGAGGTGTATGAAAAAGATCAATATAACCGGCTGCTGGCGCGGGCTCCGCGTTTCCGCGTTGAAGCCGAGGTGGTGCAAGATGCCGCGCTGAGCGTCGCGGGGCTGCTTAACTTGAAAGTCGGCGGACCAAGCGTGTATCCGCCAATTCCTGGCAATGTGGGCGATACGGCTTACGGCGGCTTCTCCTGGCCGGAGACTAAAGGGGATGCCCGCTTCCGCCGCGGTATGTATACATTTGCCAAGCGCTCACTTCCCTTCCTTCACTGATTGCGTTCGACTCGCCGTCGGGCGAAGTCTCCTGCCCACGGCGGGTGCGCTCCAACACTCCATTACAGGCGCTAACAACTTTGAATGAGAAGACTTTTTTTGAAGCAGCGCAGGCAATGGGCGAACGCGTTTACAAAGAGGGCGGCAAAGATGATAACACACGCGCTGCTTACGCCTTCGAACTGTGCACTGGCCGAAAGCCGACTGCCAGTGAGCTGACGAAACTGATGAGCTTCTGGCAGGAACAATACCAATATTTCGAAGAGCACACTGCATCAGCGATCAAGGTGGCCGTCGCCGAGCCAAAAGAAACGCTACCTGACATTAACCTGAACAAGGTCGCCGCGTGGGCTATGGTTAGTCGCGCCATTTTGAATTTGGATGAGACTGTGACGAGGGATTGAAGATGAACATTTCCAACGAACTTCGCGCCGAATATGCGCGGCTAATCACGCGCCGGTGGTTCTTTCGCCAGTGCGGCGTCGGGCTCGGCTCGATCGCGTTGGCTTCTCTGTTCAAGCACACCGGCATGGCCGCCAACTCGATCAAAACCCCTGATCCGCTGGCACCTAAGGCGCCCCATTTCGCGCCAAAGGCCAAGCGGGTCATCTTTCTCTTCATGGCCGGCGCGCCAAGCCAGCTCGACATGTTCGACTATAAGCCGGAGCTTGCGAAATATGATGGCAAGCCGGTCCCTGCCGAACTGGTAAAAGGCCAGAAATATGCTTTTATCCGACCTGACGCCGCGCTTTACGCCACTGAGTTCAAGTTCAGTAAGCACGGTAAGTGTGGCGCCGAGTTGTCGGAAGCGATTCCGCACCTTGCAGAAATTGTCGACGACATCGCGATTGTAAAGTCGATGACAACTGACGCGTTTAACCACGCGCCCGGGCAAATCCTGATGCAGACCGGCTCGACGCAGTTTGGGCGTCCATGTTTCGGTTCGTGGGTTTTGTACGGCCTCGGCAGTGAAGCGCAGAATCTCCCGGGGTTTGTGGTGTTGAATTCCGCTGGTGGCCTGAGTGGAGGTGCAGCGTTGTATGGCAGCGGATTTTTGCCCACGTTTTACCAGGGCGTGCCCTTCCGCAAGAGTGGCGACCCGGTCCTCTTTCTTTCCAACCCGGCTGGCATTACCGACAAGATGCAGCGGCGCACACTAGACCTAATTAAAGAGTTGAATGAGGAACGCCTCGGCGCGGTGGGCGATCCGGAAATTGCGACCCGCATCAACAGCTTCGAGATGGCTTACAAGATGCAGTCGAGCGCGCCGGAGTTGATGGACGTGTCGAAAGAGTCACCCGAGACACTGAAGGCGTATGGTGCGGAGCCGGGCAAGCCTTCCTTCGCGATGAATTGCCTGCTGGCACGCCGGATGATCGAACGCGGGGTTCGGTTCGTGCAACTTTTCCACGAAGGGTGGGACCACCATAGCGAAGTTCACAAAGGCGTCATTAACCAATCGAAACTCACAGACCAGGCGAGTGCCGCCCTTGTAAAAGATTTAAAACAGCGCGGGTTGCTCGACGACACCCTTGTGATTTGGGGTGGCGAATTCGGCCGCACTCCCATGGTTGAGACCAACACCGATGCTGGCCGCAAAATGGGCCGCGACCATCATCCGCAAGCGTTCACGATGTGGCTCGCTGGAGGGGGCATTAAGCCAGGCATTACGCTTGGCGAGACCGACGATTTTGGGTTCCACGTGACCAAGGACAAGGTCCACGTCCATGACCTGCACGCCACCCTGCTGCATTTGCTGGGGTTCGATCACACTAAGCTCACCTTTCGGTTCCAGGGCCGGGATTTCCGGCTCACTGATGTCGAGGGAGAGTTGGTGAAACCGTTGCTGGCCTGATTTCCCGCTGCTTCGACCTGCACACCGGAGATTGCAGACTCTAAACTGAATACCAGATTGGATTTCCGTGGCATCGGTCGTTCTTCCTGCTAAAAATCTGTCTATGGAATATGAAGCGGTGATTGGGCTGGAGACGCATGTCCAGCTTAAGACCAAATCCAAAATGTGGTGCGGGTGCGCCAACGAGTTCGGTTCGCCGCCGAACACCAACGTTTGCCCCGTCTGCCTTGGCTTGCCTGGTGTGTTGCCCGTGCCGAACGATGAAGCACTGCGGCTCACTGCCCTTACCGGGCTTCTGCTGAATTGCACTATCCCTCCCTACGCCAAGTTCGATCGGAAGAACTACTTCTATCCGGACATGCCGAAGAACTACCAGATCACGCAATACGATCGGCCGTCGACTTCCAGCGGTTACGTTGACTTTGAATTTAACGGCGGCACGTCCAGGGTCCACATAACGCGCGCGCATCTGGAAGAAGATGTGGGGAAGAACTTTCACTTCGAGCGCAACAGTGGCGTCGATTTCAACCGCGCCGGGGTGCCACTGATGGAAATTGTTTCCGAGCCGGATATCACCAGCGCAGACATGGCGTACGAATATCTGAACGCCTTAAAGGATATTCTCGTTTACGGCGATATCAGCGATTGCGACATGGAAAAGGGCATGGTGCGGTGCGACGTGAACGTGAGCATCCGTCCGAAAGGCCAAAAGGAACTCGGCGCCAAGATTGAGATTAAGAACATGAACAGCTTCAGTGGAGTTCGCAAAGCGCTCGAGCACGAAATCCCGCGCCAAATCACTGTATTGCAGAGCGGCGGAAAACTGATTCAGTCCACGCGTCGTTGGGATGACGTGACGACCATGACCGAGGAGATGCGGACCAAAGAGCATGCGCACGATTATCGGTATTTTCCCGAGCCGGACTTGATGCCGTTCCAGCCAACTGAGCCGTGGCTGGAGGAAATTTCGAAGCGTGTTGTTGAGTTGCCCATGGCGCGGAAACACCGGTTCATGCGCGACTATCAATTGCCCGCCACCGATGCGCAGACTTTCGTGTGGGACAAGCCGCTGGGGAACTATTTTGAAACCGTCACGAAACAAACGAAGAACCCAAAAGCTGCCGCGAACTGGATTATCAACAATCTGAGGGCCAAGCTCACGGAATCACAGAGCACTCTGGAAGACCTCAAGTTCAAAACCGCAGCCATCCCGGAGTTAATCGACCTCGTCGATTCAGGCAAGATAAACACCAAGATCGCCCAGGAGGTATTTTCCGAGTTGTTTGCCTCGGGAGGTTCTCCTGCTCTGATCGTCGAGCAGAAAGGCCTGGTGCAGGTGAGTGATACCGGGGCAATCGAGAAGCTTTGCGACGAAGCAATCGCAGTGAATCCTGGGCCCGTGGCCGACTTTAAATCAGGTAAGCCCGCAGCCCTGAATTTCCTCAAGGGTCAGGTCATGAAACTGAGCAAAGGCAAAGCAAATCCAGCGCTCGTAGGTGAGATCCTGGAACAAAAGCTGAAGGCATAATGTTCTCGCGCATCAACTCGGTTCATTTCGTCGGCATCTGCGGTACGGCCATGGCTTCAGCTGCGGCGGCTATGCAGGAAAAAGGCGTTAAAGTCACCGGCTCGGACCAAAACGTTTACCCGCCGATGTCGACCTTTCTTGCGGAGCGCAAGATAGACGTCATTTCCGGGTATGCCGAGCGCAACCTGGCGCACAAACCGGATCTGGTGGTTATCGGCAACGCGATCTCACGCGGGAATCCAGAGGCGGAGTATGTGCTCGATCACAAGCTGCCGTATTGTTCGTTGCCTGAACTGTTGAAACACTTCTTCATTCGGGGAAAGCGCTCCTTAGTTGTTTCGGGAACGCACGGCAAAACGACAACGACGTCGCTGTTAACCTGGGTGTTCGAGCATAACGGGCTGAATCCCAGCTACCTAATCGGCGGCATTCCAACGAACCTCGGCCAGGGCGCGCGCTTCACTGACAGTGAATGGTTCATCATAGAAGGGGATGAATATGACACGGCGTTTTTCGACAAGCGCAGCAAGTTCGTTCACTACCTCCCTGAGGTGGCGATCATCAACAATGTCGAGTACGACCATGCCGACATTTTTCCAAACCTTGATGCGATCCTGACCTCTTTCAAGCACTTTATCCGCTTGGTTCCACGAAACGGGTTGCTTCTTGGCAACGGCGACGACCCCGTGCTGGCGCCGTTACTGAACGTGAACCATTGTCCTGTGAAGCGATTCGGCCTCGACGCGGAGAATGCCGTCCATGCGTTCAACATGCGTTATGGGCCGACCGCGACGGAGTTCGAGATCCCAAGCTTCAAGTTCCATATCAATCTCGTTGGCGAGTTGAACGTGCGGAATGCGTTGGCCGTGGTAGCGTGCGCCAAGCATTGCGGGTTGAAGAACCAGCAAATCCAGGCCGCCTTTGATACGTTCAAGGGCATTAAGCGTCGCATGGAGGTGAAGGGTATCGCCGGCGGCATCACAGTCATCGACGACTTCGGGCATCATCCGACAGCAATCCGTGAGACGCTGCGGGCGTTGCGAATCCGCTATCCTCAACAGAAGATGTGGGCGGTATTTGAGCCGCGCAGCAACACCACTCGCCGAAATGTATTCCAGGCGGAACTCGCCGCTTCGTTCGCAGACGCGAATGCGGTAGTCGTCGCGCAGGTAGCCAGGCTGGAGCAACTGGCGCCGGCCGATCGGCTTGATCCTGAACGATTGATGAGTGATTTGCGCGGGGCGGGCAAAGAGGCTGCCTACCTCCCGGACGCGGACAGCATTGTTACCGAATTAGGCAATAAAGCGCAGGGCGGAGATGTGGTCTGTGTCTTCAGCAATGGCGGCTTTGGGAATATCCACTCAAAGCTGCTGGAGCGGTTGGCGCGAAGATAGCCCCTATAACCCGTTGCCGGAAACAACCGCAACACCGCTGCCGCTGTTTGGGACGGACGGAATCATAGTGGAGGGCGCTACTGAAGATCGGTCACGGCTTTGCAACTTTACCACTCTGTTCTTGGCCAGGCGAACGCAAAGGCTTGCAGCTCCCGGCAAGCAACGTATCTTCATTGGTATGTCCACTACTATGGAAGCCGTCTATCAAGATGGAAAGTTAGTCCTGCAACACCCGCTGCCATTGGCGCCTAACTCCAAAGTTCGTGTCACCGTTAATACTGAGCTAGAGGCGGACTCTACCCGTGAGGAATGGCTTAGAGCATCTGAAGAAGGGTTAACGAAAACTTGGGATAATTCAAAGGATGACATCTTCAATGAATTGCTCTCGCAATGATGTTGTTCTTGTTCCGATTCCGTTTAGCGATCTCACCAGCCGAAAAGTCAGGCCAGCCATCGTAATCGGCAGCAACGGGCGGGACTTTTTTCTAGTCCCAATTACTTCTGAGTTTTCCAACGCAGATTTCCCAATAAAGGAATGGAACGCTGCAGGCTTGAATGTGCCCTGCGCGGTAAAGGCGCAGTTGGCCACCATCGAGCAACACCTTGTGATAAAGAAAGTCGGAAGTTTGTCCGCAGCAGACGCCAGCACTTTACGCGACCAGCTTCGGAGTTGGCTCGAGCTTTAACAATTCTCGGCCATTCTCTTTTGGGCGGAATTTTGGTTTCGGAACTTACGTCAGCGACTACAGTCCGGATGCTTCGGAGGTCATGAGACCATTGTGAGGATGGCCGTCGAAGATCACGGTTTTGGGGCCCGAGAGGTCACGCACGGTTTCGAGGACAGATTTTTGCAACAGGAGGAAGCGGGGAAGATACCCGGGTTTGATTTGGCCGAGCTTTTGTTTGAACGCCAAGCGCTCTGAGGGAACACCGGTTGCGGAGTTGATTACACCCAAGGTGGGCAGGCCGGCTCGTTCCATGAGTTCGAGTTCGTAATAGAGCCCGGCAGCATGCGGGACCGCGTACGAGCCTGCGTCGCTCCCGGCGATAATCTTCACGCCCATGGAATGCGCTTTGACGAGACTGGCGGCGTGGTTCTCGAGGATGTTCTTGAGATTCGAGACCACGTTGTCATCCCAACGCATGCGCTCGGCGTGATCGACCTGAGCCTGAACGGGAGCGAAGGTCGGCACCCAAGCAATGTTCTCGTCCCGCATCCGGGCAAGTTGATCGTCCCGCACAAAGAAGCCGTGCTCGACGGAATCGACGCTCCCATCAAGAGCGCGATCGATGCCTTTATCGCCAGAAGCATGAGCGAAGGTTTGCTTGCGGAGGGCGCGGGAGGCGCGAACCAGGCGTTGGACTTCTTCGCTCGTCATCTGCGGTTCCGTTGTGACCGCGCCTTTCTGGAAATTGATAATGCCAGTGGGAATGAGTTTTATGCGGTCAGCGCCAGCGCGAATCCGGGCGGAGACACAATCTTCGAGTGACTGGTGGTTCTCCAGCGGGTCGGCCATGAAACTGCCGTAGCGGCCCCGGTGGTGGATAGCCGCGCCGGGGCTGTCGAGGTAAGGGAGAACACGGGTGTGGTCGCTTTCGTAAATGCGAGCGAGGGCAAGGCCAACGCCGTCTTTATCGCCCGCATCACGGACGGCGCAGATCCCGATTCGAACGAGGCTATTGAAGCGAGTGAGCGCGTGGGAAAGCAGTTCGGCGGGTGATTGTTTGAGATAAGCGGTGCGTTTATCGACGTCGAGTTCGCCGCCTTCAAGGAAAAGGTGGGCGTGCGCTTCGATCAGGCCGGGCAGAATTGTGTGATTAGGCAGTTCGAGATCTGGGGCAGTTTGGCCTGCTTTCAGGAGTTCGGCTTTGGGGAGTTCGGACGCGCTGCCGACGAAAAGAATTTGGTTTGTGTCGTAAACGAGATTGGCGTTCTTGAGCGGTTGGGTGGAGCTGCCGTCGAGAAGGGTGCCGACGCGGAGCCAAACTGGATGCTTAAGTATCGACAGGTTCGGCATGGGAGCAGAGTTCCATTATGGCTTCAGCTTGCCGATAACCCGCCATTTCCTGGGTCTCGCCTTCTTGTGGACGGCCTTGTTCGAGCGCAGCGCGGAGTTTATCGACCAGCGGATGATCCTTAGGGAGTGGCCCTGGAGATTTCTCAGGATTAGCCAGTGCGAAGTCGAGGCCGGCCTCCATCCCCAGGGTGAGATAGGCCTTTTCGAGGTCTTCGCGAATATGTTTCGGCGTGCCCCAGGCGAAGTTGGACAGGCCGACTACAAAGTGAACGCCACGAAGGTCCGGGTCGGCACGAATGAGACGCATGGCATCGAGACCAATGTTTACAAGCCCGTAGGTGTCAGCGCCAACGGGAGCCAAGCCGGGATCGATGATGATTTGATCGTTGGTGCGACCGGCTTTGGTGACGAGTAAATCCACCATTTGCCGAGCCGCGGCATGGGAGTCTTTGGCGTTAAGGCACTGGGCGCTGCCGCCTGGAACAAATTTTTCGGAAGCCATCACGATGACATGCGTGTCGTATTCGGTCACGAGGCGAATCATGTCGTCGAGATGTTCTCGAGAGGCAGCAATGGAGTTGAGGATGGGGCGTCCGCTTTTCTTGCGGTCATAATGCTTCAAGCCAACCTTGTGATACTCGAGCCACGGATTGTCGAAACTGATGGGGACCGAACTGACCTCCTGAATAGCGGCGATGACCTCGGGGAGAAAGGAGAGCATGTCTTCGCGGCGCACCTGGATGCGTTGCGTGCCATCAAGGTTTAGCGTCAGGAAATCCGCGCCGAGGTCTGCCTGAACTTTGGCCAGAGTTTGGTAATCGGCGGCATTGCGCGCAGTAAACGCGTTGCGCGCGCGGGCGTAAGAGTTGTTCATCAACTCGCCAATGACGTGCAGTTTGGAATTGCTCATGATACGGCTTGGGGTTTCGGCTCGAGGGCCGGAGGTTGGGCGGAGGGAAATTCCTTTTTGTTGGAAGGCGCAGTGTGGTCGCGGCCGAGCCAATTATTGGCCCAGGCAGAAGTGCCGCGGAGCGCCTGGTTTTGGATGACCGGCGCGTGCGACAACAGCTCATGCTGTTTGCCATCGCTCTTTAGCCGCTCGTAAGCGCGCAGCCAAATGCAATCACCGTAGCCATCGACTTCGCAGCGACCTTCGCGCGTGCCGCCGCAAGGGCCGTTACGCTGGTTTTTGGCGCATTGCGATTCCGGGCAGAGATAAC
>Ga0170475_111667148_pt1 | contig 12019 bp, 11 predicted proteins | sample Soicark_Litter_5_FD_111474 | JGI IMG/M metagenome (GOLD analysis project Ga0170475, IMG submission 111474) | Avena fatua rhizosphere microbial communities from Hopland, California, USA. Combined Assembly of 48 SPs | reverse complement strand
GTGGAGCCGATGCGTGCCTCGGCACGACTGTCACGGGAAGATGACAGCCGGTCACCTACAGTCACCGGCCGGTTGCGTGACGCCTGGATCCATTCGCCTTCTTCATTGTCGAAGACCCAGACCCCGCCCTGCACTTCGGCCAGCCGGCCCACGCGAGCCGGCGGATCGACCGACTCATCGACGCCCTGCGCGCGGGCAGGCGACGCCAGCAAGCCCGTCAGGAGCAAGCCAAACAGCCACACCGCATGGTGGAAGGGGAAAAGTCTCAAGATTTTCATCAGCGCAATCCTGTATTTTTGGAGCCGGCGGCACCGTGCGGGTTCCGAGACAACGCGGCGAGCGACGCTTCGGCTGACAGCACCGCGAACGGAGCTCAATCATCCCGGGACGAATCCAGGCCGGGAAACAGCACGCTCGTGAAACCGAACTTGGTGAAATCGCGCACCCGCATGGGGTACAGCTTGCCGATCAGGTGATCGCATTCGTGTTGCACGACGCGGGCGTGGAGGCCGTCGGCTTCCCGGTCGATCCGATGCCCCATGGGGTCGAACCCGGAATAGCGGATGCGGGACCAGCGCGGCACGATGCCTCTCAGGCCCGGCACGGAAAGGCAGCCTTCCCAGCCATCTTCCTCGGTGTCGGACAGCGTTGTGAGCGTCGGATTGATGAGCACGGTCTCCGGAACCGGGGGAGCGTCGGGGTAACGATCGGTGCTTTTGAAGCCGAAAATCACGACCTGTTGGTCAATACCGATCTGAGGAGCAGCCAGGCCGGCACCGTTGGCGGCGTGCATCGTGTCGAACATATCGGCCACCAGCGCATGCAGTTCGGGCGTGTCGAACGCCGTCACCGGCGAGGCCACGCGCAGCAGACGCGGGTCGCCCATCTTGAGGATGGATTGAATCGTCACGTCAATTTCCTTTCACCGATCAGCGTTCAGCGGCCGCCGGCCTGGAGAAGTTCACGCAGGCCAGTTTCGTCCAGCACCTGGACACCCAGGTCGATGGCCTTTTGCAGCTTGCTGCCGGCCTCTTCACCTGCGACGACGTAGTGGGTCTTCTTCGACACGGAGCCGCTGACCTTGCCGCCGGCGGCCTCGATCTCGGCCTGGGCTTCATCGCGCGTCCAGTTGGGGAGCGTGCCCGTGAGCACGAAAGTCTGGCCCGCGAAGGGTTTGGGTGAGGTGTCGGCCGTGCCTTCACTTTCTTCCCATTCGATGCCGGTGGCACGCAATTGCTCGATCACCTCGAGGTTGTGGGGCTGGTCGAAGAACGTGCGGATGCTCTCTGCCACGATGGGGCCCACGTCGGGCACCTCCAGCAGTTGTTCGACGGTGGCATCGAGGAGGCGATCGAGAGCACCGAAATGACGGGCAAGGTCCTTGGCGGTGGTTTCGCCGACGTTGCGGATGCCGAGCGCGAACAGAAATCGCGGGAGTGTCGTGTGCTTGCTACGCTCCAGCGCGTCCATCAGGTTCTGGGCGCTTTTGCCGCCCATGCGTTCGAGCGCGGTGAGCTTCGCGATGCCCAACTTGTAGAGTTCCGGCAAGGTGCGGATCACGCCGCCGTCGATCAGTTGCTCGACCAGCTTGTCGCCCAAGCCTTCGATGTCCATGGCTCGGCGGCTTGCGAAGTGCAGCACCGCGTGCCTGCGCTGGGCCGCGCAGAAGAGTCCGCCGCTGCAGCGCCAGTTGGCCTCCCCTTCGTCGCGCGCGATGGCGCTGCCGCACACCGGGCACTGGCCGCCCAGCTTCTTGTACAAATCGAAAGGCTCACCCACGTCTGAGGGGCGACGGTCGAGAACGACGCTGACCACCTCCGGAATCACGTCACCGGCCCGCCGCACGATCACGGTGTCGCCCACGCGCACGTCCTTTCGCCGCGTCTCGTCCTCGTTGTGCAAGGTGGCATTGCTGACGGTGGTGCCGCCCACGAACACCGGCACAAGCTTGGCCACCGGCGTCAGCTTGCCGGTGCGGCCCACCTGGATGTCGATGGCCCGCACTTCGGTCATCTGCTCCTGGGCCGGGTATTTGTGGGCGACGGCCCAACGCGGCTCACGCGACACGAACCCGAGCCGTTGCTGAAGCGCGCGGACGTTGACCTTGTAGATGACGCCGTCGATGTCGAACGGCAGTGCATCGCGTCGTTCGCCGATGCGGCGGTGGAAGGCGACGAGGCCCTCTGCGCCCGATACCACTGCCCGGTCATGACTGACTGGTACGCCGAACGCGGCCAGCGCACCGAGCACCGCGTCGTGGGTGGGCGGGAGGTCCCAACCTTGAACGTCGCCGTGGCCATAGGCGAAGAAGCTCAACGGCCGCTTGCGGGCGATGGCCGGATCGTGCTGGCGCACGGCGCCGGCGGCAGCGTTCCGGGGGTTGACGAAGGTCTTCTCGTTCTTTGCACCATGGGCAATCAGCTCGCGCTGGCGCTCGTTGAGGGCTTCGAAGTCATCGCGCCGCATGTAGACCTCGCCGCGCACTTCGAGCACGGCGGCATCGCAGTGCTTGAGTCGCAGCGGCACCTGGCCGATCGTGCGGATGTTCTGCGTGACGTCTTCACCGGTCTCGCCATTGCCGCGGGTGGCTGCCTGGACCAGCACGCCGTGCTCGTAGCGCAAGTTGATGGCCAGGCCGTCGAACTTGAGTTCGGCGGCGTAGGCGACAGGGGGATCGGCTTCGGTCAACCCCAATTCTCTGCGCACGCGCGCATCGAAGGCCTGCGCGCCCGTGGGCTCCGTATCGGTTTCGGTTCGGATGCTGAGCATGGGCACCGTGTGGCGCACCTCGGCAAAGCCGTCGAGCACCTGGCCGATGACACGCTGCGTGGGGGAGTCGTGCGTGAGCAGCTCAGGGTGCTGCGCCTCGAGGGCCTGCAGTTCCTGGAACAGGCGATCGTATTCGGCGTCGGGGACCTGGGGATCGTCGAGGACGTAGTAGCGGTGCGCGTGCTCTCGAAGCTGTTCGCGCAGCACGGCCGCACGCGCGGCGGTTGTGTCGGAAGCGGATCTCGTGTTCATGGATCCCGGCACTCTAACGCCAAACGTACGAGGTTCGGGGCGAGGTGCCTCTCCTTTCTCGGCCAGCGCACAGGGCCGATGCCTCGGGAGATGCGCGGCGCTCAGCCAGGGGCCCTTCTTGCCAGCGCGCCGTTTCGGGATTCGATGAAACGCCGAAGCATGGCGTTGTAAGTTGGTGCAACGGCCCGCTTGATCGACGGGCGGGTGGCGAGTTCGAACCTCCAGCGCCGCACCTTCGGCAGACCAGCCCAGAACCCGAAGTCCGCGATCTCGTCGAAACGTCGAAGTACCGGAACACCGGGCCGAAGACGGCATCGACGAGGCTGAAGCTGCCGGCAAAGTACGGCCCGTCTCCGAGCGCATGCTCGATGCGCGAGAAGCGTTGCCGGATGTCTTCGGCACGGGCATGCAACGCGCTTTCGCCCAGCGCCGAATAGAACGACCCGATGGCATCCAGCAGCTGCGAGCCGAAGGCCATCCAGGCCCGGTGCTTGGCCCGCTCCAGGGGATCCAGCGGGTGCAATGGTGTGCCAATCGTTTCGTCCAGGTACTCGCAGATCACGGCCGACTCGAACAAGGCGTCCTTCCCGATCAACAGCACTGGCGTCTTGCCCATAGGCGACACCTGGCGAAACCATGCGGGCTTGTCGGCGAGGTCGACATCGCGCCGCTCAAACGCCGCGCCCTTCTCGTCCAGCACGATGGCTGCGCGCTGCACGTAGGGGCACAGTGGATGCGAGACGAGGACCCATGGCGCGCTCATTCCGGCGCCCCTTCCGAGCGAAGCGCCGGCTGGGCGTTCGACCTGGCCGAAGGCAGCCGTCGATCATTTTCGAGAACGAAGGCAGGACTGCGCTTGATGGCGGCCGCTCCATCGCCGAGCAGCCAGAGCGCCACCGAGGCGGCGATGAGGAAGGCCGGATACTCCCAGCCGCCGCCAGGGCTCGTATGCACCCACCCATTGGGCAGGTGCACCCCGGTCGCGACCGCCATGATCGGCACGAGCGCCAGGGCAACCTGTCGGGCGCAAATGCCCAGGATCAGGGCCATGCCACCCACCGCCTCGGCGATGAAGACGGGATAGGCCAGAACACCGGGCAATCCCACGCTGTCGAAGAACTGCGCGGTACCGGGAAGTGTGAACACCATCAGTTTCAGCAGCGCATGGGCAATCCACATGATGCCCAGACTCACTCGGAGCAGCGTGATACCAAGGTCGGTCGATGTGGTGGAAAAAACGGATCGCATTTCAGCTCTCGGGTTGCAGGGGACACAGGCACTGTAGGATTTCGACGTCGCATCCGGAATAGACACAAATGAAATCTTCGATTGCACAAACGCAATATCGAATCGGCCATGCCGAACTCGAAGTCGTGCTGGCCCTGGTGCGTGGCCGAACGCTTGCCTCGGCCGGCGAACGCCTTGGCGTCGACGGTTCAACCATATTCCGAAGCCTGCAACGCATTGAACGGGGACTCGGCCAGTCGCTGTTCGAACGCCGCCGCACCGGTTATTCGCCCGGTGAGCTTGCGACGCAATTGGCAGCGCACGCCGAAGAGATGGAGGCCACGCTGGAAGCCGCTCGCTCAGCGCTGGACACTTCGCCCACGCGTGTGTCAGGCAGCGTGCGCATCACCACGACGGACACCGTGCTGCACGGCCTGGTCGCGTCGGCTCTTTGCCGTCTCGGCAGCGAGCATCCGCTGCTGAGCTTCGAATTGCACACTGGCAACGAACTGGCGAGTCTCACGAGACGCGACGCCGACATCGCCCTCCGGGCGACCAGGCGGCCGCCGCAGCACCTGGTCGGCAAGAAAATCGGTGCAATCCGCGTCGCCGTCTACGCCGCAAGACGTCGCGGCTCACCGCGATGGGAAGACGTTCAGTCTGGCACGGTGGATTGGATTGCGCCCGATGACGCACTGCCTGAACACCCGTCCGTGGTGTGGCGCAAGCGACACTTTCCCAAGGTACAGCCACGCTACCGGGTCAGCAGCATTCTTTCCGTTCTGGAACTGACGGCGCTGGGCATGGGGGTGGGCATCGCACCGATGTTCCTTGGCGAAGACCGCTCGGACGTCGTGAGGCTCACGGAGCCCATCGAAGAATGCGAGACGGAGCTGTGGCTGCTCACGCACCCCGAGTCGCGTCACCTGCGGAGGGTCGCAGCCACCTACGCACATCTGGCACGAGAACTCGACTTGTCGCAGGAGTAGCGGCCCGTGGGAGCGCATTGCCGGTAACCGTACCTTGAACAAACGCAAGGTACTTGAGCCGCATCAAGTAGAGGCCCGCCGCAAGGCACTAGCCTGCCGTCATGGGCGCTGGACCGAAGTCGCTCCCATGGCTGGCGACGTCGGGCTGTTGGCTCAACTCTAACGTCCGTTGACGGCCAGGCGTCCGGCGACGGTATCGCGCTAGGCCTCCCTGACTGGAACCCCTCTCATGAACTCATTGAAGACGATGATGGTCCACATCGACAGCACGCCCCAAGCCGCAAGCCGCTTGGCGCTGGCGCGAGACTTGGCCCAGGTGCATCGGGCCCGGCTCACCGCGTTATTCGCGGTCACGCCGCGGTTCGTGCCACTGCCAGTGCCTTGGGTCGAGGGCGTACCCGAAGGCCCGCTGCTGGACGAGGTCGACCCCGCACAGCGAACCCATGCGCGCGCCATCTTCGACCGCGTTCTCCACGGCACCGCCGCGAGCCGTTTCGAGGACGTGGGCGACGAGCCGCCCGTCAACGGCCTCGTCCGGCGCGCACGGCTGACCGATCTGATCGTGCTCGGCCAACCCGATCCATCGGACACTGCGAACATCGACGTGCCGCGCCGATTCATCGCATCGGTGCTGATCGGCTCTGGCACGCCTGGCCTCGTGGTTCCGTTCGGCGGAAATGCGCTGGCCGAGCCTCAGCGGGTGCTCGTCGCCTGGAAGTCAACGCGCGAAGCCGCACGCGCCCTCACGTCGGCGCTGCCCCTGCTGGTCCGGGCCCGTACCGTGCATGTCGTGCTCGCCGTTGAGTCCACCGGTATCAGCGATCGACGCGCCATCGAAACATTCCTGCACGCGCACGGGGTCCGCAACCTGCACGTGCATCTCGACTGCCCGGACCGCGCAGCCGGCGAGACGCTGTTGTCGCTGGCCGCCGAAAGCCAGGCCGAGCTGCTCGTCATGGGTTGCTTCGGGCGCAGCCAGGCCCGAGAGTGGTTGCTGGGCGGAGCGTCTCGAACGGTACTCGGTTCGACAACAATTCCTGTGTGGATGGCCCACTGAGGCCATGGAGTTCCATTGCACCGATTGGGGTGCACCAGACGAACGGCATCCCGCAGAAAAGGAGGGCTGCAGCCCCTTTGCAACGACGCTCCAGGCCCGGATTCAGCGCACGACGTCCAGCTGCTCCCGATTGCCGCCGTCGTACGTGTAGATCGTCAGCGCGCCATTCTTGATGTCGCCCTTTTCATCGAAGGAGATGGTGCCGGTCACGCCCTTGTAGCCTTCTGTCTTCGCCAGCACGGGCAGGTACTTCTCCGGGTCGGCCGAATCGGCCTTGACCATCGCGTTGACGAGCACGTTCACCGCATCGTAGACGTACGGCGCGTAGAGCTTCACATCGACATTGAACTTCTCCTTGAAGCGCTTCCTGAAGTTGTCCATGGCGACCTTCTCCTCTCCCTCGACGCCGCCCGCTTCCGCGCAGATGACCTGTCCCTTCGGCAATGCGCCGCCGGCCAGGCCCGGCAGTTCAGCGGTGCAGACCCCATCGCCGCCCATGAACCTGGAGTTGACGCCGAGCTGCTTCATCTGGCGCAGCATGGGCCCGGCCACGGCGTCCATGCCGCCGAAGAACACAACGTCCGGTTTCGTCGCCTTGATGGCGGTCAGGATGGAGCTGAAGTCCTTTTCCTTGTTGGTGGTGTACTGCCGCGAGGCGACCGAGCCGCCCGCGGCCGTCACGGCCTTGACGAATTCCTCGGCCACGCCCTGGCCGTAAGCGGTGCGGTCGTCGATAACGGAGATCGACTTGCCGTTGAGGTCTTTGATCGCATAGCGCCCCAGCGTCCCGCCCAGCTGAACGTCGTCCGCCACGATGCGGAAGGTGGTCTTGAATCCTTGGCGCGTGTACACGGGGTTCGTCGCCGACGGAGAGATTTGCGGGATCCCGTTCTCGCTGTAGATCTTGGAGGCCGGGATGGTGGTGCCGGAGTTCAAGTGGCCGACGACGCCGTTGACCTTCGCATCGGCGAGTTTTTGCGCAGCGGCTGTCCCTTGCTTCGGATCTGCCCCGTCGTCTTCGGTGAGCAGTTCGAGCTTGACCTTCTTTCCACCGATGGTCAGGCCCTTGGCGTTGAGCTCATCGACGGCCATGCGGGCGCCAAGTTCATTGTCCTTGCCGAGGTGCGCGATCTCGCCGCTGGTGGGGGCCACGTGGCCGATCTTGACCACGAGTTCCTCGCCTGACTTTTTGCCGCAACCGGCCAGGGCGGCAATGACAACGGCCGACACTGCAAACAGTGAACAACGCTTCATACACGGACTCCTCTTGGATTGAAAACAAACGAGGCCAGGCACTTGTCGGGCCACGGCACTGCCACTTGCACTACCAGAAAAAGAAATGCGTCAGATCGTACCGCCGTCGCGGCGCTGGCGAGCCAATTCGACGGCCACGGCACGGGCAACCATCTCGTGCAGCACCACCGCCAGCTGGTCTCGCAGGTCGGCCATCAGGCTGTCGGCGGCACGCGCCAGCGCGGGTGTCACGGCCTCGCGCATGCGGTGATCGAACATCAGGTCGAGCTGTCCCTCTAGGCTTGCGAACACCCGCCGAACCACCTGATCCTCGGATATCGGCTCCAGCGCCTGCGCCATCAGCGGCGCAGGGATGTGCATGGGCGCAGGTGCGGGCATCGGCAGCACCGCCGGTCCTTCGTCACGGCTCCACCAGCTGCCGGAAAAATCCGATGGCAGCGGCGTTTGTGGCGCCATGGCGGGCAACGGCAGATCCACCTTCGCGGCGTTGGGGCGCCGCTTGAGCCATTCGGGCGGCGGCGGAACTTCGTTTTGCGGCGGAAGAGGAGGCGCGGGCGGTGATTCAACCGCTGGGAGCGCAGCCTCGGTGGCAGCCGCCGCAGCAGCCGGGTGCACCTCAGGTGGATCGGCCAGTTGCACGACCTCGGTCAGCACCGGCAATCGGTGCGCTGGCGGGCTGCCTGGTGCTTTCAGTTTCATGCGGACGCGTCCTGGGCCACGTCGTGCTTCTGCAGCGTGTACCCGCGATCAGCGTAGTGCTTCCAGCGCACGCGCCCGGCCGCACGCGCCGGCCCATCGACCGGCACGAGTTCGATGACCCGCGAGAAACTCTCGAAGCCGTTGACCAACTCGTCTCCCATGTTCAAGAGGACGTCATGATGGGGTGCATCATGCACCTGTTCGACCAGCCAGACGGGAGTGTGGCGCAAACGCGGTGCCAGCGCTTGCCCGGATCGGGCATGAACGTGGGGGATGAAGTCCAGCGGCTCGAACGTCCAAAGCTGCCGGTCGAGATGCTGCAGCAACGGCGTGGGCCCTGCCACCACCACGCGGGCGTTCCGCCGGACCGCCTTGCGCAGAAGGCGGCAGGCGTAACCCAGCCGATCGGGCACGTTGAAATGGAAGCTGACCTCGGTCATGGACACCGCCCTGCCGCCGCCCTCAACCGGCCTGGGACAGGACAAAGTGGGTCAGCAACGGCACGGGCCGGCCGGTCGACCCCTTTGCCGCCCCGGACTTCCAAGCGGTGCCTGCCACATCCAGGTGCGCCCAGCGGAACTTTCCCGTGAAGCGGCGCAGGAACATCGCGGCCGTGATGGCTCCGCCGGCACGCGGACCGACGTTGGCCATGTCGGCGAAATTGCTTTTCAGGACTTCGTCATATTCTTCGTCCAGCGGCATGCGCCAGCAGGGGTCCAGGCCCGCAAGGCCTGCAGCCTGCAATTCGCTCGCGAGGGTCTCGTCGGCCGTGAAGAGGCCGCTGCGATGGTGGCCGAGTGCGATCACGCAGGCACCGGTCAACGTGGCCACGTCCACCACGGCGGCCGGCTTGAAGCGTTCGGCGTAGGTGAGCGCATCGCACAAGATGAGACGGCCTTCGGCGTCGGTGTTGAGCACCTCGATGGTCTGGCCCGACAGGCTCGTGACGACATCCCCGGGCTTGAGCGAACGACCGTCGGGCATGTTCTCGCAAGCCGGAATCAAGCCGATCAGGTTGACCTTGGCCTTCAGTTCGGCCACGGCCAGGAAGGTACCGAGCACGCTTGCAGCACCACCCATGTCGAACTTCATTTCGTCCATCTCGGCCGACGGCTTGATGGAAATGCCCCCGGTGTCGAACGTGATGCCCTTGCCCACCAGCACGACCGGTGCCTTCGTCTTGGCGGCACCGTGGTAACGCAGCACGATGAACCTTGGCGACTCCTCGGAGCCCTGTGACACCGCAAGGAACGACCCCATGCCGATCTTCTCAATCGCCTTGCGGTCGAACACCTCGATCTTCAGCTCGTGGCTCTTGGCGAGCTTCTTCGCCTGTTCGGCCAGCAAGGTGGGGGTGCAGTGATTGCCGGGCCGATTGGCCCATTCGCGAGCCAGCATGACGCCCGCGCCGATGGCCTGCCCCCGCGCCAGACCAAGTTGCACCGCCTTGGCCTGGCCCTTGTCGACGACGAGGGTGAAGGCGCTGATCGCAGGCGCCGGCGGGGCGCTGGGCTTGGTATGCCGGTAGACGTAGGTGGCATCGAGGACGGCTGCTACCGTCGCCTCGGCATGGCCGGCGTCGAGATCGATGCCTGCTGCGGCCACGGCGACATGCTTGGTGCCGGTGTGCTTCAATGCCGCCAATCCCTGCGAGACGGCCGCCTTGAACGCCTTCGGCGACGTCCCCGAGGCCGCAGACACCACCACACGGGCCAACCGCAACCCCTGGGGCCGGTGAAGGTACAAGGTGCGGCCGGCCTTCATCTGGAAGTCGCCTTGCGCAAGGGCGTCCTCGATGGAGGCCGCGACCTTCTTGTCAAGTTTGGCGTCGAGCGCGTCGCCGGCCACCACGAGCAGCAGCGCATCGGCATTCAATGAGGACAGGGTGGTCAGTGAAAGTATCTGGTGGCGAACGTCCATAATGCGGCCCAAACAATAATCCAACGATGTTATTCGATTCCACCTTGCGTCGAGACGTCGCCCGCACATTCGGCGCGACGTTGGTCGTCATCCTCACCATCGTGCTCACGATGTTCCTCATCCGCATGCTCGGCCAGGCGGCGGTGGGCAACGTGCCGCCGCAAGACGTCGTACTGTTGCTCGGGTTCATATCCCTGGCAAACCTGCCCACGATGCTTAGCCTGTCGCTCTTCATCGCCGTCGTCGTCACGGTCGGGCGCCTCTACCGCGACAGCGAGATGGTGATCTGGTTCTCCAGTGGCGTGGGGCTGAGCCGCTTTGTGCGTCCAGTGCTCAGGATCAGCTGGCCCGTGCTGCTGGTGGTCGGCCTGATGGCATTTGGCGTGTGGCCGTGGGTGAACCAGCAGATGGCGGAAATGAAGGAACGCTTCGAGCGGCGCTCGGATCTCTCGCGCTGGGCGGCCGGGCAGTTCCAGTCCTCGCGCGACGGGTCCAGGGTGTTCTTCATCGACCGTGACCAGAGCGACGGCACCACGACGGGCCGCAACGTGTTCATCCTGATACGCAAGGGCACGAACGAGTCGGTGACCACGGCGCGAACGGGCCGCATCGAACATACGCCGGAAGCTGATTTCCTTGTGCTCGACAGCGGTCAGCGCAACGAGCAAGACCTGTCCAGCAACGAGAAGACGGTGGCGCGCTTCCAGAACTACCGCATCCAGATCGGCGAACAGCACAGCCAGCAAGCTACGGCCCTGCCCTTCAAGGCGCGCCCTACCTTGGATCTGCTGAAGAATCCGGAGCCCAAGGCACTCGGTGAACTGACCTGGCGAATCGGCCTCACGCTCGGCTCTGCCAACCTGCTGCTCCTGGCATTGAGCCTGTCTGCAACGCAACCACGCCGTGCCAGCAACTGGAACCTGCTGTTTGCGCTGCTCGCGTTCGTCGTCTACTACAACCTCATCAACCTGTCGCAGGCGTGGGTGTCGTCGAACCGCGTCGGCATGGGTACCGCTCTCGCGGCCATCCACGGCAGCGCATTTGCACTCGCACTCGGGCTGCTCTGGTGGCGTGACAACGGCACCCACCTCACCTTGCGCAAGATGCCCGTGGCCCGAAGAAAGTCCAGCGTATGAAGACTGTCCGCCGCCTGTTGTACGCTGATGTCGTGAGCGCTGTCCTGTTTGTCGCCATCGCGTTTCTCTCGCTGTTCTTCTTCATCGATTTCGTTGACGAACTCGGCGACGTCAACAAGGATTATTCGACCATGCAGGCCGCGCTTTACTCGTTGCTCGAGTTGCCCGGCCACCTCTACGAGCTTGCACCCATCGCAGTGCTGATCGGCACCATCTATGCGCTGTCCAGGCTCGCGCAGTCGTCCGAGTTCACCATCTTGCGTACCGGCGGCCTCGGCCCCGGGCGTGCGCTGTCGCTGCTGATGGGCCTTGGCATCGCTTTCGGCGTGCTCACCTTCGTCGTGGGCGATTACCTTTCGCCGCTCAGCGAACGCGCCGCCGCGGAACTGCACGCAAGGGTCAAGGGCGGGCTGAGCCTGGGCCGGGCCGGGGCCTGGATGAAAGACCGCATCACAACCCCCGATGGCGAGCGTTCGTACTCAATCAACGTCGCCACGGCCGCTGCCAACGGCGAACTGCTGTTCGTGCGCGCCTACGTCTTTGACAGCGAAGGACGCCTCTTGCAGCGCATCGCCGCCGAGAGTGGCCGCGTGGGCGCCGACGCCGTCTGGACCTTGCGCAAGGTGGTGCTGACGGACTGGAGCGGCGCCTCGGCTGCCGCAGCCGCCGGCGGCGGCAGCCCGAAGGTGGATGTGCAGCACCTCGACACGTACCGC
>Ga0170475_114723029_pt1 | contig 12020 bp, 13 predicted proteins | sample Soicark_Litter_5_FD_111474 | JGI IMG/M metagenome (GOLD analysis project Ga0170475, IMG submission 111474) | Avena fatua rhizosphere microbial communities from Hopland, California, USA. Combined Assembly of 48 SPs | reverse complement strand
CCTAAATGGATCTTAGCCGCAAAGAGCGTACGCAAAGCAATCTTACTGGACATTCAAAGTTCAGAGATTATGTAGGCAAGGGTGGGATTCGAACCCACGTATATGTTGCCATATAACTGGCTTAGCAAGCCAGCGCCTTTGACCACTCGGCCACCTTACATTTGCTAGTATTATTGATTATTGAAATCTCACTTTATTTCGCGGTATATAACATCGAATTTGTAGGGTATTAGGTGAAAACAGTGGAAATGTTTGTTTAGAGGCATTATTAATTAGTGTAAATACGGTTGCAATTCCACGCCAACGTACATCAATACATCGACCTATAACCTTAATAGGTACAGCATTACTTGTTATAAAATCAACCATTACATATTGTCCGACAATAGGTACTTGTAGATTATTAGTTGTTTTATTAGCCATTTATTTTATATGCGGAAGCGTTTAAGTTGGATATCTAAAAATGTATCATCAATTTTAATACCACGTTTAAGCCAGTATAGAAGTCTATTAAATCTTATATTAATAAGATTTAAATGCCCGTAAGAAGAAATAGTGCATAAAGTTTCTAAACAAAAGCCATTACGATAAACCATAAACTTGAGCGATTTATGGGTTTTTTTGATATATAAGATTGGGAATCGATTTGATGTAAATTTCATATTAATGAATTAATAATAAAACGCTATAAGCAACCCACGAAGGTAAATAAATTATGACTGTTAAATTTAATATAAAACCAAAATACATCAATGAAAGAGAAATATCATGTACCTCATGCATTATATCATATTTATAATCAGAACCAAAGCGTGCGGCTTTTATTAGATTTAAATAAAAGAATGTTGATAACGCTGATGCAAAGATCGCTAAGGCTGCAGCAAGATAATAGTAATGTTCCATTAAATTACCTGTAATAAGTAATTTAGCGTAAAACCCAGGCAGTGGTGGCAGAGCAGATAGAGCAAAATTATTTAAAATGAAAATTGAAGTTAGTCCAGGGTATGAAGAACCAATCTTAACTAAATCATGAACGGATGATATAACCAAACTACCATCTCGTTTAGTCATAAATGCCATAATGAAAACTAAGAAGTTAAACGAAAGTAACAAGTAGATGAAAAGGTTTGTCACAGCACATACTAGGCCATCAAATTCACCAGTTCCAAGTGCTAAAATACAAAAACCGAGATTTGAAATACTTGAAGCACCTAAAATACGCCAGATAGATACTTGAAATATTCCAGTAAGTCCACCAACTACAATTGACAATAATCCTGAAAAAATGAAAATCATAGAAATATATTCATAAAATGGCCATCCAAAAAGTAAAAATAGACGAATTAAAACAATTACAAATGTAAACTTTGGAATTAACACAAGAAAGACAGTAATATGACTTGGTGCACCTTGATACACATCTATAATCCAACTATGAAAAGGTACAATACCTATTTTAAAAAGAAGACCTGAAAAGATAAATGCAAAGGATATCATGCAAGGGATACGCCATGCCTCTTCACTAACAAGGCCGCCTGAGATCATTAAAATGCGTTGCACCCGTGATACCATATAAGAGACTTACTCCTAGTAAAAATATTGTTGTAGAAAATGAGCCTAAAATAAAATATTTCAAAGCAGCTTCAAGTGAACGTAAAGTACCGCGACCCATAGCGATTAAGATATAAAATGCAAAACTTTGTAACTCAAACGCTAGATAAAACGTTAAAAAATCACCCGCACCTATTAAAATCATTGAACCAAGCACCACAAATAAAATTAAGATAAAAGTTTCATAAGGTATATTTTTATGGTTTATTTTAACATATGGATATAATAACAGTAATGCGAAAAAGGTTATGACAAGGAGTACAATCTTACTCAACCAAATAAAATGGTTACTCGTTAAATGATAATTAAAGGTGTTAAATGAAAAACAAGGATCATTTGTCATTATCAAGAAATCGCCTGAGTATTACTAACATTGTTGTTATTAAGAAACCCAACCCCAGTGAAGGTATAAATTCTTCCTCTTTATACTTTTCCTTCATATACATACCTCCAACTAACGAAATTAATATAGCGCCCAAAATATAAATCTCCGGAAGAGATAAAAGAAAATCGCTTAAGAACATTTTTTTTAATTCATCTTAATTGCTAGAAAACGGACTAAATCTAAAACCGGTGCTTCCATAGGTAAAAGAAAACAATTTGGGATCAAACCAAACACAACTGTACAACCAGCAAGTATATACAATATCATTTTTTCAACAAAACCAATAACATTAGGTTGCAATACAGCAAGATTCTTATTGTATGCGCCAAAAAGAACACGCGTAACTAACCATATATTATATGTCGAATTTAAAATAAGTGGGAATCCAAGAAGAATTGGATACCCAATATTATAAAAGAAAAGTGATATAAATATACCTAATTCTGAAGGAAAACCAATTGTTCCAGGAAAAGCAAAATTTGCAAGAAATAGAACAAATGTAGGAAATGTAAATGTAGGAAGCAATCGAGCAAGACCTCGGTAGTGATATAAACTTCGAGTTTTAAAACGGTCATATATAAAACCTACAGCAAAAAAGAGACCAGCTGAAATAACCCCATGCGCTAACTGTGCAAAAATAGCAGATGAAAGCGAAATAACATCGAAATTAAAAAACCCAAGTGTGGCATAACTCATATGGACTACAGACGAATAAGCAATTATTTTTTTCATATCCACTTGGCGTAATGCCGAAAATCCAGCATAGGCCATACCAACTATACAAATTGTTGCAACAACAGGTGTCAAATAAGTCGAGACGTTTGGACACACTGGTAATAAAAGCTTAATAATGCCGAAACCACCCATTTTTAATACAAGTGCAGCTAAAAAGACAGATCCAATCGTCGGTGCTTCAACATGAGCTTCCGGTAACCAAATATGTACAGGAACTAGTGGTATCTTAACACCTAATGGGAAAAAAAGCGCCAGCCAAACAAATAATTCAATTGTAAAGTTATTAAATTGTAAATTACGAAGTATTTGTAGACTAGTTGTTCCTGTAATAATAAAAAGATAAATAATAGCAAATAACATAAAAAACGATCCTAAAACAGTATAAAAGAACATTTGAAGGGATGCATGAATCCGACGTTCGCGTGAACCATATATACCTATAATTAAAAACATAGGAATTAGTATAGCTTCAAAAAGTATATACATTACTAAAATATCATCCATTAGGAAAAACAAAATAAGAATTAAGTTAGCTAAATTTGACATCCACAAATAATCATACGTTTCTCTCGGTTTTTCAAAACATCGATAAGCATAAATTTGAGATAACAGTGTAATCAAGGATGCAAGCAGTGCTAAATTTAATCCAAATGCAGTGATACCAAAGGATATCCCGAAATATCTAACAAACACTTGATTATGGAAGCCAAAGAATAAAAACATTGAAAAGGTTACAATCTCATATATTATACTAGCAACAGAAACAGACAGTATTGTATAATTATTTTCAATACCAAAACCAGTTGCACATAAAGGAGTTACCATAACAATAATTAAATACAAAAGTGTCAAGTTTCCCGAATGTAGTCCCAGGAAATTCAAAGTATGGTATGGTAGAATTGCCACGTGTGTAAATACACAAAACAAGCTTAACACACTTATTTGATATAAAGCAGGCATATGTATTTAAAATCTTCCTATTATTTCAATTTATGGCCATATTTCGATTTAAATAAAATAGTTTAACTCTTGATTATGACACACTTTGGTTAAGTTTTAAGAATATTGTGTTACGGTTGACTCTTACTTATATTTTCATAATTAGCAAATGGAGGGGGTAAAGGTTCAACACGAGTTCGTTCTGGATCTGGAACAAGATCCAGCCACTGATCCGATGACAAGTCAAACAATGGCGACATCTCTTGTAAATCTTCTCTTTCTATAAGGGGATAAAGTCCATGATAATGATTAAGATAATCTAATGATGCTTTATGTGGTGAATCATGTTCAAGATGTGGATAATACATATTAGACCAATTAGGAATAATCACAAGCATATAAAATGTAAAATAAGGTAACCAAAACTCAAAGATAATATCAAGTATCATATCTTGGTAAATAATAGGTAAGGCCGGTCGTATTATAAACGCAATTAGTATTATGTTTATAATATAATAGAACAATATATGTATGTTTGGAAAATAGGATAAACTTATGTACTGTAGCCAAATATATAACACTAAAGTACTAAAGGTACGTATATATACCCAAGGTCGATAAATATTATATTTCTCAAGGAGTTGCTTGAATGCTAAGTGAAATTTATTACCAATTTCAACAGGTAACCCAACGAAAAGACCTAAAATAATCGGAATATAATTACGGAAAATGTTATAAGATAAATCGAAACCCCATCGGAGAGACGTAAATGTATTAGTAAGTTTATCGTAACTCAATCTAAGGAGGTGTAAGATAGGAAAATTAACAATAATCCAAATTAGTAAAAGTAATATTTCGAGACAAATATGTAATAGAATAACGCCAAGTACCATCAAAACGCTTAAACCTAGAGGAACAGCAATAAATAGCAATCCAAAATAGTTTTTAGTTGCCAAATGTTCTTCAAGGTAATAGATTGAATTTATCCGATTCCGAATAAATTCACGAGTTATACCAAACGAAATGTATTTTAGTTTAAACAGTAATCGCGAAACCATTATTTAAATATTCTCTGAAGTTTTAAAATTCTGCAGACGTAAAAGACACCACGTAAACATTTAAGTTTAAAATACAAGGGCTCTAAATATAAAGCTTTATAAAGTTCTAGTTCCTGATAAGTAGCGATTTCACGTAAATGCCAAAAGTACTTTACTTTTTCACGAAGATTATGTAAACTAATTCGCACTAAAAACTTACGATACATCGAGCTAATCAAAGTTAATCTCGCACCCAACATATCAATACTTGATACTAGTGGTTTCCAGGTATATACTTTATCTCGTATCTTATCAGGACTAAATTCTGTAATAAGATTAAAACTATTAAAGTAAGATGCCATTAATAATCGATATCGCAAAAGATGGCTATACTTTAATAATGGACCAACTGGTTCGTAATGAAGCCCATGATTGGTTATAAATTCTGTCTGATAAAAGACAGATTTCTTTCGAAGTGGAAAGTTAGCCGTTATCTTAACCGTATCATGTAACGCAACGCGTAAATTTAAAGGTGTACGTGGCCGAAAAGGAAACCAACGAACTCGTCTTAATGGTGTTTCTGCAACCATACGTGTTTTATATACGGCTCTAAATATAAAACGACGTCCTATAATTAAAGGACGTTGCACGTGTTTTAAAAAATAGTATACTTCAGATTTAAAATCTTCGTCAAGTTCATTCATTCCACTAGTTTTAGGTATTTCTTGTGGAACTTCATCATGATATTTAAAAATACCACGATTGAAACGCAAATTTACGGATTTGTAACTAATGGTAATTAGCTTGGTAATTTTGTTCTTTATCCTCTTAAAGGACATTAATGTAAGTAGATATGATTGTGCCAAAGAATGCGACTGAATATGTCTTAATACTTGACGCCGAAAATGTTTTAATTTATATTTAATTGTTTTTTTCATTTTAAATATTGTCTTATAAATTAAATGATTTTTAAACGCAGGGAAGAAAGGATTTGAACCTTTACCGATGATTTTGGAGATCACTATTCTACCGTTAAATTACTTCCCAGCGCCTGGTATTTTATATATTATAAACAACCAGAATTAAAAATATTGAAATAAATAGGATTTTTTGTAACTGTGGATCAAACATAGTTATAGATATATATATTAAAGAAACTAAAATAATTAAACCTATTACTATTAAAAAAATATAATGATATAAATAACCAGATTGCATTTTCTGCGCTATAGAAACAAGTCTAGTAATAATTTTTGCTAAACCATATGGGCCAACCCATTCAAAGAAACCACGATCAAGAATTTCAAAGGTAACTCGATGACCAAACCATAATACTGGCTTAGCAATAAAGGCATTATAAAGTGGATCAAATAACCACTTATAATTAAAAAATAGATAAATATTATAATACTTATATTTGATATCAAGGAGCGTAGGATTAAAATAATAAAACCCGAATCCTAACATAATACCGATAAGACTAAATATAAGGGGTAGTATTTTAATTCCAGTCGGTATAAACTCAATATCTGAAACAAAGTTTTCTGGCAAAATTAGTATTGCATTACCCCAAAAATTCGTACCAACTCCAACAAATAAATCATTAGTTAAATGTCCTATAATAACCGTAGGGATAATCAAAATATACATAACAAGTGCCATTTCAAGGTTAGCATCATGGGAATGTAACAAATGTTCTCGGAATCCTCGAGGAGACCCAAAGAATGTAAGACAAATTAATCTTGTAGAATAAAGTGCTGTAAAGAACGCAGCTGTTAATCCCAAAATATAAGCAAAATAACCAGCAGGTGTAGCTGTTGCAAAGGCCAACTCCAAAATACCATCTTTGGAATAAAAGCCAGTAGTGAAGGGTAAAGCTAACAAAGACATAGATGCAAACAATATACAAGTATAAGATAAAATTAAATTTTCAATTGACCCACCCATCCGACGCATATCTTGTTCATCTTCTAAAGCATGAATAATGGCACCAGCACTTAGAAAAAGCAAGGCTTTAAAAAACGCATGATTAAAAAGATGTGCCATAGCGAAATCATAACCAGAAAGACCACAAGCAAACATCATATAGCCAAGCTGACTACAAGTTGAATATGCAATAACACGTTTAATATCATTTTGGAATAAAGCTGTCGTGGATGCAAAAAATGCTGTTATAGCACCGACCATCAAACATGTTTGCTTGGTTATATACGAATATTCAATTACAGGTGAAAATCTCACAACTAAATAAACACCAGCTGTAACCATTGTCGCAGCATGAATTAAAGCTGAAACAGGCGAAGGTCCTTCCATTGCATCAGGTAACCAAGTATGTAAACCAATTTGAGCAGATTTAGCTATTGCACCCCCTAATAAAGTCATACATGCAAAATCTAACATTAATTGATTTTCAATAAAAGGCGCACACGCAAATATAACAGTATAATCAAAGGTACCAAATAAATAAAAAAATGCAGCCATTGATAACATTAAGGAAATATCACCAAATTTATTCATCACTTGCGCCTTGATTGCTGCTTTGTTTGCCGCTATTCGAGTATGCCAAAAATTAATCAATAAATATGAAGCTAGTCCAACTCCTTCCCAACCCATAAACATTAATAACATATTATTACTAATTACCAATAGATACATAAAAAACGCAAAAATTGATAAGAAACAAAAGAATCTATTCGCATCAGGATCGTTCCACATATATATTTTTGAATAAAGTTGTACACATGCAGAAATGGTGGAAACAACCACAAACATAACAACAGTTAAGCTATCAATAAGTATACTATAATGAACATCTAGAATATCAATAGTAAACCATGGCCCAAAATCAATTACAATTGTTTGTGGATCTTGTAGAAAATACATAGCACACATTACTGCGAAAAAACAAGAACTTACAGACACCATTAAATGAAGTCTGACTACAGTCTGATAGGACTGCTTACTGGTTGACACAATTGCAAAATGTATTGCAGTGACCAGTAAGGTTGAAAATAGAATGGCCACTGGGAATATCCAAATGTGACTAGGCAAGAAGGAGTCATAATTTTCTAGAAAATTAGCGATTTTGTTCATTGCTTTTTATCCTTTTAACGTATTTAGTGATGTAACTGAAATATCCCCACGTAACCGGTAAAATGATAATAAAATAGCTAAACCAATAGCAGACTCCGCGCCTGCTACAGTAAGTATCATAAGTGCAAAGACTTGTCCAACAATATCATCTAAATACACAGAAAATACGATAAATAAGAAGCTAATACCTAATAAAAGTAACTCTAATGAAATTAGAATATTGATTATATTTCGACGTAAGACAAAAATACCCCAAAAGCCTATGAGTACTAAAGTTAATGATAATGTAATTAAGCTGATCATTGGATATTATTTTTCAACCATGCAAGATAATCGTCATAAGACACAGCTTTCACAACAATAGGCATAAACCCATGATTCACGCCACACAACTCGCTACATTGTCCGTAAAAAACACCTTGACGTTTAAAATATAAAAATGTTTGATTTAGTCGACCAGGACAACCATCAACTTTAACGCCAGCACTGGGAAGGGCCCAACTATGTAAGACATCAAGTGATGTGATGATGACACGAATATGAATATCTGTTGGAAGAACAACTGGGTTATCAACTTGCAATAAGCGAAATTCACCTTTCTTTAATTCTTGTTCGAATACCAAATTACTATCAAAATTAATGGAACGATCATTCCATACGGGGTTATTATTCTCATCAGATGAATACGATGAATAATCAGAATATTCATAAGACCAATACCACTGGTGGCAATAGCTTTAAAAGTAATTTGAGGATTAAGTACTTCATCCATAGCATAAAGTAGAGCAAACGAAGGTATTGCTATAAGCATTAGAATAAAGCTAGGCGTTACTGTCCAAATAACTTCAAGTTTAGGGGCATGAGTAACATTTCGTGATTGCTGCATTAAGCGCCGTATTGACAAATACCAAAGGTTAGGTACATGGCGAATACGTTTGACAAAGTGAAAAAAAGTAGATCCAAGCATCCATGCAACAAGCGCTAAAATTAGTAAAAGATAAAAACTAATGTAATCATGCAATTCAATTATACCTTCCATTATAGGTGAAGCCGAATCCTGGAAGCCTAATTGAGCTGACCGCATTTGTTACCGTACATTTTTAACGGAATCAACAAGTGACCGCGCTTTCTGAGCAAAAATATCCTGACGGCGCACATCTTGTTCATGAGTTAATGTTAATAAAATTGCTCCCAACATCGCTATTAACAAAATCAAACCACCAAGGATAAATGACACAACTTCGTAGGTGAAAAGGTATTGCCCTAATACCATTATATTGGAGGCTGGATCTAGTAAATTAATTGGTTTATGAACATGCGTAGGAAAATCTTCAGGAAAAATTTGTAATAGAGGAGTTGTTATAAGAAGCCCTAAGATCATTACTAATAATGCACCTAAAGGCAAATAATTAATAGCACCGGACGAAAGTTCAACAATACGTACATTAAGCATCATGACAACGAACAAGAATAAAACAGCAATAGCACCTACGTATACAACAAGATATACAATAGCTAAAAATTCAGCTCCCAATAACAACATAATGCCAGCTACACTACCAAAAACAATAATTAATGCTAATACAGAATGTACAGGGTTACGTACGCTAACAACGCCAATCGCAGAAATGATGGCTATACTTTTTAAAACTAGAAAAAGGAATTCCATTTAATTATTTATTTAAATATAATTTTAGTATTTGCAAGACTGAATGTTTCTCATAATGGGTGCGCCTACTCTTACGGGATCAAAAAGTGATTCTCATCAAATTTGTCATCATCAAGTTCATCAGTTCATCAATAAACTCTCCATCTTCAATATTCTTCTTCTGTATCCTCATCGTATCTTCATCATCATTCTCCGTATCATCTCATAATCATCTTCCAGTCTGCAGCTATGTCCTCAAAGTCCTCACCATCGTCTTCCGGTTCTGTACGTGCATGTGCATCATCGCCAGATGATATTACTTCATAAAAACGTGTAATAAACCAATCGGTCCAACCATATCGTAATAAATTAAGGAGTGTCGTTCTACGGTATCTAAAAGTAAAAGGTGGTGACTGTTGTGGATAATACTCAAAACTATTAGGATCAACATATAGAATATCACTAATAATCTGTCCGCCTAGCTTCTACCTGTGTGCCACCACTATTCCACATATCTTCGAAGTAAGTTACTTCATCACCTTCATAAAGAAAAAAACCAGTATAATTACTAGGGTCGATAATAGCATCAAAATGGACCATTCCATCAGTAAAATGTATTGAATCTACTTGACCCATTAATAGTAAAAGATGTGGTGTCCACTTGTCTGATATAACTAAAGTCATACGTTCAATATTCTCATAGGGTTCACCGAAATCAAAAACTGGATCATAGTCATCCATACGCGAATCAATATCGTATTCTGTATCACCGGCAATCTCCGATTCATCTTCTTCAGCATAACCAAGACCAGCATTAACCAATAATTCATCATACATGAGATCATCAATATCGTCTTCTATCTCGGCAAATAATTCACCACCAAGAGTTTCTAGGTCAATAGGGATAGCTATTATTGACTCCGTTAATTCTGTAGCCGGTTGAAGCGTCTCACCAACTTGTTCAGTATATATATCATTAAAATTTACGTCTTCAGAAAATACACTAGGGTAAGAGTAATTAGACATATATTCATCCTTATGTTCTAAAGTAGCGTAATAATAAATTAATACAGGGATCACAAATAAAAAATAATACCAAAGAGGATGACTAAAAAGTAACGCAAGCTCATCGATATCACAAAGTATTATTAGGCCGGCGAGTGGAAATACCGAATAATCTTCTGCTTCGTCATAATCAGTATCCTGCAGAAGATATTCATATTCTGCAATAGGAGTTATCTTATCAGGTTCAAACAATTGGATGTAAAATGGTTCCAATGCATTACGGCTATCTAAGTTACTTGGAAATAGAAAGCGATCTTCTTCATAATCAAATTCAAGTGGAAATAATGCTGCATTATAATTAAATTTCTCATCTAACATATACGATTTATCCTTTAAAAACCAATGATACTTAAGTAATCGAAAGACGGGTGTAGGGGTACGGAAACCAGCCAAAGTAGTAGTAATCACAAAAGAATCACGAAGGAACGTAAGAAGGGTATCTGTTATAAATTGTTTATCTTCGGTAATATCAGCAGGTTTTACTATAATTTCATTATGAAGCAAATCTTTTTGCTTTTTAACTTTAATAGGGAAAATATGATTAATAACAACAAAAATCATGACAAGTAGCCAAATAACAGTATTACTTTCGAATAACGAACCATATCCCTCATAAAGTTTAACCCCTTTGTTACGTTCTTGGCGAATCCATAATTTAAGCGCTAATATAGCTGGTCTTATTTTAATAATAATGAATGGATTATATATATATTCGAAAATTAAATCTTTTGGTGGTAAACCAGAATATTTTTGTTTCCAAAGTACGTTTAAGTTTTTTTCAAATGAAAGCATACCAAAGTTACGACTTCTAAATAAATTTATATACTTTGAATTGATGCGGTACGTATTATCTTGAACCGATAACTGCCAATCATAATAAAGGTTATTAACAGGTTTATTAATCTTATATCGGTTGTCATTAATTTCATCAGCATTGACATATTCATAATCCTCACGGCTAAAGAACGAAATCAAAGGTTCAGGGAACTTATCATTCTTTAAATCAAGGCCAGCCATAGAAGCAAACGTATTACCATATTTAGCTTCAAAGTCATATGGTTTAAATTCAACCGAGATTGCACTCGCATCTTTTGCAATATAATTACAATTAGGTGCTAAATCACGTAAATCGTCTTCCACGGATACATTCGCACGATTGAAAGCATAGTGCAAGGGTGGAACTTTAGCCCAGGAATGTCTTTTCATTTCAGTCGCAACTTCAAAACTTCCCTTTAAATGTAACTCCCGGACATGATTAACGTGATGATCATAAGTACCAACTTCTTTCCAATGTTGGACCTCAGGCGGTGTAGTGGCCAAATAGTTATGAAACTCACTAAAAACTTGAAAGTACAAAACATCATCGGATGTTATCGTATCAGTAAAGGTCTCTTCCCATAACACTTGTACATTAAGGATCTGACGTCGCATTACACGAAAGGATGTCGTAGAATCATGAAATTGACTAACAATTATGTTACCCAGTAAAAAAGTAATAATTAAAAAT
>Ga0170475_109419636_pt1 | contig 12022 bp, 10 predicted proteins | sample Soicark_Litter_5_FD_111474 | JGI IMG/M metagenome (GOLD analysis project Ga0170475, IMG submission 111474) | Avena fatua rhizosphere microbial communities from Hopland, California, USA. Combined Assembly of 48 SPs | reverse complement strand
GGCAGGCCGCTCGCAGAACGATTGCTCAAAGGGCGCTCGCCCGTGTGGGTATGGGATACGGCGGAGCCATGCCGCGCGCCGTTCGAAGGCAAACGCGGCGCACGCATCGCCACCCCGGGCGAAATGGGCCGCGACTGCAGGGTCATCTTCTTCGTCGTGCCTTCGTCGCAGGAAGTGGCGGAGTGCTTCGACGGCAGGGATGGCGTGCTGCCGAGCGCGCGCAAGGGCCTCACGATCGTCGATCTCACGACATCGGATCCCGCCGAGACACGCAAGCTGGCGCGGCGCGCGGCACGCAAGGGAATCGACTATCTCGACGCCGGTATGAGCGGTGGTCCGGCAGGTGTTGCGGCCGGAACGCTCGCGCTCATGATCGGCGGCGACGCGACGGTGCTCCAGCGCGTAAGGCCGTCGCTGAACGCCTTCGCACAGCACCTGTTTCATCTCGGTCCGCTCGGCTCCGGACACGCGATGAAGCTCATTCACAACATGGTGCTGCACACGATTTTCGTGGCGACCTGTGAAGGCGCGCGGATGGCGGAAAAGATGGGCATGCGTGTGCAAGACATGATCGACGTGTGCAATGTCTCGACGGCGTTCAGCTACGCGAGCCGGCATCGCTTTCCGAACAACATCCTCAACGGCTCGTGGAACGCGCAGGCGCGCATCTACAACCCGTACAAGGATGTCGGCATCGCGGTGCGGCTTGCGAAGGAGTGTGGCGCGGACGTGGAGCTCGGCGAGCGCACGCTCGCATTCCTCGAAAAAGCAATTGCGCGCGGGATGGTCGAAGACGACTATTCGCTGCTGTATCGGGACTTCGATGAGATCAGGACGAGGAAAGCGCGGCGGCGGCGATAGCAAAAGTAAGTGGAATTCCAGGAAGCGAGCAACTGCCAGGCGGCAGAGACGAACCGGCGCAGCGACTTTGTGTCGCACTCGGGCGAGCACGCGGTTCGTGTGCGTCTGGTCGTGTGTTGACCTGGCGCCGCGAACCGGGTTTCGTGCGAGACGGACACGCTTGGCGACACCAGGAGTCGTGACGGATCGGCTTCTGACACCGACGGTTTTGTTATCCCACGCCTCAAGCCTCGTACGCTTGGACGAGAGTTCTAATGAGCGCTGGAATGCTACGTTCGCGGGGCCCCCCTGTTTCACAGCCCCCGCTCACCAATCGGTAGGTCGTGCTATCCCACCTTCCTGGTGTCCCCTGCCTTTACAGCCTCCGCCATCCTCACCGGCGGCACCACCGGCGTGATGCCGTTCATGAGCGATGTCGGCACGTCCTCGATCAGCTCGTCGAGATCGAACATGCCGTCGCCGCCCTTGTGCAGCGACTTCAAATCCTCGCCGAAGTAGTAGGTGTTGATGCGTCCCTTCTCGACGTGGAACACCTGTCCGTTGATGTAGTCCGCCTGATCGAGGCAGAGATACACGACCATCGGGGCAATGAATTCGGGGCCGCGCGGAATGAGCGTGCGTTCGTACTCCGCCTTCGTCATGAGGCCTTCCTCGAACTTGCGCTTGCGATTCGCTTTCACCGCTTCGGTGAGCGTCATCCGTGTGTCCGCGGACGGACACACCGCGTTCGCCGTGATGCCGTAGCGCGCCGCTTCCTTCGCGATCGACCGCGTGAGTCCGATGATGCCGGCTTTCGCCGCACTGTAGTTGCACTGGCCCACCGAACCCTTGTACGCATCCGATGAGAAGTTGACGATGCGCCCGTGCCCCGCCTGCCGCATGTACTTGACGGCGTGGTGACACATGTTCCAGTGGCCTTTCAGATGCACGGAGATGACCGAATCGAAGTCGTCCTCGGACATGTTCCAGATCATGCGCTCGCGCAGATTGCCGGCGAGATTGACCAGGATGTCGATCCTGCCGAAGGCGTCAACGCACTGCTTGACCATCAGTCCGGCCTTCAGATACTCGGCGACGGAGTCGTAGTTCGCCAGCGCCTTGCCGCCGGCCTTCTTTATTTCCGCGACGACGTCGTCGGCGGGCCGCTCGTCCGTCTTTTCGCCGCCGCGTCCGACGCCCGGATCGTTGACGACCACTGCCGCACCCTGCGCAGCCAGCAGTTTTGCGACTTCCCGTCCGATCCCTCGGCCTGCGCCGGTTACGACAGCGGCTTTGCCCTCGAGATGCATGTCTCCCTCCTATGGTTTCGAACCCGACACGCGAGCATAACGCAGATCAGTATACTCACCCGGCTCTCGCGGAAGACCGGATGGGAACGCCACGCCTCGCAGACCTCTCGCCCGCCTACTTCGGCATGGTCATGGCGACCGGCATCGTTTCCATCGCCGCGCACATGCATGGCTTGGCCGGCATCGCGCACGCGCTCTTCTGGTTGAACGTCGCCGCGTACGCACTCATCTGGACGCTGAATCTGCTGCGAGTCATGCGCTATCCGCGGCGCTTTCTCGCAGACCTGAGGGATCACGTGCGCGGCCCCGGCTTCTTCACCGTCGTCGCGGCAACGAGCGTGCTCGCGAGTCAGTTCATCGTGCTCGACCAGAACTACGCGGCCGCCACGATCCTCGCCGCGATCGGCGTCGCGTTGTGGTTCGTCCTGACCTACGGAATCTTCAGCGCGCTCACCATCAAGCCGCGCAAACCGCCTCTGGAACGCGGTCTCAACGGCGCCTGGCTGCTGGCCGTGGTGGCAACGCAATCCATTGCCGTAGTGAGCGCGATGATCGCATTCCAGACGCCGCAACCGTACCGGCTCTGGCTCAACTTTCTCGCGCTCTCGATGTGGCTGTGGGGCGGCATGCTCTACATCTGGCTCATGTCGCTCATCTTCTATCGCTACACGTTTCTGCGCTTCGCGCCCGCCGATCTTACGCCAACCTACTGGATCAACATGGGTGCAATGGCAATCTCGACGCTCGCAGGCTCCCTCCTCGTCATCAACGCACCCGATGCACCGTTTCTGTCGTCGCTCCTGCCGTTCCTGAAAGGATTTACGATCTTATACTGGGCGGCCGGCACGTGGTGGATACCGATGCTCGTCGCGCTCGCGCTGTGGCGCTACGTGTATCGCCGTTTTCCACTCAGGTACGACCCGCTCTACTGGGGCGCGGTTTTTCCGCTCGGGATGTACGCCGCCGCGACTCACGAACTGAGTGTCGCGATGTCGCTCGATTTCCTCGACTTCCTGCCGCCGGTTTTTCTGGGAGCCGCGCTCATCGCGTGGCTTGCCGCGTTCACAGGCGCGGTCCTGTCGATCGCGCGTGGAGTCTGAGCGCCCCGCACGTCAATACTGCTCGGGCTTGATGCCTGCGTTCCGTATCACTTCACCCCAGAGCGCTTTCTCGCGCTTCAGATGCGCGGCGAACGCCTGTGGTGTGCTGCCAGTCACATCCATGCCGTGCTTCTTGAGGTCGTCACGCACTTCGGGCACCGCGAGCGCCTTGATCAGATCGTCGTTCAGCTTCGCGATCAGGACCTGCGGCGTTCCTGCCGGCGCGAGCACACCGAACCATGCGCGCACATCGAAACCGGGGAACCCTTCTTCCTGCATCGTCGGCACCTGCGGCACTTCCGGCGAACGCTCGGGCCCGGTGACGGCGAGCGCACGCAGCTTCTTCGCGTTGACGTGCGGCAGGGACGCCGCGAAGCTCACGAACATCATCTGCGCTTCTCCGGCGATGATCGCGATCGCCGCAGGACCGCCGCCTTTGTAGGGCACGTGAACGATATCGAGCCCGCCCGACCGGCTCTTGAACAACTCGGCCGCGAGATGATGCGGCGTGCCGACGCCCGCGGACGCATAGCTCAACTGACCCGGCTTCGCACGCGCGAGCGCGATGAGATCCTTCACGCTCGCCGCCGGCACGCTGACATTCGTGACCAGAATGAACTGCTCGGTCGCGAGCAGCGAAATCGGTGCGAGATCGCGTTCGACGTCGAACGGCAGGCCGCGATAGAGATTCGGGTTGATGACGAGCGGCGCGCTGAATCCCCACAGCAGCGTGTGTCCGTCCGGCTGCGCCTTGGCGACGATCTCGGTCGCGATGTTGCCGGCCGCACCGGTCCGATTGTCCACGACCACCGGCTGCCCGATGAGCTGACTGAGATGAGGTGCCAGATGCCGGGCCAGCGTGTCGGACCCGCCGCCCGGCGGGAACGCGACGATGAGCCGCACCGGACGGTTGAACGCAATCTGCGGCGCCGTGGCGGCACAGGCGACAGTTGCCATGTACGCGCAAACGCAGATCGCAAGCGCGATCACTCCGTCCACGGCGTTCGTGATGCATGCCTGCGTTCTCATCCGGTCATCGCCCCTCGGCGAGCGGCGGCCATATCCGCCGGCCCAGGCTCGACGATCCCGGCGCATGCGTGAGGTTACGACCGACCCACTCCAGCCACGGCTTCATGTCCGGCCGCGACTGGTGGGCCTTGAAGTATTCATGGCGTCCCTCGATCGACGTGAACTCGTACAGGATCGAGTGCTTCGCCCAACCCATGACCGACGAGAGCTTGCGGATGCGAATGCCGACCGGCGGCGGCTCGGCGATCGCCGGCATCCGCACTTCGGTGTACCAGGTCAGCATCTCTTCCTCGTTCTGCCACGGGCAATTGTAGCTGCCGAGCTGGATACAGGGCGCGAGCGCCGTGCCGTCCGTGTAATCGGCGTGCGCAAGACCTTCCACGCGACCCGCCTCGGCCATGATGTTCACGCGCTCGCCCTTTCGCATCGCGAGCATCTGCCGGTCCGCTGCAGAAAGCTGCGCGTGGAAGCGCGTCGGGGCCGGCTTGCCGAACACGTCCGCGTATTCCGCGCCGAACAGAAGCAGGAATCTCGTGCCTTGCGGCACTGTCGAATCGTCAGTGTGCATGCGCACGTCGCCCTTCACGATGGTTTCGTAGTGCGCAGCCCACATGCAGCCCGGACGCTCCAGAACGCGCGGGATGTAGGTTCGATGAAGCCAATCGAAATACGCGTCCCGGTTCTGCTCGGGAAGATCGTACCAGGTAATCCAGACGCCTCTGTCCAGCATTGCGACTCCTTTCTGCACTTGACTGCGACACGCTCAAAGAACGTGCACACGTTGCTTCCGCTCGGCGCCGGCATATACTGCCACGGCCTTGACATGCAGAACGAGCATCGCCCGCGCGTATGACGCGACCCGCTGAATGCGTCCTGCACGGCCGTTCATAACACACAGACCGAATCCGAAACGAGTGCCGCAATGATTCGCTCGCTGCGCCGCCTGGCGCGTTCTATCCGTGTAATTTCACTGGCCGCGGCGAGTACCACCGCGTTCGCTCAGGCGGATTACCCGATCAAGCCCGTTCGCATCGTGCATGGTTTTACCGCGGGCGGCATCTCCGACGTGCTCGCGCGCTCGATCGGGGCCAAGCTTGCGCCGGCCCTCGGGCAGCAGGTGGTGATCGATCCACGGCCGGGCGCCGGCACTACGATCGCGTCCGATCTCGTCGCGAAGTCTCCGGCCGACGGCTACACGCTCTTCCTGCAGGACATGACGACGCACGCAATCAACGCGAGCCTGTACCAGCGCCTCCCGTACGACTCGGTGCGCGATTTCACACCGATCGCGCTGGTCGCCACGAGTCCGCTCATTCTCGTGATGCATCCGTCGCTACCGGCGAGATCGGTGAAGGAACTCATCGCTCTCGCGAGCCGCCATCCCGGCGAAATCGGTTACGGCTCGTCCGGCAACGGTACGATCGTTCATCTGGCGGGCGAGATGCTCGTGGCACAAGGCAAAGTCAGGCTGGTGCACGTGCCCTACAAGGGCAGCCCCCAGGCCATCACCGGCATTCTGGGCGGCGAAATCGCGTTCATATTCGCAACGCTGCCGCCCGCGCTGCCGCAGGTGGCCGCCGGCAAGCTGCGCGCGCTGGCGATCACGACCGCCGAACGCACCGATGCCGCGCCGGACGTGCCGACGATGCGTGAGGCAGGCCTCAAAGACTTCGAACTCGTGCTCTACACCGGCGTGCTCGCCCCGCGCGGGCTGCCGGCGCCGATCGTGGATCGGCTGAATGCCGAATTCGCGAAAGCGGTGCAGTTGCCCGACGTGCAGGCGGTCTACCGCAAAGTCGGTGCAGTGCCGATGTCCAGCACGCCCGGGAAATTCGCCACGCACATCACCGCTGAAATGCAGAAGCTCGGGAAGCTCGTGCAGCTCTCAGGCGCCCGGCTGGAATAGCGTCGGCGCGGCCCGCGACCGAGAGCCGGCCGCGCGCCAAACAAAACGCATTCCGCCGGCACTCGGTCCCGACATCCCACAGGACATCGCTTCAACGCCGCTGCTTGCCTTCGACTTGGATGGAGGCTCATACTGCGCGGCGACGCCACGAGAGGAGCTTCCGTCATGAATGCCATCCGCATCGGCATGCTGCTCGTTCCTGCGCTTTTCGCGCTTCCTGCACCGCCCGCTTCCGCCGAAACCATCCGCATTTATGTCACCAACTCGGCCGGAGACAGCGTTCACGTCATCGATCCGGCGACGCAGAAGGTGGTCCAGGTGATCAAGGGGATCGAAAGCGCGCACGGCGTCAATTTTTCTCCTGACGGCACCCGCGTCTACATCAGCAACGAGCACGACTCGACGCTCGATGTGTTCGACCGCGAATCCGGCAAGGTCATCAAGAAGATCCCGCTCTCCAGCCGGCCGAACAACATTGCGGTCACCAAGGACGGCAAGCGCGTCGTCGTGGCAATCGCGCGCGATCCGGCCGCGCTCGACATCATCGATACGGTCTCGCTTACCCGTACGAAGAGCATTCCGATGAACGGGCGGCTGCACAACACGTACGTGACGCCGGACGGAAAATACGCGGTGTCCGGCTCGGTGCGATCAGAATTTCTGAACGTCGTGGACCTCGCTACGGAACAAACGGCCTGGGAGATCAAGCTGCAGGGCGGCGTGCGGCCGATGACGTTCGAGGTGAATCCCGATGGATCGACGAAACGCATTTACGCGCAGCATTCGGACCTGAACGGCTTTTCGGTGATCGATTTCGCGTCGCACAAGGAAGTCGCGCGGATCAAGCTGCCGGACGAGCCCGGCGGCTACGCGCCCGAGCACCGGCTCGCCTCGACCTCTCATGGCATCGGTGTGGCGCCGGACGGCAAGACGCTGTGGGTCACGAGCATTCCCGCGAATGCCGTGTTCATCTACGCACTGCCGGATCTCACGCTGCAGGGAAACGTCGCGCTGCCGGTGAAGCAGATCGCCGGACGTGACAAGCCGGTGCCGGCCGTCCCGAACTGGGTAACGTTCACGCCGGACAGCAAGCTTATCTACATCTCGAATGCGGCCGCGACGTCCGTGACGGCGATCGACATGCAGGCAAGAAAGGTGGTCGCCGTGATCCCCGTTGGAGAGGTGCCCAAGCGCATCAATACGCTTGTCATGCGCTAAAGCTCATAACGGCCACAAAGACGGCGGCTTCAGGGCCGCCGTTTTCATTGAATGCTAGTTCGATGCAGCCGCACCCGTCCCCTTCGCCCCATTCACCCACGCAGCGATCGTCTTCCAGTCCGGATCTTCCTTCGAGGCGAACTGGCGTCCGCCGGAGTGGTAGATGCCGCCGCCGGCTTCAGGCGCAAGCGGATAGTTGAGCAGATGGCTCTTGTCGGGGCTCCCCGGCGTGACGAGTGCCGAGACCTGCTGGAAGTTCTTGCGCGATGCGGCCTCACTCCAGCCCTTGTCGTTCTCCGGCTTCTCCAGTCGGAATGCACTGTTATTGTCCGTGTGGCACACGATACAGCGCGCATGATCCGGCCGCTTCTTCATGAAGATCGGCTCCACGCGCGTCTTGAAGTACTGGTAATCGAGAGGACTGTCCGCGGCCTGGACACCCGTCGCTCCGAACGTTGCGACCGCAAGCACCAAGGCAAGCTGCAAGTGGCTTCGTTGCATCGCTGCACCTCCCGGTTTGCCGTTTTTGACTATGGCGTCTTCGCCACGCCGCTTGTAACACGACCGCGCGAGGTCAGGCAAACGGACGCGAATCACCCACTGTGTCGGTCCGACATGCGAGACCAGTTCAGGTTGTCGATGTGCTCTCGGCACTGGTCTTGGGCTTTTGAAATTGGCGGTATGCCTGAGCATCAAATAGCCGATACGAAGCGATTCGATCGATAGACAATAGTTGATGAAATCTTCTGGGGTGAGGTGCTCTAGCGGCGCAGGCAACGGCGCAGTGTGGTCCTCCGATCCGCTGGAACCATAAAGCTCAGTGTGGCCTTCTTCTCTCGCAATGCGCCAGCGAGAGCAATTCCAATTGCCACAAAAAATAAACCCTCCGACCAGCGGGAGGGCAAACAGCAAGACGGTGTCCAATCTTACGATCCGCCTTATAAACGCTTTACTTTTGTTTGTTGGCGCCTTGGCTAGCCGCGATCTCTCTGGCAGCCGTCACTTGGCGTTGAACCTTGGGTGAGTTCAGAATGCTGTTGACCGGCACAGAGACCTTGCCTGCGCCGGACTAGCTCAATTTATCTGTGTTGGCGGCAGTGGACGTGCGCCCTTCCTTCGATTTCCAGCTCATAAGCCCCTCAGCAGTCACACACTTACCCAAATTTTCCGCATGATTATCAGCGGGACCCGACTCTGGGTCAAATCCATCGGACCGGCCGTTAGTCCGCGAGTTCGCTATCCGCGTAGGCCATTTCGCCTGCGCCCAGATTTTCGAACACTCTGCTCATTCACATCTCCTTCCTCTGTGCGGTCACGTCGGCCGACCGGCGTGGCCACGGTGCTTACACGACATGTACGCGCTCGGCGTTTCATTCTTCTTTCAGGCCTTTGCTGCGGATGAGCTGATCCCAGCGCGCGATCTCCGCCTTCAGCGTCGCGGCAAATTCCGCTGGTGAGCTCGCGACGACCTCAGCACCCTGTGCGAGGACAAGCTTCTTCGTGTCCGGATCGTTCAGCAAGCCTACGATCGCGCCGTTGAGGCGCTCGATCACCCGAGTCGGCGTTACCGCCGGTACGAACACCCCGAGAGGCGTGTCGGACTCGAATCCCGGCACGCCGGATGACGCGATGGTCGGCAGACCGGGCACGAGACCCGACGGTTTCGCGCTGGCCACGGCGAGCGCGCGAATCCGATTCATCTTCATGTAGGGCAGGCCCGAGCTCACGGACGGAAACAGGACCTGCACCTGACCTCCGAGCAGCCCCAGCAGCGCCGGTCCTACGCCTTTGTAGGGCACACGCACCATGTCCACCTTGGCCATCGCGTTGAAGAGCTCGGCCGACAGATGCGAAGTCGAACCCGCCGAGCCCGAGCCGTAGTTGAGATCTCCTGGCCGCGCCCTGGCGAGCGCGATCAGCTGCTTCACCGACTTCGCGGGGACGGACGGGTGCACGACCAGGAGGTTGGGGCCGTTGACCGCAAGGGTCACCGGCGCGAAATCGCGCAGCGCATCCCACGGCACAGTCGCGCGCATCAGCGGCGAGACCCACAGCGGTGTGCTGTAGAAAAGCACCGTATACCCATCGGCGGGGGCGCGCGCTGCAAGCTCCGGCGCGAGGATGCCGCGATTGTCGACGATCGCGCGCTGGCCGAACGCAGCCGGCAGGCGGTCCGCCACGATACGCGCCATGATGTCGCTGCCGCTCCCCGGTTGCGACGTCAGAATGCGCAGCGGTTTGGCGGCAGGATAGTCCTGTGCGTGCGCGGTCGTTGCGAGGAATGCCACGACAAGAACGGCATGGATGTCAGTTCGTTGCATGGTTCGCGTAAGCAAAGCGGTCACTCGCGCAGGAGCGCCATCAGATTCTGCACGTCATCTGCTGCCAGCCGGTCCAGCGCGCCGACCAATTCGAGGACGTGCTCGATCTTGTCATTCGAGAAACGTACGCCGAGACAGCTTCGCACTTTCGCGTTGTGCATATTGCGATCGATCGGATGGCCCCACGAGCCGGGCGGATGATCGCACGTGCGCTTGTGCGTGGTACCGTCGCGCAGCGTGACGCTGATCGACACCTGCATGTTGCTCGTATCCCGCGAGCGCGTCGGATCACGCATGAGCTCGATCTTCGCGAGGAGCCGGACCATGTCGTCACGAAAGCGCCGATCTTCGGTGAAGCTTTCGATACCGACGCGGCCGTCCAGCAACGCCGCAGCGGCCGTGTACTGGAAACTGAACTTGCCTTCGAGGCCCGAGCGCGGCTGCGGCCGGTCCGCATCCGCGATCTCCGGTGTATCGATGTGCACGCGCACGATGTCGTCGGGATTACGCACCACGTCGCGCAACGCCAGCGCCGCGGCAATCGCGAAATGCGTCGGATACTTCGAGGGAAAGAACTTGACCGCCATGCCCGGATCGACAAAACGGAACGGTTTCCCAAACTGGAACAGGACGTCGTAGTCGAAGTGCTTCGGGAAGAACGTGTGCACGTAACCGTGGTCTGCTCCGAATATGTCCGGATGCGCGGTGAAGCCGCGTTTCGACAGCATGGCCGCCTCGAGGCCTGCCGCAGCGACATTACCGCAGTGCGTACACTTCACCATCGAACCGGTGTTGGCGGAGAGACCGGCGCAACGCGACGCCGCGATCCCGAGCGCGTTCGCAAGCTGTTTCGCGTCGAGCCCGAGCAGATGCGAGGCCGCAACAGCCGAGCCCATCACCCCGACCACGCCGGGCGTGTGGAACGGCAGCGAACCACGATCATGGCTGGAGGCAAGCAGCACGCGGCCCTGCATCTCGAATCCCTTCGCACACGCCGTCACGATTTCGCGCCCGGTCGTGCGGAGCGCCTCACCGAGCGCGAGTGCGACCGGCAGCGTGAGTGACAGCGCATGCGTGGGCGGACTCGACATTGGTTCGAAGTCGAGCACGTGCATCGCAACGGCGTTCGCATACGCCGCCTGCATCGGCGCTGTCCTGAAGCCGAAGCTCCACACCGAGCTCGCTTCACGGCAACCCATGTCGCGCACATGAGCGGCGACGAGTCGCGGCGCCTGTTCCGCGCTGCCCGCGACAGCGACGGCGATCCCGTCGGCGATGAGCAGCTTCGCAGCCGAAAGCGCCGTCTCGTCGAACGCGTCATGCGTGACGGCGCAGACGAGCGCGGCTATGGTCGCCGTGCGGCTTTCCTGAAGAGGGCTGACTGTCGTTTGATTCATCGGCGTTTCGGATTGAATATCTCTTCCATTATAGAATGCACCTTTGGCAGATGATCGGAGTTCACAATGGGTGACATACGCGTGCTGTCGCCCACGGATGCCTGTGGTTCGGGCGTTCTCGAAAGCTCGTTCGAGCGTGCGCTCGCGCTGAATCCGCACTTCATCGGCGGCGATGCTGGATCGACGGACCCCGGCCCGGCGTGTCTGGGTCCCGGGCGCACGGCGTTTCCCTAGGCCGCCATCGAGCGCGATCTGCGCATCGCAATCGCGCTACGAAAGGGCGGAGCACCTCGTGAGCTCCGCACCGATGGTGCCCATGGTGCATCCGTCAGTGTGTGATGCGTGCTTCCCTCTGCTTTCCATGATGTTCCCTTTCGGATGCGCTCAATCAGGCTGCCAGTAATAGCCTGCGACGCCTCTTCAGCGCAGCGTTATCCACACCGGCGCATGGTCACTGGCATTTGCGATGGCACGCGGCCAGCGGTCCACGTCAGCATCAAGCAGGCGCGGCGCGACGGCCGGGCTCAGCAGCAGGTGATCGATGCGCAATCCCGCATTGCGCGCCCAGCGATTGCGCATGTAATCCCAGAACGTGTAGATGGTCTCGCCGGGGCGAAGCGTGCGAAGCGCGTCGGTCCAGCCCTGCGCCAGCAGTTTCTCGAATGCCGCACGGCTCCGGGGCTGCAGGAGGGCGTCCCTGTCGTAGGAGGTCGTCCGATAAATGTCCTGCGCAGTGGGTACGACGTTGTAGTCGCCGGCGAGCACGATCGGCAGTCCGGATGCGTAGAGCTGGGCGGCGTGCGCGATCAGCCGGTCGAGCCACGCGAGCTTGTAATCGAACTTGGGGCCCGGCTGCGGGTTGCCGTTGGGCGCATACAGGCAGCCGATCAGTACGCCTCCG
>Ga0170475_127757066_pt1 | contig 12028 bp, 8 predicted proteins | sample Soicark_Litter_5_FD_111474 | JGI IMG/M metagenome (GOLD analysis project Ga0170475, IMG submission 111474) | Avena fatua rhizosphere microbial communities from Hopland, California, USA. Combined Assembly of 48 SPs | reverse complement strand
TATTTTACTACGTCGCGCATCTTCAGCACTTCTTTTGTTTCCAATAGTTTCTCTGTAGAATTGCTGCTGCGTATACAAAATATTACTGCTTTGGGCGATTTGCTCGTTTGAGTTCTTACATACCGAAATAAAAGCAAACGTGCTTTTTATTGGTATGATCCATGACAAACGTTACCTCTTCTACTTCTAATTTACTTTTTAACCGACAAAAACATCCGTTCCATATTTTGGGTCCAAGCCCATTCCCCAGCCTAACTGGTTTTGCGCTATTTTTTTGATTAGTCCCTTTGACTTTTTACATACACGGAATTTCTATTCCTGGATTTTCTCGTCCTCTTTTAGTACACTTAAGTTTCCTTGCACTATTTATTGTAGTAATGCGCTGATTTATTGCTATCTTAAATGAGTCTCGACAAGGTTACCACACCCGTAAAGTTCAAGCTGGTCTTCGTATGGGTATGATCCTATTTATTCTTTCTGAAGTAATATTCTTTTTTGCATTCTTTTGATCCTTCTTCCATTTTAGTCTTGTGCCATCTATTGCTGTTGGTGCGGTTTGACCCCCACATGGAACTCAAGAGCTTAATGTTTGAGGACTACCCCTTGTAAATACCCTATTACTACTATCTTCCGGTGTAACGATTACTATTGCGCATGCTTACATTTTAAAAAATAACCATCGTGGTTTTTTTTGATATCTATTTTTAACTATTCTGCTTGGTGTTACTTTTCTTTTTTGCCAAGCTTATGAATACAAATATGGAGTTAAATTTTCTTGACGCGACAATATTTATGGATCTATTTTTTTTATTACTACTGGGTTCCATGGACTGCACGTTACTATTGGAACTTTGTTCTTGGCATTTTGCTGAATGCGTCATTTACTTACTACCATGCTTGCCATCCACACCGAAACAAATAAATGAGCAGCTAGTCTTATCGGACCTATAAACAAAATTTTTGGATTTACAACAGATGCGGCAAGTCGTTGAATAACTGCGAATTTTCATTTTGGTTTTGAAGCTGCGGCGTGATACTGACACTTTGTTGATGTTGTTTGATTGTTCCTTTTTCTTACTATCTACTGATGAGGTGGTGTATAGATGCTTACAATATTACAACAACCTTTATTTTTTTTAGTTGTGCTCCTTTTTGCTAGTTTTTTAGTCTCTTTAGCTTTTCACCCAACCAGCACCGAGCTCATCCGCCGTTTTGCGCTTAGCTCTTCACTTTTTGCGCTAATCGTGGGTGTAGTCAGTTGCTTATCATTTAACCAATCTGCTGGTTTTCAGTTCTTATGTCGTTTAGACATTTTACCACAGTATAACCTAAGTTTGTCTCTTGGTGCTGATGGAATTTCTATGGTTTTCCTCCTTTTAACACTATTTGTCTTCCCTATCTGCTTTCTCGCTGCCTGAACGAATATTACTAAACAAATGAAGCATTTTTTCAGCTTTTTGTTAGCAATAGAACTTCTGCTAGTTCTAACTTTTACTACCCTCGATCTTTTTTATTTTTACATTTTTTTTGAAAGTCTATTGATTCCAATATTTATTATAATTGGGGTTTGAGGTGCACGCGAGCGTAAAATTAAGGCGGCGTATTACTTTTTCCTATACACCTTGTTTGGATCTTATTTATACTCTTCGGTATTTTGTACTTATATTTTATTACAGGAAGTACAAATTATTTTGTTATCTTATTTACGGAGCTGGATGAGGCACAGCAGAAATTAATTTGACTTTGTTTTTTTATTGCATTTGCTGTTAAAATACCGTTGTTTCCTTTCCACATTTGACTTCCAGAGGCACACGTGGAAGCACCTACGGTTGGATCGATGTTATTAGCTAGTTTATTACTAAAGCTAGGGGGATACGGATTCCTTCGTTTTTCATTATCTATATTAGCTGCAGGGTCAGCTTACTATGAGTTTATGGTTTCTACTCTTTCTTTGTTGGGTGTAATTTACGGATCTCTTTCTACAATCCGACAAATTGATCTTAAACGAATTATTGCTTACTCCTCTGTTGCACATATGAACTTAGTTATACTTGGATTGTTCAGTGGCAGCCAGCAGGGTATTGAGGGTGCGGTTTATCTTATGGTTGGTCATGGTGTTGTATCTACTGCACTGTTTTTTTTGCGTTGGGGTAATATACGACCGCTATCATAGTCGTTTGCTTCGGTATTACGGTGGTCTTGTTGTCGTTATGCCGTTGTTCGCAACTGCTTTATTCTCTTTTACGCTTGCGAATATAAGTTTTCCTGGAACTTCTAACTTTCTTGGTGAATTACTGCTATTTTTAGGTGTATTTGACAAATTAGTTTTGTATTAATTTTTTCTACAGCTGGAATTGTTCTTTCTGCAGTGTACTCTGTGTGACTATACAATCGCGTTGTATTTGGTACGTTAAAAACACGTCATATTGATCGTTTCTCTGATTTAACGCGCCGGGAAGCAGCGTCATTAGCACCTCTTTTATTTGCTATAATTTTGTTAGGTATTACTTCTAATTTTGTAATTGACTTTCTTCACTTACCTATTAAAGAAATTATTCTTATGAGCACAGTTCTTTAATATTATATATATGTATGTTTAGTACTTCACATTTCTGGTGGGTGGTTGGCAATTACAATTAAATTTATTTAATAGCTGGATGCTTTTGTTTGCTGTTTTTTTACCCCTCGTTAACTTCCTATTATTTTTATCTTTTGGTCGCCTTGTAAATACAAAAACACTAGCTACTTACATTATTGTGAGTATGTTTGTACTTTTAGCGATTCTTTTGGGCTATGCACCCACTGTTATATCTGGTTGCACTGAAATTGCAACGCTTGGTACTTGAGCTATCTCTGGTTTGTTTGAAATCAACTGAAATTTTTCTGTTGATGCGCTAACATATGTTATACTAATTGTTGTGCTTACGGTTTCTTCTCTTGTACATCTCTATTCTACGGAGTATATGAGTGAAGACCCGCATCTTCCCCGGTTCATAAGTTACTTATCACTTTTTACATTTTTTATACTTTTGTTAATCACGTCGGATAATTTCATTGGCCTTTTCTTAGGTTGAGAGGGTGTAGGTCTTTGCTCTTATCTATTAATTAGTTTTTGATATACCCGTATTCAAGCGAATAAAGCAGCTATCAAAGCAATGGTAGTAAATCGGGTTGCTGATTTAACCCTTACTATTGGTATTTTAACTATTTTTTATACCTTTCAATCAGTGGAGTTCAGCGTTGTATTTGGGCTAGCTCCTTATCTTTTAAATAGTACTATTCTTTTTGGAGGTATTTCAATTTCTCCTCTAGTTATTATTGGTTTTCTTCTTTTTCTTGGGGCGATGGGTAAGTCCGCGCAAATTGGATTGCATACTTGACTACCCGATGCGATAGAAGGCCCTACTCCTGTTTCTGCTTTAATCCATGCGGCAACAATAGTTACCGCCGGCGTTTTTCTTATTATTCGTTGCTCTCCACTATTTGAGTGTATCCCCTCTATTCTGTTATTCATTACTTTTATTGGTGCTGGCACTGCGTTTATAGCAGGTACAGCTGGTTTGGTACAGAATGATCTTAAAAAGGTAATTGCGTACTCAACTTGCTCACAGTTAGGGTACATAGTATTTGCTTGCGGCTTATCAAATTATTCTCTAAGTTTATTTCATCTAGCGAATCATGCCTTTTTTAAAGCACTACTGTTTCTAAGTGCTGGTGCTGTGATTCATTCTATTTCTAACGAACAGGATCTCCGTCGATTTGGAGGTCTACTAAGAATATTACCTTATACGTATGCTATATTTTTAATTGGATCCTTAGCCCTAATGGGGTTCCCATTCTTAACAGGATTTTATTCTAAAGATATTATTTTAGAAGTTGCTGCGGGTAGTTTTACTATTCCGGGTATTTTTGCTTACTGACTTGGATTAATTACAGCATTTTTTACTGCATTCTATTCTTTCCGCCTATTGTATCTAGCATTCTATAGTCCTTCCCGTAGTCCGCGTGTGTATATAGTGCATGCGCATGAATTGACACCACGAATAGCATTTTCTTTAGCAGTGTTGTCTATTGGAAGTATTTTTCTTGGTTATTTTGCGCGAGATTTATTTATTGGATTTGGGACAAGTTTCTGAAATGGTTCTATCAGCCATGCGCCAGAATTTGCAGGCCATCAACTAGTAGGTGAATTTTTACCATTTTCGATCAAGATAATACCTTTTTTTGGATCTATGTTTTCTGTTAGTTTGATCTTTCTAGTTAATTCTTCTTTGTGTAATCAATACGTTAGTGCATTGTATAAAAGTAAATTTTTCTGTAGTTGACACCGCTTTTTATCTCATAAATGATACTTTGATACGGTGTATAATCGTTTGATTAATCAGCCATTGTTGATCGGAGCGTACCGCGTTGTGTTCGTGTTAATTGATAAAGGTGTGTTAGAAATTACTGGGCCAACTGGTTTGGGTAACATTGCAAATAATGTTGGAAATTCTTTAATAGATAAACAGACTGGTCGTGTTTATGATTATGCTTGATTAATACTATTATTTATGATTATTTGCACTCTTGCAAGCATGCTGTAGTATTGTTTTGTTGCATTGGTAGTAGTATATTCTAGATAATTTTACACTTTTATTGCATTCGGAGGGCTGGTTAGAGTAAAAAGCTCGCTTGATGCGAGTAAAAATAGAAATTATAAAAATATAATGTTATCGTCCTACAACGGATTGTGCTTTGAATATTTTAAAAAAGAATCGATTAAGGCGTCCCTTTTCAGGTAAATCTTGTAGCGTTGGGGTTCGTTTGTAGATTGCGGTATAAATCTTTTGATGATATTCAAAATTTTTTGGTATAGTTACAAATATACTTTTTAAATCAACTTGTCTATATTTTCTAAGAGGAGCCCTGAAATGTACTTGTAGACGTCGAATTAGACTGTGATTAAAGTAAATTTTATCATTTTCTTTTAGTAGAAGTGCGGGATCACGCGCTGTTTCTCCGTTTACTTGTACTAACCCATATTTGGCCATAATACGTGCTCAAAAAGTAGTAGGTGCGATTTTTAAAAGAATTAAGTTAACGTCCAGTCGATTTCCAAAACCGTGGAGGAACCGTGCAAATCCATTTGCTGTTGGTCGTCGTCGACTTAGGTTATCAAAATGTTTTTGAGCGCTTTTCCTGTTTCTTACAGCAAGTAGTGGCCTGAACAGTCGTTGGTTTTGAATTTTAAATTTATGAAGACGTTTGTTGCGTAAATATCGTTTTTTATTTCGAAAGGGCGTACAAGCAGTTTTTCGAAATATTTGCAGCCATTTTAGTCGTTTTTGTTCACGTGGAAATTGATCTCGGCGGTACTCACCACGAACAGTCCTATAAAGGGCTCGTCGAAGCATGATCTTTTCTAGTCAAGCAGCTTTGCGGCGTTCGTTTGGATAGAACCTGAAGGCCTTTCTTCATCCTTTCCGATGAAATCGTCTATCGGATTCACGTCAAACCAGTTTCCGTAAACGAGAACGAGATGCACGAAATAAAACATTTGGTATGGGCCCTCATTTCCGTTTTTTTAGGCTTCGTCCAGCAAATTTTAGTCATGTTTTTATAATACGATACTTTTTTATTCAAGGTCTGGTAATTGCTCATCATAATTTTTTTCGTTTGTGTTCTTGTCTATGTTGTAAGGAATGTGCTTTTTTAGTTAGTAAGTAATTTGAGAAAAGCTCTTTACTATTTAGTATTGTTTGTGCACGTGTACGAATAGTAAATTTTTGACTAGTTTTTTTTATTGATTTTATTGTAGTAAGCATAATAGATATTTTACCAGTATAGTTATCGCGCTGTGTGCTTATTTGCGGGGAAACATATTTTAGTATTCCTTTTAATTGCCCAGTTTGTTGTAAATTTTTTTGAGTAATTTGTGTTTTTTGTTTGCTACGACTAGTTTTTATTTTTTTACTAAACCGTTTATCCTTTTCTTTAGTAATTATTCAACGTTTGGTAAAATTTTTTTGTTTGATAATAGGCGCGCGGCTATATAAAATATTATTTTTTTCTTTGGAACCACGCAATTGTGTACTTGGAATATATTTTTGTAGAATTGCAGCTATGCGGGGTACGAAACTAAATGTAGTTGCTTGTCCTTTTGCTGAAAGGGTATTATTTGTAGACTGCGTACTATTACGATAAATTGTAGTAGCCTTGCTATCTTGTAATAATTGGTTACGATTATGTAAATATTCTTTTCATCCAGAAACATTACTGGTTGTTGGTTGGTACGTCAGTCGATGAACAAGTTGTATATTCCGTGGGGATTTCATCCGATAAAATCTTGGGTCAATTCTACCATTGCCTGCTTGACTATTTGCAACCTGATGTGCTTGTTCCATAAATCGCGTACGTGTCTTTATATCGCGTCCCATGACAAGTGCTTCCGCAGTAGATAGCGGTTGCAGTTCTGTGCTAGCTCGCTGATTTTGTTGAATAATATGTATAAATGTTGTATTTTGGTTGTGGCGAGTACTTTTTATATGAAACGAACGTTTGAAAAAAGAAAATTTTAAATCACAGCTAGCTATTTTTTGGTATTTACGTGTATTTACTACTATATTGTTTGTTGCAACAGGAGAGCGTTTGGTTATTGTCAGTAAATTTTCTGTAGACGGTGACGTTTTTTGAGTAATGCGTAAAAACTGTTTCTCTAACGTTCCTGCTGTTTTTCGAGTCTCTCACTGTCCCGGATTTTTACGGGATGGGTGTGCTCGAAGTGCCTGCATATAATTTAATGCGACTTTATAATATTTTTCTTTATCTTCAAGAAATAAAGATTGGAATTTTGGAAAAAATGTGCGCAATCATCGAATTGCACCGCGGACAAGTGGACGCCGCTTGGTTAGATCTTGGGGTTGTAATTTAGCTCGAATATCATGAAGTGCGTACTTATCAAAAGGCTGCACTGCGTTTTCGGTACGCATTTGTTCTCGCACAAAATGTAGACGATGTCTATTAAGACTACGTAATTCAGTGCGGTTGTTTATAAGATTACCATGTAAGTATATACGAACACTTCAGTAAGCGGCGCGAATTATTTTACGTATCTCATTAGTAGATATAATTTTAGTTATTTGCTGTTTAAGAAGCGCGCTAATAACACGTGGTAGAAGGGCTGTAAATGTTCTTGTAATAGACTTGGCAACACTATATGCTTCTATTGTTTTTTTCTTTTTATCTTCAAGTCGTCGAAGCTGTTCTTCTTTGCTCACTACAATGCGCTGTGTTTTTTGAAAAAAGTATAACGGTGCTGGTGTAAAAGTTTCTACGCGTGGTTGTGCTAGACGATAAGTAAATTTTGGGCGGATTTTACTTGGATGCACCTTTAACTCTCCAGTACTTTTTTTTGCTGCCACTTTAGGCTTTTTACCTATTTCTAATTTTTTTAGATCTTCTTTTGTTAGTGGCTTATGTACTCAATTGTCCTCTGATTTCGGTTGTTTCGCATATAAGATTTGGCCAAAGTACGTTTTTGGTCGTTCTGTTGTTTTTATAAGTGACTCTAGATTTGTCTCTACTATTTCGTTTAATAGTAGTGATTCCCCAGTACCGTGTAATACTTTTTCTTTTTTACTTTTTGAGATAATAAATGAGAAGCTGTCTGGAAGTCAGCGCAAGCAGGATTGCGCTGCAACACGTTGACGTTTTAATTTAGCTAGTCAGTGTTGATTTAATTCGCGCTTAAGTTTTCTTTGTCGTGCCCCCTTAACTATTCAAGGTGGGTAGATTTGCTCAGCAGGTACTTTTCTGCGGCTGCACTGCGTTTTTAAATCGCGGAAGCGGCGGATGCGTAAGCGGGTCTTTAAAGCAGAAAATAGGGTTGATGTTATCTCAGCACTTAACTGCTGGCTTCTTAGGCGAAAAGCACGAGATACTGCTGTGTCAAACAACACGTCATTTGTGGCAGTTAACAAGCGGCGTTTGCTCGAAGATACTAAAGATATTGCTTTTACTGTGCGGCTACGGTTGGTAAAACGGCGTCAGTTTTTGTGTAAATAAACTACACGACGTAATTTTTTATTGTACAGCTGATATTGCTGAGCACCACTACCAAATTGAAATTTTAATAGTCGTTGCTGAAAACGTTCTGATAAAGTCGATTGCACACGTTTGCATTGAAATAATTTTGATCGTTTTGCCTTAGGTAGAGCTTGTCGATAAAAAGTACGCAGTGTTCCGTCTGCTGTTATTAAACGCCGACCTCGTCCTGGAAAACGCGGTAGCTCTTTTTTTAAGTCAACTTGCGCAGAATCGAATGTGCAGTGTGGGGTAATATATGATTGCTGCACTTTTTTTATATGTTTTTCAAAGCTTTGGTATCACTGTAACTGCACAGCCGTGTCTGTTATTTCACTAGGTAGCTGTAGGTTGGCATTATTAAGATCATTTAGGTAAGAGCTACGAGTTGCTTGTGCCATAGCACTGATTGCTGTTGCTAATTGTATCTTTTCTTCTTTTATCACAGAGATATTTGTATTTGCAACCATACCCAATGTTTGTTCTTTTATAATTTCAAATAATATTTTATTAGTTTTTTCTACATCAAAAACAAGTATTTTCTCTTTTTTAGATTTAAAAATACTAACAGCCCTTTCAAGAGAAATCAAACGGCGGTGTATTTCATCCTGTCATCAATTTGGGAATTTCTGAAATAACTGTTGGCGTACAAGAAAAACAGCCACCCTTAGTTGCAACCATGTAAACTCTTGTGGAGATTGACTTAGATATTGCTGTAATTTCTTTTCAGAATATCGTGAAGAAAGTCAATTGCGGCTACTATGAATAAATCATGCCCTAAGCTTAGCAGCAGCATCTTGATTAACCAATATCGCGTACTCCGCCCAAATACTAGTATTGTGTGCTCGCTCTACATCAAGCATAATAGCAGTAATTTTCTGTAATGATCAATCTCAAGTAAATTTTTTAATAGTATTAAGAACTACTGGACGAAAATTCTTTCTATCAAGTAAGTACGACCTGTCAAAACGATCTGTAGAGTATCCAGTTTCTTCTTTTAACTTTTTGTTTGGATTTTTATCGTACTCCTTAGCATTTTTTCGAAACACTTTATGTCCATATGTTTTAATACCACGTAAAGCTTTTCGATTATGTTTAGTATCTTGTCAATACCGCAAAGAGATGGTACTGTTGATTCGATCAAGTACTGTTATATGCTTTTTAATACTACCGGTATCCAACTCTTTAATCTTAGGAATAGGCTGCTTCTTGTGTGGATGAACATTATATTTAGAACGTAGCTTTCGGGCTTGTCATGAATTTTTTCAAAAATTACTTATAGAAGTTTTATCCTGCCTAAAAGATGACACCGCATCGTTTGCTATTTGTGATCTGTAAGTAGACTTTTGTCCAAGTGCAAGTATTCAAGGGCTATTAAAAATAGATAATCGTACTGGACGAGGTAAATTTACAGACTTCGTATCTATTCGAAAAACACGGCGACGGCGACGATAAGCAAGGGAAGCTACCGACCCGACCGCATTATCTAAAATATTAAAAGCTGGCTGTGGGTATTTTAGTTCTCCCCGTTTACGTCAGGACAAATGCGCATGCGTTTCACGGTAAGCATTTGCACGAGTTAATCATTTGAAATGCATATCCGTAAGTCAAGATTTAGGAGCGGGACGTCCATCAAATTTCCTAAAACTATGTCAGCGGCGATATAAAAGGTTATAGAATGGCATATAATACGGTAGCTTACTAAGAGCTTTTCTGCGGCACTTATTTTGTAAATGAATGTATCGTAATACTGCCCCATTCGGCTTTGCTTGTGCATATATTGGCGCCCGAGAACGACGTCAAAGAAGTATGCGGTGTTTCTTTGCATTAAATATCCGATTCTGAAGTACGTGTTTTTTAATGTATGCTTTCTTAGATCAACGAGGATATCGTCTCCGTAATCCACGCGCTCCGTATCTTGGTACAGTTCAACGAAAAGATAGAGTACGACGTGACTGCATTGCAGTATATAGCTGATATCTCGATGTTACTTGCCTATTTCTTACTAATTTGTAAAAAGCGTTGGTAATATTTTTCATTTTGTTTTGTTTCGCACTATGCACGACGTATTTTCTATATTTGCATGAAGAAGCTTCTAAAATAGTTTTCTTTTCTCTCAAACAAGCAGCTAACACAATTCAAAAATGTGGAAATTGTCTAATAGTATAACCAACATTTCGTAATCGTATTGCAGCAGTTTTACGTGTATTCCTTTTAATTAAAAACAATTTTTTATACAAACTCTTTTTTTGGAAGATCCGATTCACTTTTTGAACAAATTGTGGAGAAATTGGTAACTTTTGAATAGCAACTTTAGTAGTAAGCGTTGGGCGTTGTGCTGTATGTCGTAAACCAGGAGTTATTTTTTTCAAATTAAAAAATTTATACTTGTCATTAGTTATTTTCATCTTTTATCAATATTTACTCGTTCTTCGTATATTTTACTAAACAACTGACTGCGATTACGCAACACGGTGGATTGATTACGATGTAGTGTAAGTGCTAAGAACTCCTCGACCAGTCGACTACAAAGAGTACGCTCACGGCGTAAGTTAACGGCGTTGTAAAATATTTGTATATTAATAGTATCACGTTTATTGCGCCGTACAGGTACAGGGATCTCAAGAATGATCTTTCCTTGTCTACGCGCTACTAAAAGTAATGGTATATAAAAACTTTTTAACATGCGTAAAAGTATATTAAAAGTTCTTGGGCAACTTACCTCAAAACGAAGCCGAGATAACGCTAAAGTTAGTTGACGACGAGAAAATGTTTTTTTACCCTGTTTGATAAACTTATTAAAAAAGGTTTGTATAATACGAGAGTCATATATAGCGTCTGATTGAAGGCGAAAACTACGATATTTTTCAGTTAAATCACGGAATCTTTTTTTCATAAGTTATCAAATTTTAACTTTGTAATACGGTCCGCGTGTAGTATCCGCATCTGGAAGAGCTGTACCATACTTGGAGCGTCGTTTACGCCGGGTAGTCAGTCGTTGTAGATCGTATTTACCGCGTACAATTGTATAGCGAACGCCTGGTAAATCTTTTACACGACCACCACGAACAAATACAACAGAATGTTTTTGTAAGTTGTGGGATATTCCAGGAATATACGCTGTTACACGACAATAATTGCTTAGAAGAACACGTGCAACTTTTCGCAGTGCAGAGTTCGGTTTTTTGGGTGTAGTAATAAAGACTTTAAGGCAAGTTCCTCGTTTTTGAGGAGCAAGTTGAAGATCACGACGACGAACAATACGTTTCTTTGGTGTGCGGGGATTTCGATTTAGTTGATTATAAGTCATTTTTTATTAAAAAAATTACTAGTGCACAAGTAATCTATATAAATAAAAAAAGCTCATTACTACTTTTTTCAAAAATATAGTTATTGGGGATTTATTTTTATTTTAAATTTATTCGTACAAATACAAGTAAAGGCCGCTAAGATAAAACTATCAGCTTGCTTTACGAAGACCAAAAAGTTTGCCCTGTCCAGAAAGAAGTTTCACTCGTGTTCTGGCAAAAGAAAATCGTTTCGATATCCCTCGACCACGACCTGTGATAAAGCATACACGTTTGGGCTGCACATTCGGTGTCTGTTGTGCTGTTTGTGCTAATTCTCAAATTAAAAGAGCAAGGGCAGCACGGACTGCGGGGCCGGAATGTGTACGGCGCACTTGTTTTAATCAGTTTGCTAAAAAAACATGGGAGCGTTTACGTGGTACGCGATTAGATTGCGTAAGTTTAGCTTTGTTAATAAATTGTTTTACTTTACCTAACATGTTGAAAAACCAATGGAGGCGGACGGAATCGAACCGACGACCCCTGCGTGCAAGGCAGGTATTTTACCACTGAACTACGCCCCCGAAAAATCAAGTATTTTATGATTTTTTGTAATTTAACTGAAAATTAAAAACTTATTAAATAAAAGCATTTAACAGCACAGTATGAAACAGCAC
>Ga0170475_118970096_pt1 | contig 12034 bp, 11 predicted proteins | sample Soicark_Litter_5_FD_111474 | JGI IMG/M metagenome (GOLD analysis project Ga0170475, IMG submission 111474) | Avena fatua rhizosphere microbial communities from Hopland, California, USA. Combined Assembly of 48 SPs | reverse complement strand
CGAGTTTGGCTCTCCTGGCGGCAACCTGCGGGACCTTGCTGGCGGAAGATACGCCAACGAATGCGCCGGCCAAGGGAACGAATGCGCCAGTGAAGATCACGGCTGCCGAAGCCAAAAATCATATTGGTGATGAAGCGATCGTCACGGGAGTGGTCGCGGAGGTGAACAAGGCGGAAAAGCTCGTGCGATTAAATCTCGACCAGCCGTTCCCAAAGCAACCGTTTACGGCTGTGGTTTTCTCGACGCGCACGAATGCGTTCGGCGACCTGGAAAAGCTCAAGGGCAAGAAAGTGGAAGTGACGGGAAAGATTGCTGCCTACCGAGATCGGCCGCAGATCGTCCTGACTGAGACGAATCAGTTTAAGGTTTTGGAAGGCAGTGAGAGCGGGAAGCCCAGCAAAGAATAGGAACCGAAACCAAATGATTTTTTCGAAAGCTCTGTTTCCTGCGGTTTTGTTGTCGACAGCGCAGCTTTTTGCCGCGGATATTCGGATTGGCATCGTCGGCTGCGATACCTCACATGCGACGGCGTTCACGGAAGCATTAAACGATGCGAGTTCCAAGAATCACGTGGCCGGCGGCATGGTGGTGGCAGCGTTCAAGGGTGGAAGCCAGGACATCCCTGAGAGTAGTGGGCGTATCGAAAACATCTCCAAAACGCTGCGTGAAAAATACAGCGTCAAGTTCTACGACAGCATCGAGGAGCTTTGCACGAATGTGGACGCGGTATGCCTGGAAAGTCTGGACGGCCGGCCGAAGCTCGACCAAATCAAACCAATCTTGAACGCCAAGCGACCAGTATTTGTGGATAAGCCGATGGGCGCATCGGTCGCTGAGGTAAAGCAGATTTTTAAGCTTGCAAAGGAGGCTGGTGTGCCGATTTTCAGTTCGTCATCGCTGCGTTTCGCAAAAGATACCCAGGCGGTGCATAACGGTTCTTTGGGCACGGTGACCAACGCGGAGACTTACGGCCCATGCGAAATCGAGCCACACCATCCGGACCTTTTCTGGTATGGAGTTCATGGCGTGGAAGCGCTTTACACGATCATGGGCACGGGTTGCCAGAGCGTCCAACGCGCCAAGACTGCCGATGGCAAGATTGAAGTTATCGGCACCTGGCCGGACGGGCGGAGAGGAATTTTCCGTGAAGACAAGGGATTTCACGGAATCGCGCGCGGCACCAAAGGCGAAGCAAAGGCCGGATCGTTCGATGGCTACGTGCCGCTCGTGGAACAAATTATTAAGTTTTTCGAAACCAAAGTTGCGCCGGTGTCCCCCGAAGAGACGATTGAGATATTTGCTTTCATGGAAGCAGCAGACGTGAGCAGGAATACTCGCGGAAAGCCGATTACGCTGGAGCAATATCTGAAATAGTTCGGCCCCACACATTCGGGTTTTCCCCCATCCAAAAATTTAAATTTCGGACTTTGCAATATTCCTGGATGCAGGTAGGGTCGTCGAAATTGATAACTCGCCGATTCAGAGCCTGGTAAATCTTCAGTTGATCCATTTCTTCGGAGGTCAGTGATGATTTGAAACCCGACGGTCGGGAACAGTTCAGATAGGGGAGTCAATCGATAGAAATCATCATGAGTACCAAGTTGTTTGTAGGAAATCTTTCCTTCAAAGCTACAGAAAATCAGCTCCAGGATATGTTCGCCGAACATGGAACCGTCCTCGAAGTTGATATGATCATGGATCGCATGACGGGCCGCCCGCGCGGCTTCGCGTTCGTGACCATGGAGACCAAAGAAGCGGCGGATGCGGCTGTTTCCGCCTTGAATGGCAAATCAATCGAAGGTCGCGCCCTGACGGTGAACGAAGCGCGTCCGCGCGATGAACGGCCCCGCACTGGCGGAGGTGGTGGCGGCGGAAGTGGATACGGCGGAGGCCATGGCGGAGGTGGAGGATATGGCGGCGGAGGTGGAGGACGCGAACGTGGCGAAGGCCGGCGGGAATATCGCCGTTAATCAACTTCCTCTAAAACATTAATTTACCAGTCGCCGAACTCTGACGAGTTCGGCGTTTTTCATTGCTTACGCACGTTTGAGCCCGGCACGAAATGCGAGCCGCGCCTGGGTCCAGTTCGGCATGGCGGCACATTTCTCGACCAAGCTGATATCGAGCTCGGGCAGGAGGCGGCTTTTTCGAGAGGATACGTAATGACCAGCCGCTTCCAGGACGAATACTTCGAGACGGTTGCGCCGCCAGATCCAAACTTCCGGGATTTTGAATAAGCGGTAGATCTCCAATTTGTCGATACCGCCGCTGGTGAGCGCAATCTCCAAAACCAAATCGGGGAATTCGTGTTCCTGGCCGATGCACCAGGATTTGTCCGGCTCGGCAGCAACCTCCTGCGAAGAGTGTCGCAGAGTGGCCTGCCCTCTCTGAAAAGCGTTTATGCGATTTTCCAGAAAATAATCGCCGAGAAAGTCTCCGATTAACTCGCGCAATCTCTCGTGTTCAGTTGAGGTAGTCACGATTTCAAGGTCTCCTTCAAGGAAGTAGAGGCGTGGACTCGAACGGTCCTGACCCAGCTTCTGGTCAAACGCGAGATATCTGTTCCACGAAGAGCCACAAACTATGACTCTGCTTTCGGGCGTCTGGCCCTGCGATAAGGGCTCTGGTTGCAGCAATTCGTCGAGCTCTGAATGCCCATTCTCAAGATTGAGGACAGCGCTGACCATGTTTCAGTTTAGCCGATGCGGCAAGCTACAGCAACAGCCGCGGGTGCCGTCGCATTGCTACGCTTTCCACACTTGCCCGGCTTTGGTCTTTATCCCATTCATCGCGTTGCGAGTGTCCACAATGATTGCCGACCACTCAGCGAGTTCCTGGTAGTTGATGGAGGCATGGTTGGTGGAGATCAACACAAGATCGTACCTGCCGACAACTTCCTTGTTCCACTCTACAGACTTGGTACCAGTCCAGTGGGCATGCTCGCGCGTGGGACGAATGATGGGCACATAAGGGTCGTAGTAATCGACCGCTGCACCACGTGCTTTCAGGTTTTCCATTAGCACATAACTTGGCGATTCGCGCTCGTCATCAACGTTCGGTTTGTAGGCTAACCCGATGACGAGGACCGAGCTGCCCTTGACGGATTTTTGTTTATCGTTTAGCGCGTCGGCAACCCGGCGCACGACGTAGTCCGGCATGGCGGTGTTCACTTCACCGGCGAGTTCGATGAAGCGCGTGTTCTGACCATACTCGCGCGCCTTCCAGGTTAAATAAAAGGGATCGATCGGAATGCAATGGCCGCCAAGACCCGGGCCCGGGTAAAACGCCATGAACCCGAACGGTTTCGTTTTAGCAGCGTTGATCACTTCCCAGACATCGATACCCATTGCGCTGTAGACGACCTTGAGTTCGTTGACGAGGGCGATGTTTACCCCGCGAAAAGTGTTTTCGAGCAGCTTGGTAGCTTCGGCAGCCCGGCAGGAGGAGACTGGCACAAGGGTTTTGATTGCTTTGGAATAAAGCGCCTTGGCCTTCTCCAGGCAGACCGGCGTGAACCCTCCCACGACTTTAGGAATGATTTGCACCTGGCTGTTTGGATTGCCGGGATCTTCGCGTTCCGGGGAGAAAGCGAGATGAAAGTCTTTGCCGGCTTCCAGGCCGGAGCCAATTTCGAGGACTTCGCGCAGATCCTCGTCCGTCGTGCCTGGGTAGGTGGTGGATTCCAGAACGACGAGCATACCCTTTTGCAGGTGGCGCGCGATGTTCTTACCGGTTTCAATAATGTAGGATATGTCCGGTTCGCGATTTTTGTTCAGGGGCGTCGGGACGCAAATGATGATCGCTTCCACTTCGCGGATGCGACCGAAGTCCGTGCTCGCGGAAAAAGAACCGGCCTTGGTGACTTCGACAACGGCTTCGGAGGGGATGTGTTTGATGTAGCTTCTGCCCTGGTTCAAAGCATCGACCTTCTGCGTGTCGATGTCGAGGCCGAGGACGGTGACACCCGAGCGGGCGAATTGAAACGACAAGGGCAAACCAACGTATCCGAGTCCAATGATGGCAATTTTCATTTGTTAAGGAGGAAGTGGAGTTGATGGGGCAAGTCTAAGCAAACGAAAAACTTTTTTGACCGCGCCGGGCAAACGGTCGAAGGGCAGGAGCTGTAATAGCGTTTTTACGGAGTAAAGCCCGGCAGGCACGCACAGGACCGTGCCCAGAAAGAGCGTCTGCAGTGGATTCAAGAAATTAGCAGCAACGAAGGCCAACGCAACAAGCGGCAGGTAAATGGCCGCGAGTTTAAGCGTGGCTCCCGACCAACGAAAACCTGTGAGCCGATTCACAATCGCGTAAACCACGAAAAAATAAATGGCGAACTGCACAAAGAACGCGATACCGCCCCCAAGCAAACCGAAGTACTTCACACTAAACCATGTGATCCCGATCAGCAGGGCATTGCCAAGGACTTCAGACCAGAAGAAAATCTTGCGCGCACCTTTGGCCAGAATGATGAAACCCATCGGCCACGTGAGCACTTTCATCATCATACCGAGGCAGATCCACCGCAGGATCGGCGCGGCGGGAACAAAATCCTTCTGCGCCAGAACGACGAGAATGAAAGGCGCCAGCGTGAGTGTGGCGATCAGGGTCGGCCCAGCCATTAGCAGGCTGACTTCCGATTGCTCGTTCACGAGACGGTTGCACTCATCGTGGTTGGAAGCGACAGCCGTCAACCGTGGGTAGAAATCCATTTGCATGGCCGTGAGAATGAACCCGATATACTGGCTGCCAATAGCGAGGGCCGCCTGGTAGTAACCACCCGCTTCGCTGCCGAGCTGCCGAGCCACGATAACGCGTGTCAGAAAGTTGGCGGCCTGCATGGAAAAAAAACTCGCCATGAACACCACGCCCAACCGGACCATCTCTGATGCGTGGTTGAACGTTTCCCGCCAACTCAGATTGATGCGCTCGACTTCTATCTTGCGTGCATACCACCACGATGTGGCGAAACTCATGAACCCCACACATATGAGGGCAGGAGGAATCCCTTTCTCTCCCCACGCCCACACAATGGGAATGCTAAACAATGTTCCATAAACCGCGCCGAGGATGTTCATCCGGGCGATATCAGCAATGCGTCGCAACCCTCGGAGCAACGCAGCCTGTGCCGCACTGATATCGCCGAAAAAAGCAGCCAGGCCCATGAGTGCAACGGAGGTTGTCAACGCCGTGGACTTGAATGTGAACTGCGAAATTGGCCGAGCCAGGCAAACCACCAGCACGGCGCCAAGTGCTCCCGAATAGAAGGCGATTCGACGCAGGGAATAAATCGTTCGCGCAACGCGTGTGTTATCGCCGCTGCCTACTGCTTCAGCGATCTCGCGCACCGCGCTGCTTTCAATTCCCAACCCAGCGACTGCGCGGGCAGTGCTCGCTATGGAATCAAATAAACCGTAGAGATTGTATCCTGCCGGCCCAAGCAGCAGTGTCATGGCTTTAAGCCGGACGATCGAGAATGCCATCGTGACAGCGGAGGAACCGCCGGTCACGGCCGATGATTTCAGAATCTGCCCGTAGGATTTCTTGCCGTCGCTCATCCGGTCATGCCTGAACCATGGGAAAACCAACTTTCACAGGGCTGGGGAAGGCCAGTCCGCCCTCCGGGATCGAGCGGCTTACGATTGTGCCGTTTGCGATCACAGCATTCTTGCCGATACGCACACCTTTGAGAATTCTGACATTCGAGCCAATCAGGACGTTCTCGCCAATGTCGACTTTTGCGGTTTTGCCAGCTTCGGTTCTGCGGTCTGGGTGTAGGTCATGAAAATCGGAGTCGATAACTTCGCAATGCGTTCCGAACATAGTGCGGGCGCCGATCTTGATGCCGGCGCCATCGCTGACGATGACCGAAGAGTTATTAACGACCACGCCGTCGCCAAACTCTATGACTGCCTGTTCGCTCCGCGCTTCAACGTGGATGTAACCGTTGAGAAAGTAGGGCGATGGAAAATAGCCGAGTTTCACGTTGCCGTGGAACCGAATCGTGCCCTTCCCTAGAAATAACGCGGGCTGCACGAGGCTGGGCAGCCCTTCCACGCGCCTGCAATCCCACAGAAGCCGGAATTTTGCCATCCGGCAGAGTTGGTACAGGCGCAGGACGCGGTGTTGCAGGCCGTTCATTGTATCCTGACGGGAGCCCAGGCAGCGCTCAGGCCGCCACGGTGGTTTTTTTGCGGACGTAAGCGGCCATTTTGGCGACCGAATCGAAATTGTCTGGCCGCACTTCCGCTTGTTCAACTTTCACATTGAATTTGGCCTGGAGGAACTCCACCAGTTCCACGACGCCAAGTGAATCAATGATTCCTTCTCGAAGAAGTGAAGCGTCGTCGGGATAGGTGAAGCCTTCATTGCTATAAAGCAGGTGCGTGGCAATGAAGTTCCGGATGGGAGCCTCGATGTCCTGGCTGGCAGTCTTGTCAGTCATATTACGGTGATGGTGGTAGTTATTAGATAGAGGTTTTCGGGGCTTCGAGCATGGGCGGGAGGAGTCGCAGGAAATCGGTGGTGCGTTGTTTGCGCGTGATGTCATCATACGCGCGTTGGACTTTGACTGGCTCCAGGCCGACAACCTTCGCGGCTTCGTCGGCAGACACGCCGCTCTCGAGCGCGAGCCACATTAAATCCATCTGCTCGAACGGAAGCCTATAGAAGAATTCTTCCTGGCTCTGGGGCGCGCTGTAGGTGTCGGTGGTGGGCGGCCGCGTTTGAATACCCTCGGGTACGCCCAAGTGCTTCGCCAGTTGGTAAATCTGCGTTTTAAAGAGGTGCGCGATTGGCTGAATATCTACTCCGCCATCGCCGTACTTAACGAAGAAGCCTTGTGCATGCTCGTTCTTATTCGCGGTGCCGATGACTGCGAACTGCCGGCATTCGGCATGATAATACAACGTGCTCATGCGAGTGCGCTGCTTCAGGTTGCTGGCGGCGACAATCTGCAACATGTCGCGCGCAGGGAGCGGCTTATTCAATTCGCTTCCGTCAGGACGAACCACCGTCACGGAGAACACGTTCAAAGTCCCGCCGTCGAGAAGATCCGGCGGCAGCACGATTTTGGATTTGTAGCCCTTCGCGGCGTCAAATTCCGGCACGACGCGCTTAACCGCTTCGTCACGGCGCTGGTAGCAATTGTACCCTTCGAGCGCGCCCGTGATATTTTCCATGATCGGCTCAACGCCATATTTGGCCGCGAGTTCGCGAGCCAATTTCTCGCTCAGCGAGTCGGAATCCTTGTCGGGCATCATAATAGCCACGACGCGTTGCGGGCCGAACGCCTTCACCGCGAGAGCCAGGACCACGGCGGAATCGATGCCGCCGCTGATGCCAACGACCGCGCCGCGGCGCATGGTTTGCCGCATGTTGGTTTGGAGGAATTTAACAATGCGCTCGGTTTCCTGAGCGGCGTCGAGGTTCAGTGAGTTTTTAGTGAATTGCATGTGTGGTGGTTTCGAGATTCAACCGGCAAATCTTTACCCGGTCTTTCGCGCCCAGAGGTTCGGAGCGCCGAAAATCTTTTACAAACAAATTATGACAGAGTTGCGTGGATAAAATGCCCGCTAATGCCATGTCATCTGTCTCGCCCAGGGTTGAGCCGCTCGCGATTTTGCGAACCAGCGGCTCGACGGCGGCCGGCTTGAACATTCCTGTCTCTCCGATTTTTTCCCGCGAAAGCAGTTCGCGCACATATTCCGGCGCTTCTGCGTTGAAAAAGCTGCGATGCACCGGCGCGCGATACGGGCGCTTTGGACGTTCACGGATAATATCCGGCAGCCAGGGCTCAGCCGCTTTTTTCAACAAGAACTTTTCTTTTAGGCAGCGCAGCTTCAATCGCGAAGGCAAGGAATTTGCAAACTCAACGAGGCGCACATCCAGAAACGGGAAACGGCCTTCGATAGAATGTGCCATGCCCATGCGATCACCCTGCGAAGAGAGCAGGTACTGCGACAGGAACATGGAAATCTCCAAATACTGCGCGCGCGACAACGCGTCCCAATTCTTGAACTGAGTGGGAAGGTTCTGTTCCATCCCGGCAAAAAGCGATTGCTCGTCCGTGTTGACGAGGCCATCCGCAAAGAAGCGACGGGTGCGGCGATTGTTCTTCCAGCGCACCGCGTGGGAGTACCACGGGGAATCTGTTTCGCTCAATCCTTCCCCAAAGAACGCAGCCAGCATCTCGGAATTGGTTCGCCCCATTCCGGCTATATCGGGATACAGGCGTTGCAATAACAATGGCCGCAGCTTCGAACTCGCTTGCGCCGCCCAGAACCTTCGCACTTTGTTCTCTTTGAAAATGTCATAGCCGGCCAGGAACTCGTCCGCTCCTTCACCCGTGAGCACGACCTTAAAGCCGGTGTCCCGCACCAGTTTGGAAAGCAAGAACATGGGCGCTGGACCGGTGCGCATCAACGGTACTTCTGAGTGCCAGATGACGTCGGGGAAGACGCGTCCGATATCCTGGTGCGTGGCGCGAATGACGTGATGGTCCGTGCCGAGGTGCGCCGCCATCTTCTTCTGGAACTCGCTCTCGTCGAATTGCTCGTCACTAAACGCGATCGAAAAGGTCACGAGCCGGTTTGAGGTAAATCGACGCACTACGCTGGCAATGGTGGAAGAATCCAACCCGCCGCTGAGGTAAGCGCCGACCGGCACATCCGCTCGCAATCGGATCCGGCAGGCGTCGACCAACAGCTCCCGAAGTTCTTCGACCGCCTCGTCGAACGATTTATGTTGGTTAGCCTTTGCTTCCGGAAATTGGTTTGCCCAAAAGCGTTCCTGGTGAATGCCCTGCTCGTCCGCGAAAAGAAAATGCCCAGGCAGCAGCTCTGAGACACCTTTGAAAACCGAGTGGGAGGGCAACGGAGCCCAGAATCGGAAAACTTCGTCTATCCGATTGGGATCTAATTCCCGGCTCACCCGCGCATCGCTAAAGAGCGCCTTGATCTCAGAGGCGAACAAAAGCGTCTTATCCGGCGTTTCAGTATAAAATAGGGGACGAACTCCCAGTCGATCGCGCGCCAAAAATAAGCGCCGCCGGTTACGATCCCAGATCGCGATCGCAAACTGTCCGTTCATTCTTTGCAGGCAAGCGGGGCCGTGCTGCTCGTACAGGTGCAGGATTACTTCGGTGTCCGAGGACGTGCGGAAATGGTGGCCTTGCTGCTCCAACTCGGCGCGCAATTCGATGTAATTAAAAATCTCGCCGTTGAAGACAATCCACATGGATTCATCTTCATTCGTGATCGGCTGACTGCCTCCGCTAAGGTCGATGATGCTTAACCGCGCGTTACCGAGCCCCGCTTCGCGATCGAGCATGATCCCGAACTCATCCGGGCCGCGATGCCGGAGCATGCCGAGCATTTGCCGCATCCCCTGCTCCGATGCAGGTTTGCGCCCGGAGCGATCAAACATTCCAGCGATGCCGCACATCAGCGCAAATCTACCTTCCTAATCTTGCCGGAGCCGGTTTTCGGCAATTCGGTGCGGAATTCCACCTGGCGCGGTACCATATACTCTTCCAGGCGTGACTTGCAGTGGGCAATGACATCGATCTCCGTGAGCTGAACCCCGTTGGTAACGATGAAGGCCTTTACCACCTGCCCGAAAAGGGCGTCCGGTACACCGATAACTGCGGCGTCTTGAACGCCACTGATGGTATAAAGCACATTCTCGACCTCGCGAGGAGCAACTTTCTCTCCACGGCTCTTGATAATGTCGTCTTTGCGACTGACAAAATAGAAATAGCCGTCTTCGTCCGTCTTAAATAGGTCGCCAGTATGGCAAATGCGCTCTCCCGCCACCGCTCCTGTGCGGAACCTGGCGGCCGTCAATTCGCGCGCCTGCCAATAGCCGCGCATCACATTTCGGCCGCGCACGACCAATTCCCCCACCTGCCCCGGCGCGAGACGGTTGCCCTCTTCGTCCTGAACCCATAGTTCAGTTCCCGGTATGGCGATGCCGGATGACGCTGGACGCTGATCCACCTGTTCCGGCGGCAAATACATGGTCCGTGCCACCTCTGTGAGGCCATGCATCAGGTAAAGGTCGGCCGTCGGGAGTGTTTGCCGCAGCCGTTTAACATGGTCCACCGGCAAGCCGGCAGCAGCATTTGTGATATAGCGCAGGGGTGATAAATCAAACTTGCTCAGATCCATGTTCAACAGCATGGAATAAATGGTTGGCACTCCCGCGAACCCGGTCACGCGCTCCCGCGCCATCTTCTCCAGAATCATGTCCGGAAACGCGAAGGAATCCTCAAGTACCAAGGTCCCGCCGACGCAGATCATCGCCATGAGCTGATACAGCCCGTAGCTGAACGCCAGAGGCAGCACGTTCATCACAATGTCGCGCTCTGAGTTCTTGAGGTAAGACACGATTGCTTGAGTTACAAACACCACGTTGCTGTGGTCGCTCATGACTCCCTTTGATTCCCCGGTCGTCCCGGAAGTATAGATCAGGCAGGCAAGATCCAGATCGATGTTCCTCGACACGGGCGGCTGGTCGCTTTGCGACTGCTGTATGGCGGCCAGGGTGTGGATGCGGCCGTGGCCGTTCTTTGCCGGATTTCGATCGCCTGCGACCACCACCGTTTTCAGGCTTCCAACTTCCTCGAGCGCTCGTTCCGCGAGCCCCTGACCGACCGCCCGCGCATCCGTAATCAGCGCCGATGCCCCGCAATCCTTGAGCAGGGACAGAACTTTTTCCGGCTTGGTATTGCGATTCAGGAAAACGAATACGGCATCGGCCTGGAGAATCCCGAAAATCGAAATGACCGCCTCGACCGAGTTGTTGAGGTAAATGGCAACTCGATCGCTGCGCCGCACCTCTGACTTCGCGAGAAAGTTAGCCACCCGCGCCGCAGCACTTTGCACCTGGGCATACGTCACCCGCTGATCACCCCGGATCAGGGCAACTTTTTCAGGATGCGAACTCGCGCTCGCTTTCAGGAAGTCTTGGACTAACATCCCATCAACCCAGCAATCAGAGTAGCTTAGCGAACGTCTGAAAAAGGTGTCCAGTCGTGATTCCCGCCGAAGACCGGGTGTTTACGCGGAGTTGGGACTCCGTGTAAATGCGGAATGGCAGGCTTCTGGTCGCGAAAGCTTGCACCCTCCAGGCCTCGGTTGATAATGGCCTGAATGTCGCCGGAGACGCACCTGATAGGCAGTTGGATAATCGGCGCGAAAGCCACGTCGAACCTGCGCGACTGCCGCCTTGTGGCGCTGGCCGGGATATTGCCGGATGCCGACGGGCTCGGCCTGCTCGTGGATTGGTTCACGCAATGGCGGGGAGGTTTTCAGACGAGTCTTTACGCGGAGTACCACCATTGGGTGCTTCACGGCGCATTCGGTGCCTTGCTTGTAACAACTGTGCTTACCGCCTTCGCGAAGGACCGGGCACGCGTCGCCGTGCTTGCGTTACTGGTATTTCATTTGCATCTGCTGTGCGACCTGTTGGGTTCCCGCGGTCCTTCAGTTCAGGACGTGTGGCCGATCTACTACTTCGGGCCATTCTCTCATAACCACATGTGGCTCTGGAAAGGCCAGTGGCGACTCGATGGCTGGCAAAATCGGTATTTCTCAACCGCGCTGACATTATGGGCACTTTGGATCGCAGCCCACGTGGGGCATTCCTTTGTCGGAGTGTTCAGCCGCAAACTCGACGCGGTCTTTTCCGGTGTGCTGGTTAAATGGTGTAGGCAAATGCCTACTGGGAAACCCCCGGTAGCAAACGTATGAAAACGGCGTTAAGGTGGTGCTCAGGGTGCCTGGCCACACGTATGAGAACATTACTTAAAGTCCGGGACGACCGGTCCCGAACGCCAGGCACCCTGTCGCACCCTTTTCCCCCACTGCTCTAAATTCGCTCCCCCTGCGACGCCGCTAAGTTCGCTGTAGCAACTGGCTAAAGCGATGGGGGTGAATCCCTGTCAGTATTTTCTAGATCGCCTATTCCCAGTGACTGCTTGGTCCAGCAGCTGCTATACGCACACGCGAGAACTCGCCAGTAGATACGATTTTGG
>Ga0170475_109071957_pt1 | contig 12034 bp, 13 predicted proteins | sample Soicark_Litter_5_FD_111474 | JGI IMG/M metagenome (GOLD analysis project Ga0170475, IMG submission 111474) | Avena fatua rhizosphere microbial communities from Hopland, California, USA. Combined Assembly of 48 SPs | reverse complement strand
TTTCCCTTCCCGCACTCGTCTTGACGCCGAGGTGGGCATTTGTTTAAACGTCCTTAAGGAGTGTTGCATGCGTCATTATGAAATCGTTTTTATCGTCCACCCGGACCAAAGCGAGCAAGTTCCGGCGATGATCGAACGTTACAAGGCCAGCGTCACCGCACGCGGCGGTAACATCCATCGCGTCGAGGATTGGGGCCGCCGCCAGATGGCTTATCCGATTCAGAAGCTGCCGAAGGCGCATTACATCTGCATGAACATCGAATGCGACAACGAGACCCTGGTCGAGCTGGAAACCGCGTTCAAATTCAATGATGCCGTGCTGCGTCACCTGACCGTTAAGATGAAAAAGGCGGAAACCGCGCCCTCGCCGATGATGAAGTCGGTACAACGTGAAGACGCAGCCAAGAGCCACCGCGCCGAAGCGCCGGCTGCAGCTCCGGCCGTAGCGGCGTAATTCCCGCCAAGGATTCGTGAACGGCCCGGCGCCGCCGGCGCGGCCAGGTGAAGTGAACCGGCTACAGATCGCAGCGACGATCGTCGAGCGCGACATACTGCGGTATACCCCTGCCGGGGTGCCGATCGTGTCCGCCATCTTGCTGCACGATTCGCAGCAGGTCGAGGCAGGGGTGGCCAGGCAGGTCAAGTTTGAAATGGCCGCGCTTGCCGCGGGCGAGATTTCAGGCCGCTTTGCTGCCGCGGAGTTGGGCGCCGCGCACCAGTTCACGGGATTTTTGGCCAGGAAGAGCCGCAACAGTAAAGCACTGGTGTTTCATATCATTGATTTCAGTGCCGCCGCTTAAGGTAAGCGGGCACAATAATTTAGATACAGGAGCCTCAAAATGGCATTCGGTAAAAAGTTCGATAAAAACAAAGCTAAGCTCAAAGAGAAGCGTAAACAGCAGAACCCGCTGTTCAAGCGCAAGAAGTTCTGCCGCTTCACCGCTGCAAACGTTGAACAGGTCGATTACAAAGACATCGACACCCTGAAAGACTTTGTCCAGGAAAACGGCAAGATCATGCCGGCACGCCTGACCGGCACCAAGGCGCATTACCAGCGCCAGGTTGACACCGCCATCAAGCGCGCCCGTTACCTCGCGCTGCTGCCGTACACCGACCTGCACCACGCTTAATTGTCGGCCGCGACAATAAGCACAGTCAGAATATCCTGGAGAAAAATATGCAAGTCATTCTGTTGGAAAAAGTAGTGAACGTTGGCAATCTGGGCGACGTGGTGAAAGTCAAGGACGGTTACGCTCGTAACTTCCTGATCCCGCAAAAGATGGCCCGCCGCGCTACCCAGGCCGCCGTGGCCGAATTTGAAACCAGGCGCGCCGCGCTGGAAAAAGCTGCTGCCGAAAAGCTGGCGGCTGCCCAGGCACAAGGCGAAAAGCTCGGCGGCATGACCCTCACCATCGCCCAGAAAGCCGGCGTGGATGGCCGCCTGTTCGGTTCCGTGACCAATTTCGACATCGCCGAAGCCCTCACCAAGCAGGGTTTTGCCGTCGAAAAGGCGCAGGTGCGTATGCCTACCGGTCCGCTCAAGGCTACCGGCGAGCATCCGGTTGCGGTTGCCCTGCACACCGACGTGGTGGTCGAGATCACCGTTGCCGTCGTGGGCGAAGCCGCCTAAGTCACTCCCAACGTGACATAAAAGCCGGGTTCTCCCGGCTTTTTTATCGTCGAAAATCGAGTCAATGATTTCGACCGTATGCTAAGTAGGTATAATGCCGCCATGAACGCTCCCGCAGATCCGCAACTCGAATCCCTACGCATCCCGCCGCATTCCATCGAAGCAGAACAATCCGTCATCGGCGGTCTGTTGCGCGATAATGCGGCGTGGGATCGTATTGCAGATTTCATGAACGCGGATGATTTCTACCGATACGACCATCGGATCATCTTTGAACAGATGGTCCGCCTGATCAATTCTGGCAAGCCGGCCGACGTCATCACCGTCTATGAGGCTTGCAACCAGCTCGGCAAGGCCGAGGACGTGGGCGGACTGCCATACCTGAACGCGATGGCGCAGAACACGCCCTCGGCGGCGAACATCCGCCGCTACGCCGAGATCGTGCGCGACCGCGGCATCCTGCGCAAGCTGATCACGGTGGCCGATGAAATTTCCGGCGATGCCTTCAATCCCCTGGGCAAGGAAGTCAAGCAAATGCTCGACGAAGCCGAGTCCAAGATCTTTGCGATCGCCGAGCAGGGCGCGCGCGGGGCGCAGGGCTGGACCCCTGTGCAGCCGCTGCTGACCCAGGTGGTCGAGCGCATCGATGAACTCTACAGCCGCGAGAACCAGGGCGACATCACCGGCGTGCCGAGCGGCTTTATCGACCTCGATCGCATGACCTCGGGCCTGCAGCCTGGCGACCTGGTGATCGTCGCCGGCCGTCCGTCGATGGGCAAGACCGCGTTTTCGCTCAACATCGGCGAGTACGTCGCCATCGAGGCCGGCCTGCCGGTGGCGGTGTTCTCGATGGAGATGGGCGGCACCCAGCTGGCCATGCGTATGCTCGGTTCGGTCGGCCAGCTCGACCAGCACCGCCTGCGCACCGGGCGCTTGAACGACGAGGACTGGCCGCGCCTGACGCACGCGATCCAGAAAATGAACGACGCCCAGCTCTACATCGATGAGACGCCGGCGCTCAATACGATCGAGATGCGCGCCCGCGCCCGCCGCCTGGCGCGCCAGTGCGGCAAGCTGGGACTGATCATCGTCGACTACCTGCAGCTGATGCAGGGCAGCCAGCAGGGCGATAACCGCGCGGCCGAGATTTCGGAGATTTCGCGCAGCCTGAAGGGTCTGGCGAAGGAACTCAATTGTCCCGTCATCGCGCTGTCGCAATTGAACCGTTCGCTCGAGCAGCGGCCCAATAAACGGCCCGTCATGTCCGACCTGCGCGAATCCGGCGCGATCGAGCAGGACGCGGACGTGATCATCTTCCTGTATCGCGACGAGGTGTACAACCCCGATTCACCCGACAAGGGAACCGCCGAGATCATCATCGGCAAGCAGCGTAATGGCCCCATCGGCGCGGTGCGCCTGACCTGGATCGGCCAATACACCAAATTCGGTAATTACAGCGGCAACCTCGCCATTTACCAGGGCGACTAAGCCGATATCTGGCCGCTGCGAGCGCAGCGGCCTTGCAGTCCCAAGACCTACAAACGGAGAACAAAATGTTTGGACGCCTGATGCCCACCGAGGGCAAGTTTTTTGACCTGTTCAACCAGCACGCCGCATTGTGCGTGAAGGGCGCGCAGGAAATGGTTGGCCTGATGACCAACTTCGACGACCTCGAAAATCGCACTCACGCGGTGGAGAGCATCGAAAAACAGGCGGACCAGATCACCTATGCCTGTGTCGACATGCTGCACAAGACCTTCATCACGCCGATCGACCGCGACGACATCCACAAGCTGATCACGCGCATGGACGACATCCTCGACATGATGGAAGACGCGGCCCAGACCATTTCGCTGTACGATCTGCATTCGGTCACGCCGGAAGCGAAGCGCCTGGCCGAGCTGTGCCTGGCGTGCTGCGAAAAGGTCCAGCAGGCCGTCGGCATGCTGCACAACATGGACAACGCCCAGAAGATCGTCGCCGTCTGCGAAGAAATCGACCGCTTCGAGTCGGACGCCGACCACGTGATGCGCGCCGCCATGTCCAAGCTGTTTCGCGACGAACCGGACGTGCGTAACCTGATCAAGATGAAGGCGATTTACGAAATCCTCGAAACCGTGACCGACCGCTGCGAAGACGTCGCCAATATCATCGAAGGCATCATCGTCGAAAACGCGTAAAGAACACAACAACAAGAAAAATATGGAATCTTTACATATCAGCATTTACGTGCTGGGCATGCTCGTGCTCCTCGCACTGGTATTCGACTTCATGAACGGCTTTCACGATTCGGCGAACTCGATCGCGACCGTGGTGTCGACCGGCGTGCTCAAGCCGCAGACGGCCGTGGCGACGGCGGCCTTATTCAACTTCGTCGCGGTTTTCGTGGTGAGCATGAAGGTGGCGCAGACGATCGGCAAGGGCACCATCGATCCGCGCGTGGTCGATCACCATGTGGTCTTCGGCGCGCTCGTCGGGGCGATCACGTGGAACGTGATCACCTGGTACTATGGCATCCCGTCGTCCTCGTCGCACGCGCTCATCGGCGGCCTGGTGGGGGCGGCAGTGGCCAAGTCGGGCACCAGCGCCTTGATCGCCTCCGGGCTGATCAAGACAGTGGTGTTCATCGTGCTCGCCCCGATGCTCGGCTTCGTGCTCGGCTCGACGATCATGCTGCTGGTGTCCTGGATTTTCGTCAGGTCGACGCCGCGCAAGATCGATACCTGGTTCCGCCGCCTGCAGCTGTTGTCGGCGGCTGGCTACTCGCTCGGTCACGGCGGCAATGACGCGCAGAAGACCATGGGCATCATCTGGATGCTGCTGATCGCTGCTGGCTATACTGACCCGGCCGATTCGCTGCCGCCAGCCTGGGTCATCATCGCGTGCTACGCGGCGATCAGCTTCGGTACGCTGTTCGGCGGCTGGCGCATCGTCAAGACGATGGGCCAGAAGATCACCAAGCTCAAGCCCGTCGGCGGTTTCTGCGCCGAGACCGGCGGCGCAATTACGCTGCTGATGGCCAGTTTCTGGGGTGTCCCGGTCTCGACCACCCACACGATCACTGGCGCAATCGTTGGCGTCGGCGCCTCGCAGAAGGCGTCGGCGGTGCGCTGGGGCGTAGCCGGCAATATCGTCTGGGCATGGATCTTCACGATCCCGGCTACGGCCTTCGTGGCGGCGATTGCGTAGTGGATCGGCAACCATATCCTGTAAGCCTCTGCCGCCAACAAGAGCCCGGCCGCTGGCCGGGTTTTTTAATGGCGCGCCGGGTAGTGCATTTCTGGAGGTAAAAAACCTCTGCATCCCGAACACGGCGGTGATGCAAGCGTCCAAGCGCGCAAAAGGCGTGCGGGCCCGCGTTTCAATTTATAATGCGTCGTTCGCCGACACCGGTTGGGAGTCGCGATGAGTTTGCGAGGCATAGTACCGTATTTCCTCACAGCCAGAGATCGCTGGCGCCGCTTCGACAGAGCTCTACCGCTGCTGCGATTTCTGCGGCGCAAGTTGTGGCTGGTTCTGCTGTGGCCTGCCTGCGCCGTGCTGCTAGGCGGGGCGGGGTGGTGGCGTCTCTTGTCCGATCTCGAATCCCAACGGTACCGGACTCAGGCCGACATCCTGAAACGGGTTGACGCCTTCGCGCAGAGTTACGCAGAACGTACTGCGCGCGCAATCGGCGACGTTGATCAGACCCTGCGCCTGCTCAGGCACAACTGGATCAATTCCGGCCGCCGCGTCAGCCTGGCCGGAACCTATCAATCCGGAGTGTTTTTGCCTAATGTGGTGTCCGGGGCTGGTATTATCGACCAGAAAGGGGCGGTGTTGACGGGTACGCGGCCGATATCGCGCACCCTCAATGTGTTCGACCAGCCGTATTTCGACATCCACCGGCATGTGCGCGGCGACTTCCTGTACATCAGCTCCCCCCTGACTGGACTGATCAGCAAGCGCGAGGTGATTGTGTTTACGCGCAAGCTGGTCGGCCCTTCGCAGCGGTTTGAGGGCATCGTCGCGGTGTCGGTTTTCCCTTCATTTTTTACCCTCAACTACACTGAAACGCTCCTCGGCCGCTACGGCATCCTGGCGCTGGTCGGGGAGGATGGCGTGCTGCACGTGGCCCGCATCGGGAATGCGATACGTACCATCGGAACGCCGCTGCTGCGCGCGCCTTTTGTCGTCAGGCAACCGCAGGGCACCGCCTTCCTCGACGGCCGCACCTGGTTTTTCGATGGCCGCAGCCGCTTCGTCGCCTGGTACCCGGTGCAGAACTATAGAATGGCGGCGCTGGTCGGCGTCGATGAGAGGGAGGCCATGTCTTCGTACTGGCTTGCCCGGCGCAACGCGATCGAGCGTGCTTGGTGGAATACTGTGTACCTGGCCGCGACTATGGCGTTGGTCACCGGCTTTTACATCGTCGCCGCATGGAAGCAGCACCAGATCAAGGCGATCAGTGTCGCCTACCGGCTCGCCACCGAGGATGCCGGAGACGGCTTTTTCATCAAGCGGCCATTGCATGACGGCCACGGCGAGGTTGTGGATTTCGTGATCGTCGATTGCAACCGGCATGGCGCCGAACTGTTTGGACTGCGCTGCCAGGACATGATCGGGCACCGCCTGTCCGAGTTCGATAATGGGGAAATGCTGGCGCGCTTGCGCGAGCGCCTGTGCGAGGCGCTCGAGAAAGGCGTGTACGACGACGAAGTCCAAGTGCCGCAGAACAGCCGGCTGACGGCGAAGTGGCTCCGCTATAAAGCGGTGCGTGCCGACGGCGACTTGTCCGTGACGGTACGCGATATCAGCGAGGCCAAGGCTCACCTGCGTGAACTTGAACGCAGGAGCAACGAGGACGAGTTGACCGGCCTGCCGAACCGCTGCTGGATCTTGCAGTATCTGCCGCGGGCGATCGCCGCGGCGCGCGAGGCCAAGAGGAGGCTGGCGATCCTGTTCATCGACCTTGACGGTTTCAAGACGGTCAACGACGCGCTCGGGCATGCGGCTGGCGATGAGCTGCTGCGCACCGTTGGCAAGCGCCTGAAGATCGCGGTGCGCCCGCTCGACCAGGTCGTGCGTCTCGGCGGCGACGAATTCGTGGTGCTGCTTGAAAACATCCACGATCTGGAGGCGGTCGAACACGTGGCAGACCGCGTGCTCGACGCCTTCCGCGACGGCTTCCACCTGCTGCGTTCGACCCATGTGCTCAATGCCTCGATTGGAATCAGCCTGTTTCCCGAGCACGGTGAGGACGCCCAGACCCTGTTGAAGAATGCCGACATCGCAATGTATTCGGTCAAGACCGACGGCAAGGGCAGCTTCCGCTTCTTCCAGTCACGCTTCTACGAAGCCATCCGGACGCGGCTCGAAACCGAAATGGAACTGCGGCGGGCGATCGACCAGGGGCAGTTCGTGGTGCACTACCAGCCGCGCGTGGACCTGAGCGCCGGCACTGCGTCGAGCATGGAAGCGCTGGTACGCTGGGAGCGTCCGGGCAAGGGATTGACCGGGCCGAATGTCTTCATCCCGCTGGCGGAGGAAACCGGGCTCATCGTCAGGCTAGGGGAGCTGGTCATCGACAACGTTTGCCGCCAATTGTGGTCCTGGTCGCGTAACGGCCAGCCGCTGATCCCGGTGTCGGTCAACGTGTCGCCGCGTCAGTTCAACCAGTCCGACATCCTTACCGTCATTCGGGGCGCCATCGCCCGCTACGGCATTGATCCGACGCTGTTGGAAATTGAAGTGACCGAATCGTCGATGATGCGCGAGGGCATCGGCGAGTCGCCGGTGTTCGGCCAGTTGCGCGAACTGGGCATCAAGTTGTGCATTGACGACTTCGGCACCGGCTATTCGTCGCTGTCGCAATTGCAGAAATTGCGTTTCGACGTGCTGAAGATCGACCGCGCCTTTGTGCTGCGCATCGAGCACCCCGAAGGGGATGCGCTGATCGCATCGATGATCGCCATGGCGCACGCCCTCGGCATGAAAGTCGTTGCCGAGGGCGTCGAAAACAGCAGGCAGATGCACCTGCTCAAATCGCTCGGCTGCGACGAAGGACAGGGCTTCTTTTTCTCGCGCCCGATTCCGCCGAGCGAGCAGGTGCCGATCGCGGCGCGGCACTTTTTGCCGGCGGTTGCGCCGAGCGCCTGAGGCGCGGGCCGCTTCGAGGGCATGTGGAAATGCGCGAGCTTTTTCTTTTACAGTTCGACTTCCAGCCCTTCGTAGGCCAGAACCACCCGCAACTGGCCGGGCTTGCGTCCGTGGCGCGCCAGCGCCTGCGCGAACACGGCCTCGAGTTCGTCGTCGCCGCGTGCCGGTTCGTGGTGGGTGCAGTACAGTGCCTTGGCGCCCACACGCACGGCCATCTCCAGCGCCGCGTCAAACGTGCCATGACCCCAGCCGCGCCGCGAGGGATACTCCTCGATTGTGTACGAGCAGTCGACGATCAACGCGTCCACGCCTTCGACCGCCGCGTCGATCGCGTCTCGGCGCTGCCGCAGGTGATCCTCGAACGGCGCGTGCCGTGGATCGTTCTCCCGGTAGGGGTTGTGCCACGGTTCGTGATCGCCGTTGAAGAACAGCGACTTGCCGTTGCACGTGACGCGGTAGCCCAGATTGGTCACAGGATGGCTCATCACGACGTTGGCTACCTTGGCGTCGCCGACCGTGACCGGCACGCCCAATTCGAGCGTCTGGTAGTCGATGGCCGCGTTCATCTCGGTTTCGCTGACCGGGAAGTAGCTGCTCTGCAGCTGTACCGCCATCACATGCTCGATACCGTTGCCGGTCGCCGCGTCACGCGCGCCGTACAGGCATACCCGATTGCCCTTGATGAACAACGGCGTGAACAGGGGCAGGCCGTGGATGTGGTCCCAATGGCTGTGGGTGATGAAGATGTTGGCGTGCACCGGCAGACGGGTGAGCAGGTCCTGGGCCAGTGCGAACAGGCCGGTCCCGGCGTCGAGGATGATCAGGGCGCCGTCGTCGGTGCAGACTTCGATGCAGGTCGTGTTGCCGCCGTAGCGCACCGTGCGTGGACCGGGGGATGGAATTGAGCCGCGCACCCCCCAGAAGCGGAATTTCATGTGGCGCTCCCAGCCGAAGTAGTCGTTGTTATGGCTCCGATAATAACGGTTTTGTGTCCATATGGCTCTAAGAATTGCAATGTCTCATTCGGGAGCGCCTGGTCCAGGTGAATGAGAACGCGAGGGCGCTCTTATGCGGCGCGCGGATGCGTCAGGTTTGCGGAGTGGCGGTCTCGTCCATGTACACCAGTTCCCACACGTGGCCGTCGAGATCCTCGAAGCCGTGGCCGTACATGAAGCCGAGATCCTGCTTGGGATTGGGCGCGCTGCCGCCGCCGGCGATTGCCTTGGCGACCAGTTCGTCCACTTTGGCCCGGCTTTCGCAGGAAAGGCAGAGCAATACTTCCGTGACCTCGGTGGCGTCGGCAATCGGCTTGTTGGTGAAGGTCTGGAAGTAGTCTTCGAGCAGCAGCATTGCGTAGATATCGTCGCTGATCACCATGCAGGCCGCCCGCTCGTCGCTGAACTGCGGATTAAAGGTGAAACCGAGGGCGGCAAAGAACTCTTGCGAGCGCTTGAGGTTCTTGACGGGCAGGTTGACGTAGATTTTGGTGTTCATGCGTTTTCCTTTGGATGAGAGTCTGTGAGACTACGGCTCTTTGGGTACTGGCAGTTTGCGTTTGACAGGCAGGCACTGCGAATAGCAACCCGGAAAAAAACCGCTCGCCAATGACGGCGAGCGGTTCTTCGTGGCGTTGATTGGTCTTGCCGCCCGCGGTATCCGCTTACAGCACATCGCTGGCGTGGTCCGCCAGGCGCGAACGCTCGCCGCGCGCCAGCGTCACGTGGCCACTGTGTGCCCAGCCCTTGAAACGGTCGACTACGTAGGTCAGGCCGCTCGATCCTTCGGTCAGGTATGGCGTGTCGATCTGGGCGATGTTGCCCAGGCAGAGGATCTTGGTGCCGGGACCGGCGCGCGTGATCAGGGTCTTGATTTGCTTGGGCGTCAGGTTCTGCGCCTCGTCGATGATCAGGAACTTGTTGACGAAGGTGCGGCCGCGCATGAAGTTGAGCGACTTGATCTTGATGCGCGAGCGGATCAAATCCTGGGTCGCCGCGCGGCCCCATTCGCCGGCGTCGCCGTCGGACTTGTTGAGCACTTCGAGATTGTCGTCGAAGGCGCCCATCCACGGCGACATCTTTTCTTCCTCGGTGCCCGGCAGGAAGCCGATATCCTCGCCCACCGGCACCGTTACGCGGGTGACGATGATCTCGTTATACAGCTTCGTTTCGAGCACCTGCGCCAGGCCGGCCGCGAGCGCGAGCAGCGTCTTGCCCGTGCCGGCCTGGCCGAGCAGGGTGATGAAGTCGCATTCCGGGTTCATCAAGAGGTTCAGCGCGAAGTTCTGCTCGCGGTTGCGCGCAGTGATGCCCCATACGTTGTTTTTCGTGTGGCTGTAGTCGCGCAGCGTCTGGAACACCGCGGTCTTGCCGTTGATTTGCTTTACCTGGCCGTAGAAGGGCGCTTCGCCGTTCTTCGGTTCGAGGTAGACGAACTGGTTCACCAGCAGGCTCGGGACCACCGGGCCGGTCACGCGGTAGTAGGTGGCGGAGTTGCCGTTCTTGTTCTCCTGCCACGATTCCATGTCCTTGCCGTGCTTGTTCCAAAAGTCGTCCGGCAGCTGGACGATGCCCGAATACAGCAGGTCGGTATCTTCCAGGACATGGTCGTTGAAGTAGTCTTCGGCCGGCAGGCCGATCGCACGCGCCTTGATGCGCATATTGATGTCTTTCGACACCAGCACGATCGCGCGCCCCGGCTGCTGCTCTTCGAGCGCGCGCACGACGCCAAGGATCTGGTTGTCGGCCTTGCCTGAGGGGAGACCTTCGGGCAGGTTGGCGCCGTTCAGCTTGGTCTGGAAGTAGAGGCGGCCCTTGGCGTCCTTGTTGCCGAGCTTGGCCAGCGGAATGCCCGCTTCGATCGCGCCGTCGTCGATGTTGGCGATGAGCGCGTCGAGCGTGCGCGAGACCTGGCGCGCATTGCGCGCCACTTCCGACATGCCTTTCTTGTGGTTGTCGAGTTCTTCGAGCGTCATCATCGGCAGGTAGACGTCATGCTCCTCGAAGCGGAACAGCGAGGTCGGGTCGTGCATCAGCACGTTGGTGTCGAGTACGAAGACCTTGGTTGCGCCAGTCTTCTCGGCCTTGCGGCTGGTGGAGGACTTGACGTTGCTCTCGAGCGATTTGTGTTTGGCCGGGCGCGGCTGGTCGGTCTCGTTTTCCTTGAGCTTGGCGGAAACGCTCAACTTTGCTGCGCGGGCCGGCTCAGCCTCCGCCACCGGCGCGAGGAGGGCGACCTTGGCCTTGCGCGCACGCGACACTTTCGGCGCCGGCACGGCCTGGCCGCTGATGAGGTCTTCGACCGGGTCGGCATTGCCCTTGGCAGCGGCGCTCACCGGCGACTTGCCAGGTTCGGCCTTCGGATAATCTTTTGCCAACAGCAGGGTCGCGGGCTTGGTTGGTATTTTTGGCAGTGGCATCAGGTTCTCAATCTAAAAAAGTCAGGAGGGGCGCCGCGCCAGCGCACCCAAACGGGGGCGCCGGCGGGCGGGATCGATGCTACTCGGGAGGCCAGCCAGGCAGGCAGCCAGATTGAAATGATGCTGAGTTGAAACGTCTTGGCTCAAAATAGGCGGTCTGATACCAGTAGGTTGATTAACTGGAGCCATCCGTTTTCAGGGCTGGCTTTTCAGAAATTCCAGCACTTCGGCAACGTGATTATTGACTTTCACGCTACGCCATTCTTTCACCAATTTACCGTTAGCGTCAATGACAAACGTACTGCGCTCGACACCGCGTACTTGCTTACCATACATGTTCTTCAGCTTCATGACACCGAATTGGTTGCATACCGTTTTCGGGGTCGGAGATCAGGTCGAAAGGCAGGCCGAGCTTGGATTTGAAATTCTCGTGCGAACGCAGCGAGTCACGGCTGATGCCGTAGATTTCGGCGTTGGCGGCCTGGAACTCGGGATAGGCTTCGCGGAAGGCGATGCTTTCGGTGGTGCATCCCGGGGTGTTGTCTTTCGGGTAAAAATACAGCACGGTGTATTTCGTGGGACGGCCGGCCAGCTCGAATCTCTGATCACCGGTCATGGGAGCGGAAAAATTGGCTACGGGTGCTGCGTTTAGGCTCTCGGCCACGGGTCTTCTCCTGGGCATGGGTAACGCGCGCGTTACGGGTCGTATCAAGGACGATCAGTTCACCTGACCGGCCGGGCACTGCTCCCCAACTGGCCGGATGCTCCGGCAGCGGGTCATGTTTTATCTTCTCATAATAATCGGCCAGCGCGGCGAATTGATAGCCTTGAGCTTTCCAACCTGAAAGACA
>Ga0170475_129188356_pt1 | contig 12035 bp, 1 predicted proteins | sample Soicark_Litter_5_FD_111474 | JGI IMG/M metagenome (GOLD analysis project Ga0170475, IMG submission 111474) | Avena fatua rhizosphere microbial communities from Hopland, California, USA. Combined Assembly of 48 SPs | reverse complement strand
CGACAGGAAGTGGTGATGTAGATTTACTGATAGTAATGTTTGTCCAAATATTAAAAATAAACCAATGAACAACATAATACAATGATTACAATAATATTATGAAGTATAATATATATATTTTCTTGCTACATTTCGTTATTCTATATTTTAAGAGGAATCCTACATTATAATTATGGTCAACTTCGGGTCATTTCGAGGTGACTTTTTGAGCCACCATTCACTGGGCTTGCTACATATATCTATCGACGTACACTCAGTAGACATGATGAACATTGAATTACCCAACACCGTACAGATGAATTTCCCCGATTCGTAAGATGCTGGAGCGGTTTTTGATTAAACAGAATTTCTAATATTGCTTTGCTCAAGATTTGAATCTTAAACTTGGCTAACACCGCTACACCGCAGAGGCGTTGAATAATTTAAAACTCAGACTCCCTGTAAATTCTGCTCCGTTTTAAGGTATTTGCGTATAACTTTCTTATTAAACTATACAACTACAGTACCGGTGTGTTGAATAAATCTACATAAATCTACATGATATCAATACCAGTCTACATTCATATGAAACAACTAGGATCGCATAACTCTACATCATGATATTAAGGCCTATGTTATAAAAGTATATACATTATCATATAAGAACCCAGACAGTGTGAAGAACAAATCTGATTATCATGCAAAATAATAAGCAATTTAGATAAAATATTACTATAGTTTAGGATATACTAGGTAATGTACAATGAAAACGATAGTTATATTCATAAACTGTTCCTAGTTTAACTACAATAATAAAGTTGAATTCTTTAAATTCCATCCATAAACTTATAAAATAATATCTTTTCAAAAGAAATGAAAAATGAAAGTATTTTAGGCTTCATGCAAAACAAAATTAGTAATTTCTTAAATGACAATGAATATAATCGTCAAACAAAATGGCAAAGCTAAACAGAAATGTATAAATGAAATTTGATTGACATTTGAAAATGAAATAAGAATAGGTCTAATTAGATCACATTAAATCAGAAATATTACAAAACGTCCTGAAAACAAAAATAAAATGGGGGACAGAACAAAAGTAAGGCGGCAAATAAACACGGCGACAGAAAAACAAAACGTAGTATAGCACCACAATGGTAAAGTTAAAGTGTACAAAATTAACAAAAAATATGTAACTTATATCGTCATATTTGAACTCACTAAAACTACAGTATTACATAAAATACTGACAAATAAATTATTCTACTTAAAGTATAACAAACTATTTATAATTATTGTAAAAAACTATTAAATAAATTTATAAATCATATTAGAAAAGTGATTATTAAATAATGTGCATAACTTAGCAGTACAATGTTTGGTACAGAAATGATTTTCTATACCAAATATGGATGATATTAATGACATTATGGTATCAGTAATATTATAATTTTTCTGTATAGAACAAAGTTCCTTTGTAACATTACAACACAGACTGGCTTATGGGATTAAATGCATGCAACTAATATAAAATATACAACACTTTAATTTTATACAGTAGGTAATTTATAATTTATTGCTGTTTGATTATTAAGCATTTCATGATTTTGAAGGCTGTGATTAACCAATAGCACAACCCCCATAAAGGGCCGAATACTTAAGGCAGTGGGGGTAATATTGACCCAGCCTGCCCTTTACTAAAACTACACAGATTTAAAGCAATTAATACACTGATATACACTGAAATTAAATAAACAAAAGGCCTACACAGTTAATGAATTATATTCATGACATAGTTAATTAATTATTCATGAACTAACTAATTATTCATCATGACATAATTAATTAAGTATTCATGAAATAATTAATTAGTTATTCATGACGTATGTAAACACGTAGCTAGCGAGAGTAGATGGGTGTGTGGTGATTGTCTGTGCTCTATCACGAACTCTCACAAGGCTGTACATCGACTGCTTTGACTGCCTCCAGGGATAGGTCCAGGGGACCCACGGACATCAGGTGGACGTTGGAGATGCACCCAGTGAGGCCGTGGAGAAATCTTCCACCAGTCATCAATGAAGGGTCTGGTACACCACCCAGATATATATTTCCATATGTGTCCAGCTCTGTCAAGTCTCCAGTAGACTCTCCATCATAATCACTGAATCCATCTATCTCAAGAGTTCCCTGCTTTCCTGTCCTTGTGGCCACAAGGTGATGAGGGAGTCCGTCGTTTATATCTTCATTTGATGTAATGTTGACAATGCCACTGCCGAGCTGATAGCTAAACAGAGCTCTTCCGTTCTCGACAGAAATGGAGACAAAGTCCTTTCCCTTCCCAGGCACAGTTGGGATCTGTCCTTGCCAGAAGAGCAGTGCATCCCTCTGGTGAGTGGTGACAGTCAACTCAATCACCTCACTGGTGGTGATGAGTTTGTGAGGCAGGAGAGTCTGGGGCAGCTCCAGATAACTGCTACCATTGAACGACGCAGAGCCACCGATCACTGCGTGTGTTTCACACAAAGATCCTGCGTATCCAAGTGGACAGCGACAGAGGAAGTCCGTCCCTCCCTTCTCCTGACATGTGCCTCCATTGTGACACGGCCTGGAGGAGCAAGGACGTGGACGTCCATTGTCACACTCCACCACCTGACGGTACTCCATGGCACTATTGATGAGGTCCACAGTACTGAGACCTATCTTTAGCAGTGAGATGCAGCCGCTGAATCCGGCCGTGACACCGACAGATGGAGCGACTCGTATTAAAGAATGATTCACACCGCCGACAAACAGAGCAGTGGCGAGATTAAGTCCGACAGTGTCACCGGGAGATGTCGCCTTAACAGTGTGCACTTCATTCACTGTCAACGATCCATCTTTTCCATTTCTTTCCACGTCCACCGTAGTCCACTCTCCAAGCTTTACCGGATCTCTGCTCTTCAGTACGGCCGGACCTGATCCGGTGTCAAACTGGAAGTGTATATGTCTGTCCTTGATGGCGATGGACACATAGTCACTGTTCCCATCAGTAGACCCTGCGTCATAGAGCAGCAAGGAGTCGTCCAAACTGTTCGCCTTCAACACCAATCTGATCTTTAACTCCATCAAAGCATTCTGTATCGTCTGGTATGTGATGTATGACGAGTAGTTGAACATTGGGGTCATCAATGCATGGCCTGGCAAACAGTTCCTGGCAGCAGGATCAAAGACGAGTCCCACAGGACAAGCACACTTGTATCCCAGTCCACCGGGCAGGTCATAGCACGTACCTTTGTCACCGCATGCACCTAGTTTACATCTCTCTCCCTCCAGTTCACACTTGAGACCCGAGTAATTCTTTGGACACACACACTTGTAGCCCGTCTGTGATGTGGCTGACCGACACACTCCGCCATTCTCACAAGGTCTGTACTGACACACCGGGCAGTCTGTCACTCCCTCCCCGTCTAGAAACTCTCCACCAAGATTCAACTGTATCCCACTTACTAGCACACGGCTGATGCAGCCGACAAATCCTTCAGCGTATGCCGCCAGTTTTGAGATTTGACTGAAGTCACCGACCCCTCCAACAAACAAAGGCATTGCCTCAGTGATGTCCAGTCCTATGAATTCACCAGGGGCCTGCCCCAGATACTCCTTGTCATGGGTGAACAGAGTCACATTTCTTCCATCTCGTTTGATCCGTATGGTATGCCAGGCGTCCAGCTCCAGGGCGTCCGTGGTGACTATGCCCGGGCCTGACCCTACGTCGAGACGGAACTCTGCATGTCTGTTCCGCAGTCCCAGGGACACAAAGTCTCCTGTCCCATCCATAGACTTGCCCGAGTAGAGAATCAGACCGTCAGAGGTTTGCGGTTTGAACGAGACTTCTAAATCAAACGACTGATAGGGTTCCTTGATTCCTTTGTATGACATGTAAGAAACTGGGTTCTGTGAAAAATATGGCACCAGTTCGCCAGGTTGCAGCACTATGATTCCCTCAGCAGAGCCGAACCTGTTCTGTGCAGTGCAGATGTACTCACCAAAGTCTTCCTCTCTGATGGCTGGGATTACCAGCACTCCATCCTTGGACTCGTGATTCCTCGGCAGCAGTCCATCCCTCTTGCTCCAGACAACATGTGGAGGAGGATTGCCCCTCGCCTGACAAGCCAAGGTCACTGCACTACCCACAGACACGGTTCTACTTTGACGACTAAGTGGAACGACTGGTGGGGCTTCGACATTGAGAGTGACCTGGTCATACACTGTGCCAGCAATACTGGTCGCCACACACCTGTATGTGCCTTGGTCCTCCTCAGTGATACGCTGTATGACAAGCTTCTGTCCCTGGAGTTGAACCCCTGGCGACATTTCTCCGTTTATCTTTATCCACTTCACCACCGGCTTCGGTTCACCGGCCGCAGTGCAGTCGATCTGGACCTGATCGCCCACAGTGACTGTCTCTTTGCGCTCTCTCAACGGTCTGCCTCCGGGCTCACTGCTTGCTGAGGCAGTAAGTCTAAGTGAAGCGTAATCCCTTGTTGTTCCTATCTCATTGGACACTATGCACATGTAACGCCCCGAGTCTAAGGGCTGTACATTGTATATTGTAAGGCGATGCCCATGTACGACATGATGTTCTGGCAGATTGCCAGATTCCTTCTGCCACTGAACAACAGGGGGCGGTGACCCCGTGACGTCACACGTGAACTCTGCAATCTGCCCCACACCCTTCACTAACACGCGCGGGTTTATGATGGCGCTAGGCGGGGCTAATACTACGAGCTCAGACATGGCATGCGATCTCCCTGCTTCATTCACCGCTGTACATCTATACATGCCAGCGTCTGCCACTGACACAGAGACTATCTCCAGCAGTCCGTGGCTCTCTGTGGCCGAGGGAGAGAGATGCCCGTTCACCTTGCCCCACTCGACGGTCAAGGGCTCGGTGCCCTGGGCCGTGCACTGAATGCGTAGCATGTCCCCGGGGCGCAGAGTCTCACGCAGAGGGTGCACTATGACCGTCGGGGTGGCCAGGACACGCAGAACAACGGTGGCCTCACTGGCCCCCACATTATTTGAAGCCAAACATTTGTAGGCCCCCGAGTCCTCAGCTTCAACCCTACTGATCCTTAGGAGTCCGTCCCTGATCACGTGACTGTGTGGGAGGTGTCCATCGACCCGGGACCATTGCACATACGGCTGAGGGTATCCGACAGCTTCGCATCTAAACTCTGCCGTCTCTCCGAGAGACACTTGAAGTTGTTGTGGCACAACGTTGACTGAGATATGCTGTACTGGTTCATGACCTCCATGACCTTCATGACCTCTATGACCCTCTTGACCTTCACCTTCGTCCCAAGGACTTCTCGTTGTCCACTGACTGTCTCCCACGTTGTAGTCAACAACTGACACGTCCAGATACTTCTGTGCCTCCCCGTCGTGCCCTCGGGCCTTACACAGGTACCCTCCAGCATCCCTCCCCGAGACCGAGTGGATGTCCAACATGGCTGAGCCGTACGGCCCCGAGGAGAGCTCCTGATGGGTGGGACTGAACCAGGTCACGGTGGCGTCATGGAGACCCTCAGCCCGACACTCCGCCATCAGTCTCTGACCGTAGGACAGTCGGACTGGACCTGCGGGCTTGATGACCACGCGCATAGAGTCCTGTATCCTGATGTTGAGCGTGGCGGTGGCTGTGCCAGCATTGTTGACAGCAGTGCAGATGTATGTCCCTTGTTCATCACCGGTGATGTGACTGAACCTAAGGGTTCCATCGTGGACCTGGGCATGGGCTGGCAGGGGCTCATTGTTCGCTCGAGTCCAGGTGATGTGAGGAGGTGGTGAGCCGGCAGTGACACGACACTCATAAGTGACAGGGATGTCTCCCACACTAAGGGACGCACGGTCACTTATGTTGATCTCTATGCGAGGTGCGTCTTGTTCTTCTACTTCCACAACAACAGTGGCCTGGGCACGTCCATAAGAGTTGACAGCCTCGCACACATAGACACCACTGTCCTCAGGCCGTGCCTCTATGATCCTTAGAACTTCACCTAGCTCCTGGTGGTTGTATCCCAACTGACCGCCAACCCTGGACCACTTGATGACGGGGGTCGGAGCCCCCTTGACGTCACATCGCAGGGTCCCACTGCTGCCCCTCCGGAATGTCTGACGATCAGGGTTGATTACTGCTTCCGGTCGCGCTATAGGCACTGGTCTGCTATGTGATCCGCCCCCGTGGTGTGATCCCCCACCGTGGAGTGAGTCCAGAATGTGTAGTGTCATGTGGGCGACGTTCTGTTCCCCACTTACAAAGTATATTGTACAAGTGTACTGACCCTCGTACTCCTTCCTACACTGAGGGATCACCAACTCACCATTGTTCTGATAGGAACCAGGTGGCAGCTGTCCTCCGTGTCTGGACCAGTCAATGGATGCAACCTGGAGTCGACTCCTGGACGAGCACTCCACCCTGGCATCCTCTCCCGGGCGCACACGCAGGTCAGGCTGATCTATGTGGACCTCGTCCAGTCCCATGGCGCCCCCGATAGCCAGGACTGCCTCGTCAGTGGCCAGGGTGTAGAAATCCGACCCCGTGCATCTGTAGACCCCCTCGTCAGGGTGCTGAATGTTCCGTATCACTAGTTTACCTTGCCCATCATCCACAGCCCTGTTGGACATCTGGTGACCGTCCTTTCGGCCCCACGCCACCGTGTAGACATTTGGGCTGATTCCTGTGCATTGGAAGTAGACAGTGCTGCCTTCTGGCGAAGTTAAATACTTTGGTTCTTGTACAATAACGGTCAACTGTCTGTCACCCACGATGGATAGATCAGCCTCGACTTGTGTTTTCCCGTATGAGTTCACAGCCACACAGATATAGCGTCCAGCATCAGCTGCCTGCAAGGACTTGATCCTCAGGGAGTTGTCCCTCCCGACCACGTGCCGATCTGGAAGAGGACGTCCATCCGCCCTCATCCACTGAACATTGAAGGGTCCATCACCTCTCACGTGACACTCAAAGGTCACGTCAGAGCCTTCAGACATGCTCAGCTGGGTGGGACTGACTATGACCAGAGGAAGCCTATTGTCTTCTTCTCTGGTACATGATCCACCCGGTTGAGTAGGGTGGCCTCTGTAGCCTGGGGAACATTCATCACAAAGCCTTCCTGTGTAACCCTCTCTGCACTGATCACACGTGTGACGGCCATCCCTCTCCATCCGACATGTCGGGGAAAACTGGTTCTCGGGGAGAGTGAGGGGGCATGCACAAGGTCTACAGTCGTTGGGGGTACCGCTGGTGGCCACACCGTAGTATCCAGGGGCACATTGGTCACAATGGTCACCCGTTGTGTGATGTTGACAGCCCAAACATCTTCCGTCTGGCGAACATGAGGATGAATGACCGTGACAGTTACAACCAGAACAAGTGAACCCACCGCGTCCATCGTCAACCCGTGACGAACCTCCAGCACACTCCTCGCATGACAGCCCAGAGTAGCCAGGCGGACAGGTACACGACTCTACCAGGCTAGCCGGCAGCGCCCTAGCCATCTCGGGGCCACGCCTCTCAGCCACGCCCACATCTAGTCTCAGGCCCCTGAGGGTGGAGGACAACATGGCTGAGTGGTGGGTGGCTCGTATGAGGACGGCGTCTAGGCGGGAAAGAACCCGGAGGAAAGATTCACGTGAAGGGGGTATCTGATCGTGATCTTTAAAAGATGTTTCAATCAGGTGCACTTCATAATCCGTCTCCGTGTTAGGATGGGGCACTGTGAGAGAGGCTGAGAGTTTAGTGTCTCCGCTAATAAGCACAACGTCAGGGTCTGAGTAAGGCCGGCCCTGTGCTCCACTTACTGACACTGTCAAGTAAAAGCGTAGATATCCGCCATAAGAAGACACCTTGTTACCCCTAAACAAAGGAGGAAGCTTCCAGTAAAGACTCTGTCCGTGCTTCTGTATTCCTTGAAATCTGTCAAACTTGATCTCGTTAGATCTGCTGTTCACTGTGAACCCATCCCTCACTTCGTCTCTCAAACTAATAGAGTCCATAGCGAAGTTATGCGAGCCATCTGAACTGTACACGGGCTCCATCTTTTTAAAATGATAATTAGAGCTCTTGCATTGATTGGTCAATCCACTACAGAAGCATGGCAGACAGCCCAAAGGATTACTGCTGTCAAGGCCAAAGAATCCTGGCTTACATTCATCACAGTTAGCACCAGCCACATTTCTCTTGCAGTGACATTGTTTAGATCTGGCATCACACACTGTGCCCTTAACTGTGCCACGTGAATCACACTGACATTCTTTTATTGGATTAGGAGTTGGGTGGGGATTACCACCACTTCCATCTCTACAAGAGTCACCCTCGATCTGGGGATTTCCATAGTAGCCAGGGGCACATTGTTCACATCGTCTTCCTCTGTATCCAGGAGGGCACGCTGTGCACGTGATCTGTCCGTCTGAGTCAAGTCTACACGTCGAGCTGAACTGATTTGAGGGAGCAGTGAGGGGGCAGGGGCAGGGCTGACAGTCCCCGGGGGAGCGTCGTGTGGGGTCACCATAAAATCCAGGGGCACATCTTTCACACCTGTCACCTGCTGTGTTGTGTCGGCAATACTTGCAAGACCCAGTGGCAGAGTCACAGTCATCTGAATGTCCAAAGCAGTCGCACGCTTCACACAGACCAAGGTAGAGGCCACCACCTGACCTTCTATAACCTGTATCACAGTCCTCGCATGAGAGTCCTCTGTATCCCACGGGACAAACACATTCCTCCACAGCGTGCGCTCTCTCCATCCCTGTGTTCCTTTGCTCAGCCACATCTAAACTGATCTCCTTTAAAATGGTTTCAGCAGTATCCTCAGTATACTTTGCCTTGATAAGGATAAACTCAAGATTAGCGAGAGCCATTAAAAAGTGTTCCCTTGTAACAGGCCCTCCATTGGCACGTCTCCAGTGATGCTCATAGAGTGGCACAGTGATAACGGTTGGTATGTTATCATGGATCTCTTGTGTACCTCGTGTGTACTCTAGTACAATGTCATTACCACTAATCTCGACGTCAGGATAGGAAGTCCTAGCAGTGTTGAATCCTGAGAGATGCTGTACAGTGTAACGCAGGTTACCACCGTAGCTTGTTATCTTGTTATGTAGAAACTTGTCCGGTAGAGACCAGAAGTATTGTGCGTTGGGCAGACGGTTGAAGTCTCTGAAGACAATCTCTCTGTTTCTCGTGTCCACACTGATCCCGTCTGTGTGCGTGTCGTAGCGGTCTCGATCTGTTATTGTGAAGCCATGGGCGTCATTTATCAATGAGGCGGTCACCTGAGCCCGGCTGGACGATGAGCTGGTGCAGGTCTTACTGACTCCCATACAGAAGCACGGGATGCAGCCCAGAGGGTTGGACTCTGATGGGTAGAAGGTGTTTTCTTTGCAGGAACTACAGGTTGGTCCATCTGCATATTGCTTGCAGGCACACTGTCCAGTGCGTGGATCACGTGTCAGTGAAGTGCTGCCCTTAGGATCACAGTACTGTCCTGAGTGACCACCACCACCACCACCAGATGATCTACACGAGCCCCCTGGTTGTCTTAGATTCCCCTCGTACCCCGGGGCACACTGGTCGCACAGCGCCCCAATGTAACCCTGGGGACAGCTGCACACCACCCGACCATTGGGTTGTTTACTGCATGGCGTCGGAGGATCTATCAGACGGCGGTTAGACTGTGGCAGTGTGTAGCAGGGGCAAGGTAGACAGACGACAGACTGTCCTGGTCTGGCGTCATTGTAGAATCCTTGCTGACAACGCTCACAACGTTCCCCCTCAGTGTTCCCTTGGCAGTTCTTACATTGCCCAGTTCTAAGATCACATTCATTCGAGTGTCCATTACAGTTACACCCGGTGCACTGACCAATGTACCGACCACCATCTGATCTACTGAAACCAGCTGAGCATTGCTCACAAGACGGTCCCGTGTACCCGGTTGGACAGCTGCACTGCTCTACCCTTGTAGCCTTGCCCATGCCTGTGTCCTGTCTGGATGTAGTGGACATGGTCAGTGAGTCCAGTCTGACTTCACTCTGAGCCCTGTCAAAGTTGGACTTGATGAGGATGTAGTCAATGTTCTGAAGAGCCTTCATCAGGTCCTCTCTGCTTGCTCTCTGTGAGCCGTGCTCGTCCAGTGTCCAAGAGTCCTCTCTGAGCGATATCTTAACAGATTTCTGAATCCCTGGGAATGACACTGGGAACTTAGACGAGTACAGAGTAACTTCATTTCCACTTAGTATGACATCAGGTCCCCGCTCAAAGGAAGGAGTTCCTCCCTGGACGGAATAGAAGACATTGTAGGACAAGTCACCTCCATAACTTGTCACCTTATTTCCAAGGAATTGTGAGGGTAGACTCCAGTAGTAGGACCCCCTAACATTCCGTGAGTAGTCCCTGATAGAAAACTGTCTGGTCAGGGGATTGAACTCGGCGGGTGCTCCACTAAATGGTCTGCGGTCCGGATGACTGACCAATGGTAGCTCGTTGCCGATGGATAACTGAGAGACAAATAGGTCGCTGCTGACACAAGACTCTGTGTGACCAAAACAAAAGCATCTGACACAGTCACTCTGACTGAGCGCCTCCACGTTGAAGAATGGTGAGCGACAGAGACCAGCAGGGGCTATAATATGCACAATGGTATCAGGCACGACCATGATGTTGCCTACACTATTGAGGGCCTCACAAGTGTACGCGCCCTCGTCCTCCTTCCTCGCGTCCCTGATCGTCAGGGTGCCCCTGCTCGTGATGGGGCCGCCCCGGTAGTCCTTAATCTTCTCCACGGTGGTCGTAATCCTCGGGGGCACCCCGATGTGACCCCAATTTAGGCGCCAGATGATGGCCGGGGGAGGGACCCCAATGGCCTCACAGATGATGTCGAACGTCTCGCCGAACTGGGCCATCTTCTCTGGCGGAGGAGGCTTGACGGCTGTCGGTTTGGTGCATCCTCTCTCATCCGACCCATCCTGACAGTCCCGCTCTCCATCACATTGAAAGCCAGCAGGTATGCACAGATTGCTCGTCTCACACTGAAACTCATCAGCACGACAGATTGTATGAAGAGAGACTAGGTTCTGACAAGTAGCCTCATCAGAATGATCCCCCCCACAGTCATCGTCTCCATCACAGACCCAGATCTGAAGGATGCACTTCTTGTTGTCACACTGAAACTCATTCGGCTCACACGGACCATTCGCTTGACAGCCTTGTTCGTCAGACCGATCAGCACAGTCGTAGTCCCCGTCACACCTGTAGTCATTGGGCAGACACACGCTGTTGTCACATGACATCTCTGTGACGTCACAGCGCCCTTGACGAGGAGGGGCACGCGTCAACACTGGGCCGTATGTCTCGACTTGAAGGCGAACAGTGGCAGGTGAGGTATTTTCCCCCGCGTTACAAACATATTCGCCAGAGTCCGCCACTGAAGCTTCAGCTATAGTCAACCTTCCATAGTAGTCATCCACAGCCTGCCACGGCATAGCCTGATGAGAGCGCGTCCACTGCAGTCTTCCCTGAAAATCACCGTGTCCCCGACAAACAAATGTGGCCTGGGCTCCCTCACGAATTTTTATCTCACTCGGGGTAGCCGTCAGTTGAATCCTATTTGCAGGACGATGACAGCTCTGTTCGTCACTGCCATCTCTGCAGTCCCTGTTGTTGTCACACTTGAGTCTCGAGTCAATACATGATCCATCTCCACAGCTGTGCTCATGAGGGGCACATTGACGGGCTGGGATATATGTGGGTACACCACACTGCAGTTCATCAGATCCATCTCTACAGTCATACTTGCCGTCACACTTATCACTCTCCTCCACACACTCGCCATCTTGACATTGGAACTCATAGTGTTGACAACGCCCTGGTCTAACATCCGGCACGTGACTACATCCTTGTTCATCAGATCCATCATAGCAGTCAGCTCTTTGATCACACTTCTGTCTCAAGTCAATGCATAGCTGTCCATCGTGACATGTGAACTCATGGGGCTGACATCTGCCTGGTGGGGGAACTGTGG
>Ga0170475_134283096_pt1 | contig 12039 bp, 5 predicted proteins | sample Soicark_Litter_5_FD_111474 | JGI IMG/M metagenome (GOLD analysis project Ga0170475, IMG submission 111474) | Avena fatua rhizosphere microbial communities from Hopland, California, USA. Combined Assembly of 48 SPs | reverse complement strand
GTCCGGGTCGTTTGATCAACTCGAAGCTGTGCCACAAAAGCACTGCGGACCGCCATCCTTGCTGCCACGCTTGCAGCAATCCGTGCTGCAGTTCGGAACTCGAACTGGCGCAGAGCTGCATCGGCCGGCAGTGTCCCGGGAAGTCCTGGAACGAAGAGATGGGGAATTCCACGATCCCATCGACTTCCACCGGTTGACAAATATCGCCGAGGCTTCCCAGCCGACAATGCGATTGCAGATAGGGAGCGAAAAAGCTCGAATCGTAAGGCACACCGGTCCGCGCCAAAGCCCGCAACGTCGCCCGGTCGGCGCCCATATTGCCCGCCCGCAACGCCAGGACGCCGGGGATGCCGGAGGCATGGAGGTTGTCACGAGACCGATCGATGAGCATCGCCTGTTCGTCTTCCGAGAAGCAGTGCATGTTCAAGCCCGACCGGCCCGGCAGCACCGCCGGCGAAGTCCGCAACCACTCCGTATGGATATGCAGTTGCACTTCATGTCCCCTGTCTCGAATGACGCCCACCATTTCGCGAAGCGGCTCGAGTCCGGTGGAGCAGGCGAACAGCGATTCAATGAAGAATATCCCTTTGAGCCCATGCGCATCGAGCAGATCCATCTGGAACACAACGCCGAAATCGCCCTGTGCTGTACGCCCGTAAAATGACAGATCCATTTCGTCCCGCACGGCAACACCAGCTCTGAAATTGTCCGGCGACAGCTCAGAATCAACGGTTAAAAACACGTCCAGCACGATAAACCCTGCAATGTGGGCCGCTAACCAACAATTGTGCCGATGCCCGCGGCCGGGGCATTGCCTTGTGGTAAGGGGAATTCTCCGGTGAGTGGCGAGACGGACTGCGCCGGCCCGAGACCTTCCATGAACGGCGAAACCTCAAAATCCAGAATTGATTGCAGGGCCAGCTCCAGCTCACAAAGATCACTCGGATGGAGGGTCCGCTTGAAATGCCAGCGGGGCCCCGATTCAGTCGTGAAATTGGCGCCTCCGAAAGCGGAGAACACGTAAGAATATGTCGCCCGGGCAAGTGCTAAGGCGGGTTGCGACATATTTTCGGGCTTGCCCCAGGGAAAGGCAAAAAAATCCACGTTGTGTCCCAGGCGCTGTTCCAGATCTTCTTGCGACCCCTCGATCTCTGCCTGCAATTGTTCTGGCTGCGTCGACCCGCAATCAAAATGCGTGCGGGTATGACTGGCGATCTGAAGTCCCTCTTGATCGAGCGCGACAGCCTGTTCCCAGGTCAACGGCCGAAAACCCGAGAGGCCCCACTTGATGTCATGATCAAATTCAGCCTGTTGAGTCATCTTTTCGGAACAGACGAACAGGGTCATTGGCGCGCCGGTTGCCTGCGAAATTGCCCGCAGATTGAGATAATTCGCCGCGTATCCGTCGTCTAAAGTGAGCACCACCGCGGGGCGAATCAAGCGGCGCCCTGTGCGCAACAGGTCAACTGCCTCAGGCAGTGAAATGACGTCGTAATGCTTTTGCAGGAATTCCACGTGTTTCAAGTACCAGTGCGTGGAGATTCCCATTTTGTGCGGCTGGTCGGTCACTATGTGATGGCAGAGGATAACCACCGGAAACGATCCGTGGAGTCGCCGGTACCAGTTCCGCACGACTAACCAAGGTGCGAGCGCTGCGCTGCGGGCCAGAAGTTTCCATGCGGGCCGCCCTCGCAGCGGCCGATAGGGAGGGCGTTCCGCCGCAATCCTGCGTTCTAAGGCGATCAGATCCTGTGAGCTCGGCTTGCGAAACGTGCGTCCCTGGCCCATTTGCTGGGCGTCAACGACGTGGCCGCGTGCAAAAGCGGAAATCGTTTCTACGAGCAGATCATTGCCGACGACGTCTGCCTTGAGCGCCAAACTTGTCAATGTATCGAAAGGCTCGATGGGGATCGTCGTTTGTCCGACGACCGCGCCGGCATCGACGTCTTTCGTGACTCGATGGACGGTAATCCCCAATTCGGTCTGCTGATCCAGCAACTCCCATAGTCCGATCGGTCCTCCGCCGCGGTATTCAGGCACTTTGCGTTTATGAATATTGATCGAACCACGCGTGGGTATTTCAAACAGGGCTGGCTTCAAAATACGAGTACCGAACACCACTCCTAAATCAGGGCGCAGTGCACGGGTGAACGTCAGTGAGGCGCGTGCATGCAAATCGGCCGTGACGTGAAGCAATATGTTTTGAGCGGCGCAATACGCGTCTAATTGTCCGATGTCTGGCGCCGACGCGCCTCCTGGCGAGCCGGTGGTCCCATGAATGAACCGCAGCACATTGTCGCCCAGGCTCGCAAGGGTCTCGATCGCCAATCCCGCGAGACGGTTTGCGACATGGTTCACGAAAGAAATAGATTTCAGATTGCGAACAAAATCGCGGCAACGCAACCCAAATGGTTTGTGTCGCGGAAGCTCATACACGACTCCGAGGATCTTGGCCCCCGGGACGTCGCGGCAGAGCCGTGAAATCAGCCCCATCACCGCGCGGGGACTCATGCTCGAGAAGATGACAAGCCCTAACGGTTTGATCATCGCAGGATCGAAATCGAGACGATTCGAGATTGAAACAGGCAGTGCCTGCAGATGCGAATCCTCCGCCATGTCAGTTTCCAGAACGAAGTTCTGCGGCCGATTTTGGTCCCCATTGACGCGGTGGCCCCCCTAGAGCAATTTTCACGCCAACGAGCGACGAATGCAGACCAGCCGCGCTGCTGGCGCTCGTCATGACTTAAGGCCAAATCACATATTGACTAACGACGAGAATGAATTGCGTACACTGAGCCCTTATCAGGCCCCCTGATCATCTCACCAACGCCTTGAATTAAGCGGCATGGTCGTCAGACGTTCAGATTGCCGGGAGCGGCGGCTCAGTTCGTAATGTGCTGCCGGGGTCCGTTCGCCTGCGACGTCGAATTGCGTGGATCTACAATCAGACGTGCGTATTGCAGCACCAGGTTCCAGTCGATCGCCGAATGATCGGTCACAATCACGACGCAGTCCTGGGCGCGAAGGTATTCGGGTGTCAGCGGTTGGCTTTTCATCGACAAACTGTGCCGGCGCATCTTCGGAAGCTGGCTGACATGGGGATCGTGGTACGTTAACTCGGCCCCGAGATCGCGCAGCTCCTCCATGATCTCAAACGCCGGAGATTCACGGGGATCGTCGACATCCTTTTTGTATGCGATCCCGATGATTGCGATTCGACTACCACGGACAGGTTTCGCAGCAGAATTCAGAGCACGCACGACCTGATCCACCACGTAGTGCGGCATATTTGAATTAACCTCGCCTGCCAATTCGATGAAACGCGTATTCAACCCGTAGCGACGCGCCAACCAGGTCAGATAGAAAGGATCTATGGGTATGCAATGCCCACCCAGGCCCGGCCCGGGATAAAACGCCTGGAAGCCGAAGGGCTTCGTCTTTGCCGCGTCGATCACATCCCAGATGCTCAATCCCATGCGGTCAAAGAGGATCTTCATTTCATTGACCAAGGCGATGTTGACCGCGCGGTACGTATTCTCCAGGATTTTGCAGGCCTCAGCGACTTCCAGCGACGAGACTGGAACGACGCGACTGGCCACCTGCCCATAGAGCGCCTGGGCGACTGTGGTTGAATTGGCATCGAGTCCTCCGACTACTTTCGGAATTGTAGACGTCGAGTGCTGCCCGTTGCCCGGGTCCTCGCGCTCGGGACTATAGGCCAAGAAGAAGTCCTCGCCGGCCGTCAAACCGCTGCCCTGCTCGAGAATGGGCAATAAAACTTCGCGCGTCGTGCCTGGATATGTCGTGCTTTCCAAAACAACAAGTTGTCCTTTTCGCAGGTGTGGGGCGATGCTTCGTCCTGTCGCCTCGATATACGATAGATCCGGCTCGCGATTTTCGGTGAGAGGAGTCGGAACACAAATCGAGACGGCGTTGACCTCGGCAATCCGCGAAAAGTCCGAGGTCGACTCAAATCGCCCGTCTGCAACCAGTTGCTCAACCTGTTCGTGGGGAATGTGTCCAATATAACTTTGCCCCGCATTCAGGGTCTCGACCTTTCGGGAATCGATGTCAAAGCCCAGGACTCGAAAGCCGCGATCGTGATAAATGCTGGCCAGCGGCAGTCCGACATAACCCAGGCCAATGACTCCCACGCACGCCGTCCTTTGCTCCAATTGCGCATAAAGCTGCATGGCGGCGGCCCCGAATGGTGGAGACGCATTCGAAACCGAAGGTGCCAATGGAGTTGTGCGGTGGGATGCTTCGTCAATTGCCTGGTCTAAAGTCGCCATGAGACTCATGCCGTTTCTCCTGAAAAAAAGCCGCGGACTGGAATCAAACGAAAAGAACAAATGAACAGCTCCCGCGCCTCTCAGTGGGCGCCTCGAGAGCTGTCCATTCGCAAACGCATCTCTATGCCACGAGCACAACATTCCGGCGCCGCAATTTGTTGGCGCCAACGCCAACCAATCCCAGGCACGCCAGCAGGAAGCTCGACGGTTCAGGCACCGCCGCAGCACCTACCGACGCCGTGACGCCGCTGGTTTCATAGAACAACAACTGAATGTTCTCCCCTGCCACGGCATTGAACGTATACTGCGTTCCGAAGAGCTTGCTCTGCCCGTCTTGCGCAGTAAAAATTGTGCCGAAAAGAGGAATCGAGACGCCGTCCTGTTCGAGGCCGACGTGCGTAGTCTGCACTGGCCCAGAACCCACCTGCGTACTGATGTCGACGCTGAAGGCGTACGCTGCAGCCGCAGAAGTTCCCGGGAGTGGAACAGCCGTTCCATCGACTTGAACGTGCCCTGCCATCGCGTACTGGATATTGTACGCACCGGCAGTCGCGGCGGTGAAATAGAAGGCCTGAGTGTTGGCCCCATTTGCAACCACTGGAGGAGATGTCGTCAACGCTTCGGAAATAGTGTGAAAATCGCCGGCAATCGGATTGCTGGCCGTCGCATACGTCTGACCACCGACGTTATTGAACAAGGCCGTAGCCGTCGTCGCCGCGAACGCAGGGCCGGTGGTCTTTTGAGAGAGACTCGGATCACTTCCATTAACCGTCGTCGAGGCATCCGATTCGACGGACGTGTAAGCGGTGGGAGTGATCGTCGTAGCACCGGTCACAACCCGCAAACCGGTGATATCAAGCTTGGCTTGACCGTTCACCCCCGTGCCGCTTACCGACACGAACGGATCGGCCGACGCCGGTCCGCTCCAGTACGCCAGTACAGCCGTCAGTGCGACGACCGTACTCGGTACTCTCAAACAATGCTTTAACATGATTTAAATCGCTTTCTGTAGGTGAATATGAAGAATTACGCATCTTGCAGCCGCACGTTGGAATCCAATTCCGCACGAAGCCAGAGTTGCTGACAAATGAGCCGTTACGCTCTGGCCGGCTCGGGAGGCCCGCGACATGATTCATCCGGTTCCGGGCGCTCTGGCGAGGGCCCCTTCGGCAACGCGAGGGATCTGGACTGTGGCGTGCATTCTCGCGGTATTCTCATGGCATGGCCTGGCTACGATCTGCTATTTCAATTGCTGCATCAGCTCTTGATACGACGTAGCGTCAAAGGCATGCAAATTCGCTGCCGTAATGCCAAGGTCTCTGGCTTTAAGAATGGCGTCGCGGGCGGCTCGCTGATTGTTGGCCATCATCTGGGCCTGGGCGAGGCGAATATAACTCGACGCGCGCGGTTTCTCGTCGAGGGCGCTCTGCAGGTCGCGGATGGCATGCTGCGGGTCTCGCAAGGCCAGGTACGTTGCCGCTCGCGTATCCAGCAGTTCGGCAACAGGCCCGGCAATTCGAATGGCACGCGTGACAAGTTGAAAACTCTCAGTGCCGTTTCTGCGACGCACGCCAGCGAGATAGGCGGCATTATTCAGTGCCACGACATCCTGAGGGTCCCTTTTCAGCACGGCAGAATATAACGATTCGGCCTCGTCGTAGTTCTGCTCCAGATCGCTCAGATTGGCCAGATAGTTCAACAGCACTGTCGAATCGGGCGCTGCCTCGAGCCATTTTCGCAGCCAGCCTTTGACCCGCTCGATCTGAACACGCGTCGGGGCCGACTCGCGCAGCGCCGTCACTCCCATTTGCGCGACGGCGAGCAGCGGCAACATCGGTTTGGCCTCTTCACAAATCTGCAATGCTTCGTCGACACGTCCCTTCCGCGCAATCAGCGTGACCAATGCGAGCCTGGCATTGGCGTCCAATTGGTCTTGTCGGTCTCGCAGCGCAGATTCGGCAATTTCCGGATGTCCGACTTCACTCAACAATGTCGCCGCCGCGGTCAAAGTCGAAAGTTGTGTGGGCGATGGCGTGCTCGCCCAATTCTCTTGCAGGAAATCCTGGACAACCTGCGCCGCTTCGCGATCCTCTCCGCGGGCAGCCAGGGCTCGGGCTTTAAGGGCGACGACGGCAAATGAATCCGGTACCAGCGATTCCAGTTCGCTCAACCACTTTGTCGCCTCGTCGAGCTCACTGTGGCGAATCAGACTTTGGACATAGTGGGTCAGCAGCAAGCTGTTCTGCCGCCCATCGACCACCAGGCCTTGCAGGATTTCTCTAGCTCTGGGCCAGTCATCGGTATTTTCATACAAACGTGCCAATTCAAACTGTTCGGCCGGACTGAGCGGCTGGCGCGCGGCGATTTCCCTCCAGGTCTGAATCAGAGTTCGCTGGTCCTGGCGGGTGTTACGCCGCGAGAGGATAGCCACCACGACGCGCAAATCGCCAATTTCGCTCGACCTGCTCCTGGACTTTCCGTGTTCGAGCATCTCCAGCGCCTTAGTGGTATTGTCATACCCTCCCTTGAACGCCGTGACCAACGCCAACCGACGGCGTGCCAGCGCAATCGCAGGCGCGGGAGCGTCGATTCCCGGATTCAGGATTGTGTGCAGGTGCTTTTCAGCTTCGCTGGTTTCACCAATGCGAATGAAAAACTCGGAAGCGGAAATCAATACCGATATATCGTCCGGCCTGAGGTCCAGGGCCTTGTCGTAATTCTCTCTGGCTTGCTTCCGGGCATTGATGACGTCGAAGCACCGGGCAACGGTCAAATGCGCGACCGGTGGCGGCAGGCTCTGTTTTGCCTGTTGAATGGCCGCTTCTGCGTCTTTCACACGTCCGATTCGCGACAGCAGTGTGACCAGTGCAACATGCGGTTCGGGATTTTCCGGCGCCGCTTCAATCGCCTCGCGCAGCGGACTTTCGACCTGTTCTCCGCGCTGGCCTTGTGCGAACCGAATCTGGCTCAGGCGAATCAAGTCGCGGAAATCCCGCGAGTTGTCAGCAACTTCGCCGGCCAACTGCAGAGCCCGCTGAAAGTCGCGACGTTCCCATGCCACATTCGAGGCCAGCCGCGCCAACTCGCCACTAAGCAGGCCCGGGTCCTGCTCCGCCAATTGTCTCAACTTCAAATCTGCCTCGTCAAAGCGTTGCTGCTCGTACAGATGTCCAATGAGCAGGCTGATGGCCTCGGAAGACCGATCACCCAGATAGACTGCCTTTCGATAGTGGTCGAGTGCATCGTCCCGGTTGCCGAGAACGTCTTCGAGCACTCCCATCATTCGCGGAACCGCTGGCCAGTTTGGCCGCATTTTCCCCGCTTGCCGCAACAAAGTGCCAGCGCGACCGAGATCTTTGGTTAATGCCCTGTTGTGGGCCGCCTTCTGAACTAAGAATGCCGCCTCGACGAAATCCCCATTCGGTCCGTTCAGTCCTTCGATCTTTCGAATATCGGTCAGGCATTCCACGATCGTGGTCTCGTCCTGCTCTTGTGCAGCAATATCCACAAGCATCAGGCGGGCTGTCAGATCGCCGGAATTCGCCTCCGCCAGGTCGCGCCACATCGTTCGAGCCCTATCCCGCATGCCGATTGCCGCATAGCCTCGGGCAATTTCTTGAAGGACCGCGACGCGATCTTGCAGGCTGAAGTGCTCAAGGTTTGCCGTCAGTTCGCCCAGCAATTGCGATGCTTCGTCCTTAGGGCACTGACAGGCAAATATGATTCTGGCAAGCCGCAGTTCGGACTGGTCGCCCAGGTTCTGTGCCGCTGATGACAGAATACTTCGAGCCGCTTCCAGGCGTTCGGGCTTGGGCAGGTCGTCGCGCCGCAACCACAGGTGCGACAATGCCGTCAACAAAGCAAGGTTCTGGGGGTTCGTCTGGATGGCGCGATCGAGCAACGATTGTGCATCAGAAAATTTCTTCTGCAGGATCAATACCGATGCACGGGCAATTTGAGGCTGCGGATCATCCGGCAGCATTTTTTCCGCAAAATCGAGCGCGCTGTCGATTTCGCTCCACGTCCGTTGTTTCTCCGGGAGCGACAGATTCTGTATGATCAATAACTGGGCGCACGCCAGCGATGCTTGCGGAACGGTGCCGATCACCTTGCGATACTCTGCCAGAGCCTCGTCAGTGCGTTTCACGCTGGCCAGTGAGGAAGCCAGATGCATGCGGCCGGCAATCCAGAGAGGATCGCCGGCGATCGCACGGCGAAACACGGCTACTTTCGCGTCAGGGTTTCCCAGATTGTCGTAGCAACCGCCCAACGACAGGTCAATCTGTTTGACGAGGTTAGGCAGCTCGGACAATTGCGGCCTGATGTCTTCGAGCTTGACGCTGGCTAGCTGCCATTGTTGTGACTGCAGCAGAATCCTGGCTTCCAGGAATTCCAGGATGGTCCAGATGGCGCCTTGTTGTCGTAATTGCTTGATCAGGGCCTGCGCTTCCGCTTGCAACGCTTTTTCACTCGACCCTGTTTCCAACTGCGCCCGGTCCAGAAGCAGGTCTGCGAGTGACCAGCGAAGCTGAATTTCAACTTCGGAAACTCTCTTCCGCTCATTCTCGCGGCCCGTCGAGTGCATTTCCGAAAGACCAGCCCGCAGTTGCTTCTCGGCTTCAACCAACTGACCTTGTTGCTTTTCGACTTGCGACAAAGTCAGATACATCCGGGCGTCTGGCGGCGTCAACTTCAGACCCTGTTCCGCGAACTCGCGAGCGATTTCTCGATGGGAGAGGGCCTCAGTCGGCCGACCTTCCAGGAGCGCCGCTTCGGCCTGGGCCGAGGCGATGCTCGCAGCCAGGATCAGCACATCGGCATCTTCCTGTTCGGCGAGCGCGCGGCGGACATCAGCCAAGGCCTCATCCAGCCGCCCCCTCTGTTTGCGATCAGCAGCTCGTAAATAATAGGCGCGGTATTTTGGCTCTCCGTGCGCGACCATTGCCTCGAGCAGCCTCTCGACGACAACGCTTGCTTCACTCGTCTCCTCGCGCAGCGGGTCAATGTCGTGCAGTGGCACATCGTCGGGATGCCGTGTTAAAAGCGAAACGAGCTCCAGGTAATACTCGACCGTTTCGTTTGCCTGCTCGATCGCCTTCGAATACAACTGAGCTGCCCCGCGGTAATCGCCGAGCGCCCGTCGGATTCGTCCTCCGAGAAAAGCAGTCTGGCCATCAGGTGTATCGGTGAGTTTGGACCAATGCGTTTTTGCAATCTGATTGCGACCGAGCTTCATCGCCACTGAAACCAGTCGACGCCGGATTTCCTGACGATCGGGCTCGCGTCGCGACACTTCTTCCAACAGGGAGAACACCCGCGTGAACTCCTCCCGAGAATGTGCCTTGTCGTCAAGCAGCACCGCCATTTGAGACAATGCCCCGCTGGTCTCGCGGGGCTTGAGGCCGAGGTATTCATTGAAGAGTTTGATCGCCTGCTCATTTTTGCCGTTGTCGCGCGCAATAATGGCCCTGGCCAATACGGTCTCGGCATTGCGGTCGACCTGGAATGCATGCAGAATATGAACTCCCGAAGCGGTCACGACGACGACTATGACCGTCGCGATCAATAACGGCAAATTCACCCGCACATGACGTTTCGCCAGCTTTGACTCAGCCTGTTCCGGTGTCCAGCGACGGGTCATGAGTCGTTTCCTTGTTAAGTTTAGGGGCCCCGGCCGCGGCGAAAAATCAACATTGCTACCAGGCGGCCTTCAACGGGGCGTCGCGCCGTACATCGATCAGCGCCGGCTCGCAGACGGCCTCGGCCTCCTGCGACGCGACATTGCGCGACAGAATCTCCGCGATTCGGACGGCGGCACGGCCGTCCCATAATTCTGGAATCTGGCCGATCCGTTCAGGCCCTTCGAAGGCCGACAGGGCCGCGGCGACGATGTCTGAAGCGTGCCAACCCACCAGTTGATTGCTGCCAATCTGCATGGTGATCGGCCGCTCGGTATTCTCGCGCAGGGTCAGGCAAGGAACGCGCAGGACGGTCGTTTCTTCCTGGACGCCGCCCGAGTCGGTCATCACCAGCCGCGCCGCATCGACCAGTCCCAGCATCGACAGGTATCCCTGCGGCTCGATGATCATCACACCGCTCGATAGCGGCCCGATTCCGAATTCCCGCATGCGGCGCCGAGTCCGGGGATGCAGAGGAAAGACCACCGGCATGTGCTCGGCCACTTCATCCACCGCCTTCAAAATCGATTCCAGCCGTTGCGGATCATCTACGTTCGACTGCCGATGCAATGTCACGACGACGTAGTGCCGATTAGGCAGCCCCATATCGACGGCAGGACAAAGCGCCCTGGCGCAATCGAGGCGCGAAAGCAGAGTGTCGATCATCACGTTGCCGACCGCGAAAATGCGCTCGTGTGAGACACCCTCTCGCAGCAGATTTTCTTCTGCTGACGGCTCTGAAGTAAATAGAAACTCGCTGACCGCGTCGGTAACCAGTCGATTCAGCTCTTCGGGCATGGTGCGGTCGAAACTGCGCAGCCCGGCTTCGACGTGGGCCACGGGGATTTCCATCTTCGAGGCCGTCAGCGCGGCCGCCAGCGTCGAATTGACGTCTCCCACGACGACGACCACATCGGGGCGATGCTGGTTAAAGTCGAGGCTGAGACGGTGAATCAGTTCCGCCGTCTGCCACAGCGCGTCGCCCGAGCCGACGCCCAGGTTGGCATCCGGTTCGGGAATGTGCAGCTCATCGAAGAAGGTCGCGCTCATCGACTGGTCGTAGTGCTGGCCGGTATGAATCAGCCGCGGCTCAATGTCGATATTGCGCAACGCCCTGATGACTGGGGCGACTTTCATGAAATTCGGACGGGCTCCGGCGACGATCGATAGATTCATGATGTTCCTGCGTCTGGCGAGATTTAGTAACCGTGAAATGAAAAACTCTGCAAACGATTTCCTCAGACTGATGCAGTCAATTGCGGTTTCCGACTTGAGGCGATTGAGTTCGAGAAAGTGTCATGGTTTCCCTTTGCCAGGAACGTGCGCGCCCATTGCTCCAGCATGAATACGGCCCAGATCATGGAGCCTGCCGACCTCGTTCCGCGCAGGTGCATGCCCCATAATCGCGAGAGCTGGTTCATGTCGAGCCACGAGGAAACGTATGCACCGGGCGTAAAGACCGTATCTTCGACCATCTCCCGTAAGGGAACTTCGAGCCACTGGTCGAGCGGAATGCAGAAGCCGCTCTTTGGTCGATCGACCGCGTCCGCGCCCAACCACGGCCGGACGGATTCCTTGAATAGATATTTTCCCTGGCCCCCCCGCAACTTCAGTCGGCCGGGAATGGTGGCCGCAAACTCCACGAAGCGATGATCCAGCAGGGGAACGCGGACCTCCAACCCCACGGCCATTGAGGCCCGGTCGACCTTCGTAAGAATATCGTCGGCCAGATAAGTCTTAATATCGACGTACAGCTCGCGGTTGATAGCATCGCCGGCGTCGCATTTGCGATAAGGCTCTTCGATGACTTGAAATGGATCATAGTCGCGCAGTTCGCGGCGGACATCCGCCTTCAACAGGCCGCTGGCGATGCGGGGATCATAAGCGGCGCGGCTCAGGTAGATTGCCTGCACGTCAGACAGCGCCAGGTTCTGCAGCGTCGATTTGGCCCGCAACATGCGCGGCAGCCAATCGGCCTTGGGATAGACGCGGGCCAGCGGTTCGAACACGATTGACCGCATTTCAGGCGATAACCAGCGGCGCACCAGACGTTCTCGATGATGAAGTTT
>Ga0170475_104898144_pt1 | contig 12039 bp, 12 predicted proteins | sample Soicark_Litter_5_FD_111474 | JGI IMG/M metagenome (GOLD analysis project Ga0170475, IMG submission 111474) | Avena fatua rhizosphere microbial communities from Hopland, California, USA. Combined Assembly of 48 SPs | reverse complement strand
CTGTGATCGCGGAGCGATCAGGCGTAGGCACTGATGGCGCGTGCTTCGTTGGCTGGCCGCGCGTAGGCGGCAGCCACACGGGTGCCGAGCTGCGACGAGCTGGCGAGGCTGGTGTTGGGTGTGCCGTTCCCGTCTACCGCAGGCGTGGTGGAAGGGGGTGTGCCGCCCTTGCTTGCCGCCGTGTCATCTTGTGAGGCAACCCGCGCCTGTTCGCGTAGCTGCGCTTGCGCTTGCTGCGCCATTTTCCGTGCCTGCACCGCGATGCTGCGATCCGGTCCGGAAGGGTCTTTGGGCGCCAGGGCGGCCCGCTCTACGATCTGCGCCTTGCGTATCGTCTCTTCCGGCGTACGGCCAGGAGATACATCGATGCTTACCTCACCGCCTATGGCGTAATTCTGACCGTCCGACCCACGTTGATAGGTATAGCTGGGTGATGAGGTAGCCAGCCCGCCTGCTGCGGAAAGATGCGCCTGCTCATGCTGACGAACTTCCTGATCGCGTGCCTTGAGCTTGACCAGCGTGCTGTCCGTCGTTTTGGCGCTACTGCTGCTGCTGGCGGTGCCGGAAGTGCTGGTGGTCGCGAGGCTATCCTTGCCGTCGCCAGGCGCAGCGCGGCCAGACGCCTGCAAATCGGACGATGCCGTTGCAGGTGAGGCGTAGCTGGTGCTGCTGGTTACGTTCATGGATCTCTCGGCATGCGGGACGCTATATTGCTGAGTACAATTCTAGGCCTGTTCAGGGCGCAATGCAAAGCGAATATTTGTAAATAAGTCATTGTTTGCAATGGGCTAAATGGGTGTATTCAGGCTGGTCGCTGCGCCCGCGCCACGAGGGCTGCAACAGGCAATGCGTTTATAGTCAGATCTGCACGGCAAATATGTCGCTGCTGCGCGTATATTTTTGCGGTTCGGGCGTTTTTCGGTTCAAGCGTTTGCAGTTCAAGGGCCGTCGGCCATAGTCTTTAGGCCGCTGGCCTGGCAAAGACGGCACGTGTGAACAGCAGCGGCCAGTCGCGTTTGCGCAGGCGGGGGCGCTGCCTGAACATGTCGCCGCGCACCGCCAGCAACTTGTGCAGGATGCTGCTGCCGCCCAGCACGGTCAGGCGGATCTCGACGCCCAGGCGCCCCGGCAGCAGCGAACCCAGCGGTGCACCGGCCTGCATGATGCGCTGGCTGCGGGCGATCTGGAATTGCATCAGCGGCCACCAGTTTTTGTCCGTCTCGCCAGCGGCGATCTGCGCCTCGCTGACGCCGAATTGTTGCAGCTCGTCTTGCGGCAGGTAAACGCGATCTTTCTGCCAGTCGATGGCGACATCCTGCCAGAAGTTGATGAGCTGCAGGGCAATGCAGATTTCGTCCGACATCAAGAGCTTTTCCGGGCTGGCCTGCCCGGCGATATGCAGCACGATGCGGCCGACCGGGCTGGCCGAGCGCATGCAGTAATGCCGCAGCTCGGCAAAATCCGCATACCGGGTCTTCACCACGTCCTGACTGAAAGCGTCGAGCAGGTCGTAGAAGAGCTGGATAGGCACCTGGTGGGCGGCGATAACCTCGCGGCCCAAATCGCGGAACAGTGCGGTCTGTGCCGGCTGGCCGGCGCTCAGCCTGTCCAGTTCGGCGCGATAGCCGTCCAGGAGCCGCAGCCGCTCGCTGGCCGGCGCGTCGCCTTCGTCGGCAAAGTCGTCGGCGCTGCGCGCAAAGCGGTAGACGATGCTGATCGGCCGGCGCATGGGGCGCGGCAGCAGCAAGGAGGCGACCGGGAAGTTTTCGTAATGTTCGATGGCATAACTGTCTGACATGGGAAAGGATTATACGTGTGCCCGTGTTAGGCTAACGACCATTCTTTAATGGCTATCGACGATCATGGACGTATTCAAGACATTTATTTCCCTGCTGGTGATCATCAATCCGCTGGGTGCGATCCCCATGTTCATCTCGTTGACGGCAACGCAGTCCGTAGCCGAGCGCAAACGCACCATACGCGTCGCCTCGTTTGCCGTCTCCGTGGTGATCATCGTTTCCGGTTTTCTTGGCGAATGGCTGATACGATTTTTCGGCATCAGCATCGCCTCCTTCCAGGTGGGCGGCGGCGTGCTGATCATGATGGTGGCGCTGTCCATGCTCAATGCGCAGGCGGGCGACACCAAGCAGACTGCCGAGGAGCAACTGGAGGCGGAACAGAAAGCCAATATCGCCGTGGTGCCGCTCACCATACCGCTGCTGACGGGGCCTGGCGCGATGAGTACCGTAATCATCTACGCGCAAAAAATGACACACTGGTATCAGTATGCTTTCCTGGTGGTAGGGGCGGTGGGTATCGCGGTGGTGACCTGGGCGGCGTTGAACCTGGCCGACCCGATTGCGCGCATATTGGGCAAAACGGGCATCAATATCGCCACGCGCCTGATGGGGCTGCTGCTGGCGGCGATCGCCGTGGAGTTCATGGTGGACGGTCTGACGGAGCTGATTCCGGCGCTGGGCAAGCATACAGGCTGATCAGCCGTGCCTGCAAGACGCACACAAGGCACCCTTGGGCGGGTGCCAGTGGCAACCTCTGATAGGTTGTGAAGAAATCGTCGCGAGCGCGCCGAGGTCATCCCCATGCGGGGGGATCGGGGTGCGCAGCAGATTAATTCACAACCTTCGAGAGCTTCAGGCGAAGACGTCTATCTTGCTGCGCGCTTCCGACAAGGCGCTGGAGACCTGGTTGCCGCGGTTGATCTGCTCGACGCCAGCTTGCGCGACATTGGTCTTTTTCCTGTCCAGCCGGTCGGTATTTTGCTGTACATCGCGGAATAACTGGCGTGTTCCCTCTTGCAGGCTTTGCGAGAGACCTACGCTGAAATTTTTTGAGGCAGCTATATTGCTCATCGTGCTACTCCTCGGTCAGGCACTGCAAAATCCAGGTGCTGCGGGACAGGAAGCAGCCTGGAAACCTTTCCGGCATGCGCGCCCCTGCGTTAGGCGTCTGTAGAAAGCGTCAGTGCGAGCTGCCGACACCATGTCTCATTATACGTGCATTTTCAGAGACATAAGTAAACTCTTCACGTGAATAGGTCCGGAGTCGCCAGGCGCTGTGCGTGCTGGGCCGCAGAATGCGTGCACAGCTATATAATTATATGGTTATATAGTGAGGTGAGCGGGAAAATATTGTAGCGGTGCTTGCCGGCATCCGCTGCAATTTCCGTTTCCTGCCTGATCTTGGCGGAGCAAGTAGCGAGCGTTTTGCATGCCAGGCATTGCGATTTCATGGCTTTGGTGCAAAATCCCCGAATGACAGTGCCGCCGGCTTGCATCGCCGGCACGTTAAAGAGAGGACAATCAATTTGTCTTCAATCATTTTTTTAGAGAGCCAGTGTCACGCCGCAGATCGGCATGGCATTGCGGAGGGTTGCCGTGAGCCGTGAGCAACGCACAGGCCGGCGGATTCCTATCGATTGTCCGGCAAGAATCCGCACCGATGCACTCGGCCCTACTTCCTATGGCACCTGTATCGAGCTATCGGTCGGGGGCATGACCCTGCGCACCATTTTTGTTCCTCTGCCGGGCGAAGAGTTCGAGGTAACCATCCGCCCGCCGCGTGGACCGGGCGTTACCTCGCCGCCGATGACGGCACGCGTCAAGGTCAAGCGCTGCCACGAAATGGAGCGGGGCAAGGAGTATGAAATCGGCGTGGAAATCATCAAGATCCTGGGCTGAGAAGGCGCCGCCGGCGCCGTGCAAGCTGCGTACGGGCTCATGCTCGCGGCATGGGTGGTTGATGCCTTTTGGTCCCGCTTGGCATTTTCCGTTTTTGTCTTCAGAAAAATTCCCACTATCGGGAATTTGAGAAGCGCAATAGACTCAGTCTGCATGGCCGGCAGGCGCGCCTGACAAGCCATGTAGCTCTGTACCCATGTACGATATCGCCTGTCGTTATCCAACCGTTTTTCCCGCCGATTGCGATCGCGTATCGTCGGCAGTCCTCGCCATATCGGTTCGGGACGCCGCCGCTTATCGATCTGCACCGGCGACAGCCTGCGTGAGCCTGACTAAATGGTCGAATTTTTTGCGAGTGTGACACCTGTGCAACCCCCTGCTGCCAAGGCGCTGTATTTCGCGTTCCTGGAAGGTAAGCTGGTGCTGCTGCCTGGCGAAACGCTGCGTATACCGGATGACGATGCCAATCTGGCAACGCTGATCACGGCGCGTCACTACCTGGGGCGCATGGATGATGTGGATTGCTGGTCTGCCAATCTGTCGTCGCTGCCGGATGCGCACGAGGCCTTGCCGTTGCGCATGGCCATGCTGGGGCTGCCGGCTGAGCAGGCTGCCGTGGCAGGTAGGGCGGCGCAGATTATCGAGTGGGATAGGGCACATCGCTTTTGCGGGGTATGCGCTACACCCACCGAGCACAAGCCTGGCGAGCGCGCCCGTGTCTGCCCGGCTTGCGCCCATATCGTCTATCCCCGCATCAGCCCAGCGATGATGGCGCTGGTGATCAAGGGCCGCGAAATCCTGCTGGGCCGCTCCGCGCACTTTCCGCCCGGCATGTATAGCGCGTTGGCCGGTTTTGTCGAGCCCGGCGAGTCGGCCGAGGAGTGTCTGAAACGCGAGGTGCGCGAGGAAGTGGGTGTGGAAGTGGCGAATCTGCGTTACTTCGGCAGCCAGTCCTGGCCATTTCCGCACAGCCTGATGCTCGCTTTCGTCGCGGACTGGGCTGGCGGCGAGATCGTGCCGCAGGCGGGCGAGATTGAAGATGCACAGTGGTTCGCGCTGGACAGCCTGCCCAAGCTGCCGCCTAATTTCAGCATCGCCGGGCGCCTGATACGCGCGACGCTGGCGTCCTTGCAGGCTTGACCATGAGATTGTTCCGCCTGTTGCTTGGCCTGTGCCTGTGCGCCAGCGTGGCGGCAGCCGAGCCGGTGCCCATTAAGATCGTGAGCAGCCATGCCGGCCCGGTGTGGACGGTTGAGGTGGATTTTACCGTGGCGGCGACGGTGCCGGAAGTATGGGCGGTCATGACGGATTTTGACCATATGAGCAGCTTCCTGCCGAATCTGGAGGTGAGCCGGGTGCTGGAGCACAAGGATAACCATCTCAAAATCGAACAGAAGGGCAATGCCTATTACGGGCCATTCAGCATGAGCTTCCAGTCGGTGCGCGATATCGACCTGGTGCCGATCAGCCGCATCACCGCCCATACCCGCAACGGTTCCGTTAAATTCATGGAAAGCATCGCCAATATCGAGGCGGACGGCGAGCATACCCATGTGCACTACCACGCCAGTTGGGAGCCGGCCGGCTGGTGGTCGCATTTTCTTGGCGAGCAGATGGTAACGGGGGAGGTAGAGCGGCAATTCCTGGCGATGACGCAGGAAATGTTGAGGCGGCACGATATGCCGTCCACAGGCGGCGGCAATGCCCAGAAAATGGAGCGGCAGCAGGCCCATTGAATCGAATGGCGGCTGGGGGCGCCCATAAAAAAGCCAGAGGGGCTGCCTCTGGCTTTTTAACGTACAACGCTGCAAGTCTTGTTATTTACTCGCCCAGGTAGGCGTGCTGCACCTTCTCATTCGCCAGGAGCGCTTCGGCACTGTCTGCATAGGTGATGGAGCCACTTTCCATCACATAGCCACGGCTGGCTGTTTTCAGAGCCAGCTTGGCGTTCTGTTCCACCAGCAGCATGGTGACGCCTTCGCTGGCGATCTGGCGGATGATTTCAAAGATCTTTTGCACGATCAAGGGCGCAAGACCCATGGATGGCTCGTCGAGCAACAGCAGCTTGGGGCGGGACAGCATGGCGCGGCCCATGGCCACCATCTGCTGCTCGCCGCCCGACAAGGTGCCGGCCAACTGCTTGTAGCGCTCTTTCAAGCGCGGGAACAGGCTGTAGACGCGCGCCAGATCGCTTTGTATCTCGATCTTGTCATTGCGGTAATAAGCGCCCATCAGCAGGTTCTCTTCCACCGTCAAACGACTGAAGATGCCGCGTCCTTCCGGCACCATGGCCAGACCCCGTTCGACATAGTGGTGGACGGGCAGGCGCGCGGTGCTTTCGCCGTTGTAACTGATGGTGCCGGATGCGGGCTTGACCATGCCGCACAAGGTCTTGAGCGTGGTGGTCTTGCCGGCGCCATTGGCGCCGATCAGGGACACCAGTTCGCCTTGCCGCACTTCCAGGTTGATGCCTCTCACGGCCTGGATGCCGCCGTAAGCGACCTTCAGGTCTTTCACCTCAAGCAGGGGTTTGCTGTTGTCACTCATTCTGGCGAGGCTCCAAGATAGGCTTCGATGACCTTGGGGTTGTTCTTGACGACTTCCGGGATGTCTTCCGCAATCTTCTTGCCGTAGTCGAGCACGGCGATGCGGTCGCACAGACCCATCATCAGCTTCACGTCGTGCTCGATGAGCAAGATGGTGACGCCATCATGGCGGATCTTTTCCATGAGCCGCTTCAGGTCTTCCGTTTCCTTGCCGTTCATGCCGGCGGCCGGCTCATCCAGCGCCAGCAGGGTAGGGTCGGTAGCCAGGGCGCGGGCGATCTCCAGGCGGCGCTGATCGCCGTAGGAGAGGTTGCGCGCAACTTCGCCGCCATGTTTGATGATGCCGCAATATTGCAGCAGCTCTATGCTGCGCGCGCGGATGTCGGCTTCCTCTTTCTTGGCGCCAGGGCCACGGAATACGGCGCCAACCAGGCCGGCATGTGTGCGCACATGGCGGCCGACCATGACGTTCTCCAGCGCCGTCATGTTGGCGAACAGGCGAATGTTCTGGAAGGTACGGGCGATGCCGGTATCGACCACCACATTCGGCTTCTGCCGGAACAGATCGGTGCCGTTAAATGTGAACTTGCCTTCATCGGGCTGATAAAGGCCGGTCAGCACATTGAACAGCGTCGTCTTGCCGGCGCCGTTCGGGCCGATCAGGCCGTAAATCTCACCTTTGTTGATGTGCAGCGAGACATCATTGAGCGCATGCAGTCCACCAAAGCGTTTATGGATGCCGGTAATTTCAAGCAGTTTTTCAGACATGGGCTGCCCCTTCCGGCTTGCTCAGCTCGGCTTCGACCTCTGCGGCGGCTGAAGCGTCATCTTCATGGAACTCGGCCTTGCGGCGTTTGGAAGGCCACATGCCTTCCGGGCGTAACAGCATCATCAGCACGAGGGCCAAGCCGAACAGCAACATGCGCAGGTTTTCCGGATTCACGAAGCGCTGGCCGAACAGTTTGTCCTGAATCGGATTGGCGATATCACGCAACAGTTCAGGTGTCGCAAACAGGATCACGGCGCCCAGTATCACACCGGGGATGTGCCCCATGCCGCCCAGCACCACCATCGCCAGTATCATGATGGATTCCATCAGCACAAAGCTTTCCGGCGATACGAAGCCCATGAAGCCTGCATACATGGTGCCGGAGACGCCGCCGAAGCTTGCGCCCATGGCAAAGGCCAGTAGCTTGATGTTGCGGGTGTTGATGCCCATGGCGTTGGCGGCGATCTCGTCCTCGCGGATGGCTACCCAGGCGCGGCCGATGCGCGAATCCTGCAGGCGTATCGAGACGAAGATGATGAGGATGGCCAAGGCCAGGAACAGGTAGTAGGAGAGATACAGCGGTTGAATATTCAGACCCAGGAATTCCAGGGGCTTGTTGAAGGGATGGCCGAAGATCTCCACCGGCCGCACCAGATTGATCCCTTTGGGGCCATTGGTGATATTGATGGGCCTATCCAGGTTATTTACGAATAGCCGGATGATTTCACCAAAGCCCAGGGTGACGATGGCGAGATAGTCGCCGCGCAGCTTTAGCGTCGGTGAACCGAGCAGGACGCCGAAGAGGCCGGCGAGGCCGGCGCCCAGCGGTATCACTACCCAGAGCGGTGGGTTGAATATCCACTCCATGCCGGTGCCATGCACCAGGCTCGCCAGGTGCGGCGAGTTGAGCAGGGCATAGACATAGGCGCCCACTGCGTAAAAGGCGATGTAGCCCAGATCCAGCAAGCCGGCATAGCCGACCACGATATTCAGGCCCAGCGCCAGCATGATGTAGAGCATGGCCATATCGAGGTTGCGTACCCAGGAGTTGCCGAGGTTGGCGCCAATCACGAAAGGTGCGATGGCCAGCACGAAGGCCGCCAGCACCATGCCGCCTTTTGCGACATTGGGGTTTTGGGTAATGCGATCAAGGGTAGTCATTTAGGTCTCCGTTTCTCGCGTGTCATCAAGCGCGTTCAGCGACGCGTTCGCCGAGCAGGCCGGATGGTCGGAACACCAGCACCAGGATCAGCACCAGGAAGGCGAAGATGTCCTGATATTGGCTGCCGAGTACGCCGTTGGTCAGTGGCGCAAGATAGCCTGCACCCACGCTTTCGACGACGCCCAGTACCAGACCGCCTACTACTGCACCAGCCAGATTGCCGATACCGCCCAGCACCGCTGCGGTAAAAGCCTTGAGGCCGATCAGGAAACCCATGGTGGGGTAGGCGAGACCGTAATTGGCGCCCATCATCACGCCGGCCACGGAACCCAGGCCTGCACCGATGACGAAAGTCATGGAGATGACGTAGTTGATATTGACGCCCATCAGCCCCGCGACACTCGGGTTCTGCGCGACGGCACGCATGGCGCGGCCAAGGCGGGTGCGCTCCACCATGATCAGGAGGCCGGCCATGATCAGCACGGCAAGGACGACAATGGCGATTTGCAGGTCATTGATCACCGCGCCGCCGATTTCATGCGAAGACTTCGGCAGGATGTCCGGGAAGGAGCGGGGATTGTTTTTCCAGATCAGCACGGCGACCTGCTGCAGGACGATGGACATGCCTATCGCCGTAATCAGCGGCGCAAGGCGCGGTGCCTTGCGCAAGGGCCGGTAGGCGATACGTTCTATGCCATAACCGACCAGCATGGTGATGGGAATAGAGATCATCAAGCCGGCGAGCAACAGCAGCGGCCCGGGTATCGAGCTGGACGTGCCGCCCAGCCAGTCGATGGCGGTGATGGTGACCATTGCACCTATCATCACCACTTCACCGTGGGCAAAGTTAATCAGTTGTAAGATTCCGTAAACCATGGTGTAACCCAGTGCGATCAGCGCATAAATGCTGCCGACTATTACACCGTTGATAATCTGCTGCAGGAGAATGTCCACGACGCAGCCCTTTCTTTTGGGCAAAGCATACCCGTCGCACTCAAATCAGTGCGCGCCGGGAGGTTGGGTATCTTGGGTATCCAATACTAACCTTCATCTTTCACCAGTCAATTACGCAGGTTACCCTTGCTGTAAAACCGGTCATTGGGGACCGGATAAACCAATGAAACAACGGGGTTAGGGAAGCATGGCGGCGCGTTTTTGTTTTGTGCGCCGCCATGTTCAGGCTTCTAGCTTACTGCTTGGCAGGTGCTGCTGCATCTGCCGGCTTTGCTGCATCGGCGGCAGGGGCTGCGGCCGGCGCTGCAGAAGGGCAGGCAACCGTAGCAACGGCTTCCCACTTGCCGCCCTTGACCTGATACACGGTCACTTGGCCGCCAAGGATGTCGCCCTTGTCGTCAAACTTGATGTTGCCGGTCACGCCGTTGTAGTCGGTCTTGGCGAGTTCTGGCAGGTACTTGGCAGGATCGGCAGACTTGGCACGCTTCATCGCGTCGACCATGACCATCGTGGCGTCATAGGTGAACGGTGCGTAAACCTGGATGTCGATATTGAACTTGGCCTTGTACTTCTTTTCGAAGTCGGCATAGCCTGGCATCTTGTCCTTCGGTGCGCCAGGCTGGGAAGCATATTGGCCTTCCGCATTGTCGCCTGCCAGCTTGATGAATTCGCCGGTCTGGAAGCCGTCGCCGCCGATGACCTTGGCAGGCAGCTTCAATTCCTTCATTTGCTTGGCCAGGGGACCCGCTTGTGCGTCCAAGCCGCCGTAGAACACGACGTCAGGCTTCTTACCCTTGATGGTGGTCAGAATCGCCTTGAAGTCAGTAGCCTGGTTGGTCGTGAATTCACGGCCGACCACTTCCACGCCCTTGGCCTTCAGGGCCTTTTCGAACTCATCGGCCAGACCTTGGCCGTAAGCGGTACGGTCGTCAATGATGGCGACCTTTTTGGCTTTCAGGTTGTCGGCAGTAAATGTTCCCAGTGCGCCGCCCTGTGCGACGTCATTGGCGATCACGCGGAAGGCTGTCTTGTAGCCTTGCAATGTGTACTGTGGGTTCGTGGCGGACGGCGAGATTTGCGGAATGCCGGCGTCGGAGTACAGCTTGGACGCAGGGATGGTAGTGCCAGAGTTCAAGTGGCCGACCACGCCGGCGACTTTGGCATCCACGAGACGCTGGGCAACTGCCGTAGCAGTCTTCGGGTCAGCCTGGTCGTCTTCCGATTGCAGTTCGAATTTGACTTTCTGTCCGCCGATTTCCGTGTTGGCTGCATTCAGTTCGTCGATAGCAAGACGAACACCGTTTTCATTGTCCTTGCCCAGGTGGGCGATGTTGCCGGTCAGAGGGCCGACGTGGCCGATCTTGACGGTGATGGGGCCAGCGGGCGCTGCGGCTGCGGCAGGCGCTTCCGGCTTGGTTTCGGCAGGTGCTGCCGGGGCTTCGGTTTTGCCACAGGCGGCAAGCGTAAAGATGGCGGATGCAATCAGGCTGTAACGTGCCAAGGTCATTTGGTATTTCCCCTATTAAGAACTTTGAAATCTGTGCTGGATTTGAGATGGAATCTGGGCGATCTGTGTAGATCAGGCCATGCAAAATCTCGCCCGCCAAAAACGACTGGAGAAGCTCGAAAAAAAAGCTCTGCTGGATATTGCTACCGAGCTTTAATGGTTGTCAACGAGGGGGAAGTCCTAATGCACGATCCCGCACTGCGTGCGACCGGCGTTTTGAGCAATTCTGGGCAAGATTTCATGAATGGCGACGGATGATGTATAGCACACTTTCCGGCGTGTGCCCGGCACCGGAATGGGGCGGGCAGGCCGGAAGGACGGGCTTTTCACGCAGGGTGCGATGCTTATACGGTCAGGTCGACTTGTTGCAGCGTACCCACATGGCCCGCTTCGCTGAGGAAAATACCGCTTCTTCTTATTTGGCCGTTGTCGGCCTTGTTAGTTCCAATAAGTGTAAAGTCGGTAGACGTATTTTGTAGCGCCAGCGCGCCGATTCCGCTGCTGGAGAGATCGCGCAATTGCTCCTGACCTGCGGCATCCGTCGACCAGATGCGCAGCGATTGCCAGATGGGATCGCTTTCGTCTATCCAGCCGTTCTGATCGCTGTCGTAGGCGGCGAGGTCAGCGAAGCCGTTGCCGCTGCGGGCGCCAAACAGCTCGTTGCCGTCGTTCACTTTACCGTCGCCGTTCTTGTCGAGTGCCAGGAAGCCTGAGCCCGGCGCCAGGAAAGAAATCTGCTCGGCCTGGCCATCGGCATCCAGGTCGAACTGGATCTTGCCGTCGCTGAGCCCGGCCGAGGGCGCGGCGAAGTTGATGACCAGCGGGTCTTTGCGATTGGGCTGTGGGTTGGTTTCGAATGTCTGGCTGGACTCATCGCGGCTGCTGCGCGCCAGGGCGAAATGGGTGGAGAAGTTGATCTGGCGGCCATCGCTGGTGATGACGCTGCCTTGCGCTGCAAAGCTCGTCGATTCGCTCGCCTCACGGCTTTGCGTGCGGGTGATCTGCAGGTTCAACGGCGGGGATGCTGCTGGCAGTGCCTTGCCCGGCGCGGACGGCGCGGCGGATTTCGTGTTGCCGAGCCCTGGCGGCAGAAAGTCTTTCAGATCGACATCGCGGCCGGTAATCTGAAAAATCATGCGCTTGACGAGGACCCAGGTCGGGTCGTTTTCCAGTTGCGAAAGTAGATCCATGTTCTCGCCTTCGGCCTGCTGGGCGCTGACGGCCGAGGCAGAGAGGGCAACCTGGTCACCGCGGCTGGGCGGGTCGTCTTGGATGGGGGCATGGGCCGCTGGCTGCGCTGTGGCGACGCGTATGCTGAGGCGGGTTTCGGTTTGCGATTGAGCATGGTGCTGGCTCGCAAGCTGTAGCTGCGATTGTTGGATTTTCATTTTATTACCCTGTCG
>Ga0170475_101176737_pt1 | contig 12042 bp, 10 predicted proteins | sample Soicark_Litter_5_FD_111474 | JGI IMG/M metagenome (GOLD analysis project Ga0170475, IMG submission 111474) | Avena fatua rhizosphere microbial communities from Hopland, California, USA. Combined Assembly of 48 SPs | reverse complement strand
TGAACATTGCGACCCCCATCGAAGCCAAATCCCCGAAGTCTGCCGTCCGGATCGGCCACACTGCCTGTCCGCACGACTGTCCCTCCACCTGCGCGCTGGAAGTGGAGGTCACTGATGATGGCAGGATCGGCCGTGTGCGCGGGGCAAACGACCACAGCTACACCTCGGGCGTCATCTGCGCCAAGGTCGCCCGATACGCCGAACGCCTCTATCATCCCGACCGCCTGATGCACCCGCTGCGCCGCAAGGGTGCCAAGGGGGCAGGGGAGTGGCAGCAGATTTCCTGGGACGCCGCGCTGGATGAAATCGCCGAAGCCTTCGTGAAGGCTGAGGCGAAGGATGGCAGCGAGGCGATCTGGCCCTATTACTATGCCGGCACCATGGGCTGGGTGCAGCGCGACAGCATCGACCGCCTGCGCCACGCCAAGCGCTATTCCGGCTTCTTCTCGTCGATCTGCACCAACCCTGCCTGGACCGGCTTCACCATGGCGACAGGGGTCTTGAGAGGCCCGGACCCACGCGAAATGGCGCGCACCGATTGCGTCGTCATCTGGGGCACCAACGCCGTCGCCACGCAGGTCAACGTCATGACGCACGCGATCAAGGCGCGCAAGGAACGCGGCGCCAGGATCGTCGTGATCGATATCTATGACAGCCCGACGATGAAGCAGGCGGACCTGGCGCTCATCCTCAAGCCAGGCACTGATGCAGCACTCGCCTGCGCCGCCATGCACATCGCCTTCCGCGACGGCTATGCCGACCGGGCCTACATGGCGAAATACGCCGACGATCCCGCCGGTCTCGAAGCGCATCTGAAGACGAAGACGCCCGAATGGGCTGCGGCCATTACCGGGCTTTCGAGCGAGGAGATCGAAGCCTTCGGCAAGCTCGTCGGCACCACCAAGAAGACCTTCTTCCGCTTAGGCTACGGCTTCACCCGCCAGCGCAATGGCGCGGTCGCCATGCATGCGGCGGCCTCGGTCGCCACCGTTCTCGGCTCCTGGCAATATGAAGGCGGCGGCGCCTTCCATTCGAACAGCGACATCTTCCGCATGAACAATGCGGAACTCACCGGCAAGTCGATGAAGGATGCCGACATCCGCATGATCGACCAGTCGCAGATCGGCCGAGCCCTGACGGGCGACGCCGTGGCGCTCCGCCATCGCGGCCGCGTCACCGCCATGCTGATCCAGAACACCAACCCGGTGAACATTGCGCCCGAGCAGCGGCTGGTGAAGCGCGGCTTCGCCCGCGACGATCTCTTCGTCGCCGTCCACGAGCAGTTCATGACCGATACCGCCGAAATGGCCGATATCGTCATCCCCGCCACCATGTTCGTTGAGCATGACGACATCTATCGTGCCGGCGGCCAGAACCACATTCTGCTCGGCCCCAAGCTGGTCGAGCCGCCGGAAACGGTGCGCACCAATCTCTTCGTCATCGAGGAACTCGCCAAGCGCCTCGGCGTCGCCGATCGTCCCGGCTTCGGCTTCACGGCGCGCGAGATGATCGACCGCGTTCTCCAATCGAGCGAACTCCCCGGCTACGATTATTTCCTCGAACACAAGTGGTTCGATCGCCAGCCGGATTTCGACGACGCCCATTTCCTCAACGGCTTTGCCCATCCCGACGGCCGCTTCCACTTCCGCCCGGACTGGCGCAACCAGCCGGCGCCAAACCGCCCGCCGGAGGCCGTCGGCCTGCTCGGCCCCTATCCGGAGTTGCCGCAATTCCCGGATCAGGTCGACGTGATCGAAGTCGCCGATGCCGAACACCCGTTCCGCCTCGCCACATCGCCCGCCCGCAACTTCCTGAACTCTAGCTTCGCCGAGACCAAGACCTCGCGGCAGAAGGAGGGGCGGCCGGAGCTGATGATCAATCCCGTTGATGCGGAAGCCCGAGACATCGCCCACGGCGATCTCGTCCAGGTCGGCAACGCCAGAGGCGAGGTGCGTCTGCACGCCAAGCTGACGACTGAGGTCAAGCCGGGCGTGCTGATCGCCGAGGGCCTGTGGCCGAACAAGGCGCATGTCGATGGTGAGGGCATCAACGTTTTGACCGGCGCAGACCCCGTGGCGCCCTATGGCGGCGCTGCCGTCCACGACAACAAGGTTTGGCTTCGCAAGGATGCGGCATGACGAAATTTGAAAAGGCGAAGGCCGAGATCATCCAGGAAAGGACGCTCTCGGACGGCTGGACGCGGCTCAGCACCTACGAAGTCGATTACACCAACTCCGACGGCGAAACGCACCGCATCCACCGCGAGATCTACCATCGCACTCCCGCCGCCACGATCCTGCTGCACGATCCCAAGCGTGACACCGTCGTCCTCGTCCGACAGTTTCGTCTGCCCGTCTATCTCCATGGCGAGCCGGCCTGGATGCTGGAAACGCCGGCCGGCCTGCTCGATGGCGATGAGCCCGAAGAGGCCATCCGCCGCGAAGCCATCGAGGAAACCGGCTTCCGCGTCCGCGATGTCCGCTTGTTGTTCAAGGCCTACAGCTCCCCCGGCGCCAACGCCGAACTCGTCCACTTCTTCGCGGCCTCGATCGACACAGAAGACCGCGTCTCGGAAGGCGGTGGCTTGGCCGAGGAGCACGAAGACATCGAAGTCGTCGAAATCCCGCTGGACGAGGCGGTGCAGATGATCGCCAGCGGCGAGATCATCGACTTCAAGACGATCATTCTGCTGCAATGGGCGGCACTGAACAGGGCTGCCTTGAATAAGCCCTGAGACGTTCATTCGCATGTCATGAATCGGGGCTATCGGCTCCAGCCTGTCATAATTGCCTGATATGAGGAGAAAGCCGATGTGGCTCAGCAATTTCACGATCGTTCTGCCGGATGAGGTCGTGAACAACGGCTCGGTGCGCATCGAGGATGGCGTTATCGCCGAGATCCGCCCTGAGACCGTCGCCAATGCCGCCATCGATGGCGAAGGTCGCCTGCTGATGCCGGGGTTCGTCGATCTCCATGGCGACATGATCGAGCGCGAGATCGCGCCGCGCCCCAACGCCATGATGCCGATCGGCTTCTCAATCCATGAGCTCGACAAGAAGCTCGCCGCCCACGGCGTGACGACGGCCTATGCCGCCGTCTCCTTCGCGACCGAAAGTGTCTACGGCCATGTCCGCTCGCTGGAAACCACCTGCGCCGTCATCGAGGGCGTCAGCCGCTTCAAGGATGATCTCCTGATCGATCACCGCGTCCACGCGCGCTACGAGATCACCAATGTCGGCGCGGCCCCTGCGCTCGAAAAGCTACTCGATGCCGGCCATGTCGACATGGTCTCCCTGACCGATCACACGCCGGGGCAGGGGCAGTATAACGACATCCAGAGCTACATCCTCAGCATGGCCGAACGCCGTGCCATCTCCGAGGACATGGCCGCCGAGATGGTCGCCAAGCGCATCGCCATGCGCGACAATCCCGAAATCGAGACCAGGCTCCGCCATATCGTCGACCTGTCGCTGCGCCACAAGCTGTCGCTCGCCTCGCATGACGACGATAGCGCCGAGAAGGTGGCTGAGATGCATGCGATGGGCGTCACGATCAGCGAGTTCCCGGTAACGATGCCGGCCGCCGAAGAGGCACGTCGCCGTGGGCTCTGGACGCTGATGGGCGCGCCGAATGCGCTGCGCGGCCAGTCGATGTCGGGTAATCTCAGCGCTCTCGATGCCGCCCGCGCCGGCGTCCTCTCCGTCATCGCCGCCGACTATCACCCGGCCGCCTTTGTGCCCGGCATCTTCAAGATCGCCGAGGCCACCAACCTGCCGACCGCCGTTGCCATGGCAACCAAAAACGCCGCCCGCTCCGCCGGCCTCACCGACCGCGGCGAAATCGCCATCGGCCAGCGTGCCGATCTGGTTGTCGTCGAAGCCGGCGACATCCACCGCATCCGCGCCACGTTCCGCGGCGGCCGCTTCGTCTACAGCGACGGCACGCTGCACCAGCCGCGGGCGATTGCGGCGTAAGGGTTGATCCTGTCAAGCGAGCGGCGGCACGTTTTCGCGTGCTGCTGCCTCTATCAGTTGCTTGTCCAAAGTGGCGAGCGGCAGTTTCGTTTGAATTGCTGGCGATGGGTAAGCCGCGTCATCGCCGGCCCGTCGCCTTCCATTCCGCAATTTCTTCCTGTGTGATGCTTGGCATGGTTTTGCGAAAGGCAAGGATTGCCTCGACCACTTGCATGCGCTTTTCGTGAGCCGCCACGACAGTGGCCCTATCCGTCACAACAGGGGCCATCTTCGCCACCGGCAAGCCATCGCGCAAGATAACGATCTCCTCGCCGGCTTCGACCTTGGCAAGAAGTTCGGGAAGGCTTGCTTCATCGATGTTGACGGTAATCGTCATGGCGTCGCTCCGTGGGCCACGCACATGATGATCCGCATCATCCCGCCGGTCAATCAGGCGGAGATCACGGCACCGGTTGCTGCATTGCCGGACGCATCGGCAGTCCTAACAGCCTTGCCACCTTCCATCCGCACCTTGCCCTCGGCAAACAGCTTTAGCGCTTGCGGATAAATCTTGTGCTCGACGGTGAGCACACGTGCCGCCAGCGTGTCGGCGGTGTCGTCGGAGAGTACAGGCACTGCCGCCTGGCCGATAACAGGGCCTTCATCCATGCCCTCGGTGACGAAATGCACCGTGCAGCCGGCGATCCGCATGCCGGCGTCGATGGCGCGCTGATGCGTGTGCAGGCCGGGGAATAGCGGCAGTAGGGAAGGGTGGATGTTGATCATCTTCCCCTCGTAGCGCTGGATGAATGTGCCGCTCAGTAGCCGCATGTAGCCCGCGAGGCAGAGAATGTCGGGCGACAGAGCGTCGAGGGCGGCGAAGATCGCTTCCTCATGCGCTTCCTTGCTGGTGTAATCCTTGCGCGGAAAGGCGAAGGTCGCGATGCCCTCGGCTGATGCCTTGGCAAGCCCGCCCGCATCCGGCTTGTCGGAGATCACGCCGACGATGTCGGCAGGGAAATCCTGAGCCTTCGCGGCGGCGACCAGCGCCATCATGTTGGAACCGCCGCCGGAGATGAAGACGACGACGCGTTTGCGCGGAGACGTCATATGGCGAGCGTGCCCTGGTAGAGCGTGCCGTGCGCGCCCTCGGCGCGGGCGATCATCCGGCCGAGCCGCACGACGCTTTCGCCCTGCGCTTCCAGCGCCGAAATGACGGTGTCGGCATTCTCGGCGGAGATGACGGCGATCATGCCGATGCCGCAGTTGAAGGTGCGCAGCATCTCGTTCGCTTCCACGCCGCCGGTCTTCGACAGCCAGGAAAACACGGCCGGAACCTTGACGGCGGTGAGATCGATCTCGGCGGCGAGGTGCTTCGGCAGAACGCGCGGAATATTCTCGGGGAAGCCGCCGCCGGTGATGTGCGCCAGCGCCTTGATCGCGCCGGTCTCGCGGATGACGCTCAAGAGCTGCTTCACATAGATGCGGGTTGGCGTCAGCAGCGCTTCACCAAGCGTCTTGCCGTCTGCGAACGGTGCCGGCGCATCCCAGGCGAGGCCGGAAAGGCCGACGATCTTGCGCACCAGCGAGAAGCCGTTGGAATGAACGCCCGAGGAGGCGAGGCCGAGAATGACGTCGCCTTCGCCGATATCGCCCGAGGGCAGCAGCTTGCCGCGTTCTGCCGCACCCACGGCAAAGCCGGCCAGATCGTAATCGCCGGAGGAATACATGCCAGGCATCTCGGCGGTCTCGCCGCCGATCAGCGCACAGCCCGCGTCGCGGCAGCCGGCGGCAATACCTTCGACAATCGCCGCACCCTGATCGGGATCGAGCTTGCCGGTCGCGAAGTAGTCGAGGAAGAACAGCGGCTCGGCGCCCTGGACCACAAGATCGTTGACGCACATGGCCACGAGGTCGATGCCGACGGTGTCGTGATAATCGGCATCGATCGCGATCTTCAGCTTGGTGCCGACGCCGTCATTGGCGGCAACCAGGACCGGATCGGTGAAGCCCGCGGCCTTGAGGTCGAACAGGCCGCCGAAGCCACCGATTTCGCCATCCGCGCCGGGGCGGCGGGTCGAGCGTACGGCGGGCTTGATCTTTTCGACGAGAAGGTTGCCAGCGTCGATATCCACGCCTGCATCGCTATAGGTGAGACCGTTTTTTCCGGACTGGCTCATACTGCTCTCCGATGGCTGTCGTCGGGCGGGAAATATCCCCGCGTCACATGCGGGTCGCAATTGCATGACAGGGGCCTTTATGCAAGGCGTTGCGTGGCAAAAGCCCCAATTTCCCGCTCTTTTGAACGGAGCTCGGCGGAAATTGGACGCTGGGGTTGACCATTCTCGCGGGTGCATCCTATGTGGCTCGCAGGCCGTATCGCTGCGATGCGGCAAATACCGACGTTCGATCAGCGGAGAACATGATGCCACACCAGGTTAGCGGCGCCGGTCTGAAGCGCCAGGTTATCTTCTGGCTGTTCGTGCTCGCCGCCTTCATCGCCTTCCTCTTGGTGTTCAGCTCCATCCTGCTGCCGTTCCTGGCCGGTATGGCGATCGCCTATTTCCTCGACCCTGTCGCCGACCGGCTGGAGAGGCTCGGCCTCAGCCGCCTGATGGCGACCATCGTCATCCTGATCGCCTTCGTGGTCCTGATCGTGCTTGCGCTGATGATCCTGATCCCGATCCTTGCCAGCCAGTTCGCCGATTTCGCCGGCCGGCTGCCTGGTTATATCGATCAGCTGCAGACCTTCATCGCCAAGCAGCAGAACTCGATGCTGCCGGATTGGATCAAGAACCAGCTCGGTACAATCAAGAACAATTTCTCCGAAATCCTGTCTCAGGGCTTCGGCCTGCTCACCGGGCTGTTCAGCCAGGTCTGGAGCTCCGGCCTTGCTGTCGTCAACGTGATCTCGCTGATGGTCGTGACCCCCGTTGTCGCCTTCTACATGCTGCTCGATTGGGACCGGATGGTCGCTAATATCGACAAGTATGTGCCCCGCGACTACGTCGCCAACGTCCACCAGATCATGCGCGAGATCGATCAGGCGATTGCCGGCTTCATTCGCGGTCAGGGGTCGCTCTGCCTCATCCTCGGCATCTGGTATGCGGTCGGCCTGTCGCTGGTCGGGCTGAACTTCGGCCTGCTGATCGGCCTCTTCGCCGGCATGATCAGCTTCATCCCCTATGTCGGCTCCACCGTTGGCCTGATTGCCGCAGTCGGCGTGGCGCTCGTGCAGTTCTGGCCTGACTATATCTGGGTCGGCGCGGTGCTTGCGGTCTTCTTCAGCGGCCAGTTCATGGAAGGCAATATCCTGCAGCCGAAGCTTGTCGGTCACAGCGTCGGCCTGCATCCGGTCTGGCTGATGTTCGCGCTCTTTGCCTTCGGCGCGCTGTTCGGTTTCGTCGGACTGCTCGTTGCCGTGCCGGCCGCTGCCGCCGTCGGCGTCCTTGTTCGCTTTGCGCTTTCACGGTATCTTGAGAGTGACCTGTATGCGGGCGAGGCGAAGGCCACCCCGGTACGGAAGACAAAAGCTGGCCCGAAATGACTGACGTGAAAAACGCTGACTCAAGGCGCAAGCCCGTGGAGCAGCTGCCCTTGGCCTTTTCTCATGATGCCGCGACCGGTCGTGACGATCTCCTGATCTCTGAGCGGCTGGCGGCGGCTGTCGAGATCGTCGATGCCTGGCCGAACTGGCCTTCGCCCGTCGTCATCCTCGCCGGCCCGGTCGGATCGGGCAAGTCACACCTCGCCAATATTTGGAAGGATCACAGCGGCGCCACGCTCATCCACCCGAAGGCCGGCGCCAATGCCGCCGTCGATGCGGCCAACGGCCCGGTGCTCTTTGAGGACGTCGATCGCCTCGGCTTCGACGACACCGAACTGTTTCATGTCATCAACAGCGTGCGCGAAAACGGCCACAGCCTGCTGATGACCAGCCGCCTCTGGCCAATGTCCTGGCCTGTCGAGCTCGCCGATCTGCGCTCTCGCCTGAAGGCCGCGACCGTTGTCGAGATCGGCGAGCCGGACGAGGAACTGCTGTCGCAGGTCATCGTCAAGCTGTTTGCCGATCGCCAGCTTTATATAGATGACAAACTGGTGCTCTATATTGTCGTCAGGATGGAGCGCTCGCTAAACGCCGCGCAGACCATCGTCGAGCGGCTGGACCGGTTGGCGCTATCGAGAGGCACCAAGATCACACGCGCGCTCGCCGCTGAAGTGTTGAATGAATTGGGCAATTCCGATCCGGCTGATTGACTGTCACAGTTCCGTCGTGAAACTGATATATTCGGCTTGGCGCAATCATGAGGGGACGATCGAACGATGGACAGTGCAGTCGCGGGAAACCAGGAAACGGCTCCCGAAACCAAGGCGAACGTTCCTCCGCTTGAAGAACTGCTCTCCAGCCCCGAGCGCTTCATCAATCGCGAATTTTCCTGGCTGCAGTTCAATCGCCGCGTTCTCGAGGAAACGCTGAACACCGAGCATCCGCTGCTCGAGCGCGTTCGCTTCCTGTCGATCTCGGCTGCCAACCTTGATGAATTCTTCATGGTGCGCGTTGCCGGTCTCGAAGGCCAGGTGCGCCAGAACATCGTTGTGCGCACGCCCGATGGCAAGACGCCGGCCGAGCAGCTCGAATCCATCTTGCAGGAAATCGACAATCTGCAGATGGAGCAGCAGGCCTCGCTTGCGGTCCTGCAGCAATATCTCGCCAAGGAAGATATCCTGATCGTCCGCCCCGGCGCGCTCAGCGAAAGCGATCGCAACTGGCTCGCCACCGAATTCGAGCAGGCGATCTTCCCGGTGCTGACGCCGCTGTCGATCGACCCGGCACACCCGTTCCCCTTCATTCCCAATCTCGGCTTCTCGATCGGCCTGCAGTTGGTCAGCAAGAATGGCCGCGAGCCGATGACGGCGCTTCTGCGCCTGCCGCCGGCGCTCGATCGTTTCGTGCGCCTGCCCGATGATGGCAACACGATCCGCTATATCACGCTGGAAGACGTCGCCAACATCTTCATCTACCGGCTCTACCCGGGCTATGAGGTGCAGGGTTCCGGTACGTTCCGCATCATCCGCGACAGCGATATCGAAGTTGAAGAAGAAGCCGAAGATCTCGTCCGCTTCTTCGAAACCGCGCTGAAGCGCCGCCGCCGCGGTTCGGTCATCCGCCTCGAAACCGATTCCGAAATGCCGGCCTCGCTGCGCCAGTTCGTAGTGCAGGCGACCAACGTGCCCGATAACCGCGTTGCCGTTCTGCCTGGGCTGCTGGCGCTGAACACGCTGTCTGAGATCACCAAGGCGCCGCGCGACGATCTGCGCTTCCCGTCTTACAATGCGCGATTTCCCGAACGCGTCCGCGAACACGCCGGCGATTGCTTCGCCGCCATCCGCGAAAAGGACATGGTGGTTCACCACCCCTACGAGTCCTTCGACGTGGTGGTCCAGTTTCTGCTCCAGGCTGCGCGTGATCCTGACGTCCTGGCGATAAAGCAGACGCTCTACCGCACCTCCAACGACAGCCCGATCGTTCGCGCGCTGATCGATGCCGCCGAATCCGGCAAGTCGGTCACGGCGCTTGTCGAGCTCAAGGCGCGTTTCGACGAGGAAGCCAACATCCGCTGGGCGCGCGATCTCGAACGCGCCGGCGTGCAGGTCGTCTTCGGCTTCATCGAATTGAAGACCCACTCGAAGATGTCGCTGGTCGTTCGCCGCGAAGAGGGCAAGCTGCGCAGCTACTGCCATCTCGGCACCGGCAACTATCATCCGATCACTGCGAAGATTTATACCGACCTGTCGTTTTTCACCTGCAATCCTGTCATTGCGCACGACATGGCCAATATCTTCAACTTCATCACCGGTTATGGCGAGCCGGAAGAAAGCATGAAGCTCGCCGTATCGCCCTATACGCTGCGCTCGCGCATCCTTCGCCACATCAACGAAGAGATCAAGCATGCCAAGAACGGCGCGCCGGCGGCGATCTGGATGAAGATGAACTCGCTCGTCGATCCCGAAATCATCGACGCCCTCTATACGGCGAGCCACGCCGGCGTCGAGATCGATCTCGTCATCCGCGGCATCTCTGCCTGCGCCCGCAAGTTCCTGGCCTGTCGGAAAACATCCGCGTCAAGTCGATCGTCGGCCGCTTCCTCGAGCACAGCCGCATCTTCTGCTTCGGCAACGGCCACGGTCTGCCGTCGGACAAGGCGCTGGTCTATATCGGCTCAGCCGACATGATGCCGCGAAACCTCGATCGCCGCGTCGAAACGCTGGTTCCGCTCATCAATCCGACCGTGCACGAGCAGGTTTTGTCACAGATCATGCTTGGCAACCTCATTGACAATCAACAAAGCTACGAGATATTGGCCGACGGGACGTCAAGGCGCATGGAGGTGCGCAAGGGCGAGGAGCCGTTCAACGCGCAACAGTATTTCATGACCAATCCCAGCCTTTCGGGCCGTGGTGAAGCGTTGAAATCCAGTGCGCCAAAGCTGATTGCCGGCCTTCTTTCCGGCCGCACGAAACGATAAAACTGGACCTGCATGGTTGAATCAGAAGCCCAGGGGCGCCTTCCAGGGATTGCCCCGGTCTCCGTTGTCGATATCGGGTCGAACTCGATCCGTGTGGTCATCTATGAAGGCTTGTCGAGATCGCCCACGATCCTTTTCAACGAAAAGGTTCTCTGCGGTCTCGGTAAGGGCATAGCGCTCACAGGCAAGATGGACGAGGCCAGCGTCGAACGTGCGCTTTCCGCTCTGCATCGCTTCAAGGCGCTGTCCGATCAGGCGCGCGCGGCCACCATGTACGTGCTGGCGACGGCTGCTGCCCGCGAGGCCTCGAACGGCCCGGATTTCATCCATCGCGCCGAAACCATCCTGCAGCGCAAGGTGCGCGTTCTCTCCGGCGAGGAAGAAGCCAAGTTCTCCGCGCTCGGCATCGTCAGCGGCTTTTACACGCCTGACGGTATCGCCGGTGACCTGGGCGGCGGCTCTCTGGAACTGATCGACATCAAGGGCAAGGAACTCGGGCAGGGCGTGACGCTGCCGCTCGGCGGCCTGCGCCTGTCGGAATATGCCGGCGGCTCGATGGAAAAGGCCCGCACCTTCGCCCGCAAGCATGTGAAGACCATCTCCAAGCTTCTGGCCAAGGGCGAGGGGCGGACGTTCTACGCTGTGGGCGGCACTTGGCGAAACATCGCCAAGCTGCACATGGAGATGACCAACTATCCGCTGCACATGATGCAGGGCTACGAAATCTCGCTCGAGCAGATGATGCTGTTTCTCGATCAGGTCGATGCCGCGAGGGACTCCAAGGATCCCGCCTGGATGGCGGTCTCGAAGTATCGCCGCGCATTGCTGCCGTTCGGCGCCATTGCGATGAAGGAAGTGCTGAGCGTCATGAAGCCCTCGGTGATCTCCTTCTCTGGCCAGGGCGTGCGCGAGGGCTATCTCTACTCGCTTCTCTCCGAAAGCGAACGTCGCGCCGATCCACTGCTGGAAGCGGCTCGCGAACTGGCGATCCTGCGTGCCCGCTCTCCCGAACATGCCCGCGAGCTCTCGGAATGGACCGGCCGGATGATGCCGTTCTTCGATATCTTGGAGACGCCGGAAGAAGCCCGCTATCGCCAGGCTGCCTGCCTGCTTGCCGATATCAGCTGGCGCGCCCATCCCGATTATCGCGGCCTGCAGGCGCTGAACATCATCGCCCACACCTCCTTCGTCGGCATCAGCCATCCCGGCCGCGCCTTCATCGCGCTCGCCAATTACTACCGCTTCGAAGGCCTGCACGACGACGGCGCGACCAGCCCGCTGGCAACGATCGCAACGCCGCAATATGTCGAGCGCGCCAAGCTGCTCGGCGGCATGCTGCGTGTCGTCTATCTGTTCTCGGCCTCGATGCCCGGCATCGTCCGCAATCTGACCTTCCGCAAGTCCAACGATCCCGATCTCGACCTTGAGTTTGTGGTGCCCTCGGAGTATCGCGATTTCGCCGGCGAGCGTCTCGATGGCCGCCTGCAGCAGCTTGCGAAGCTGACGAACAAGCGCCTGGCCTTCCGTTTCGAGTAGCGCTGCCGCCGCTCAATCCCATGCCG
>Ga0170475_106116866_pt1 | contig 12048 bp, 1 predicted proteins | sample Soicark_Litter_5_FD_111474 | JGI IMG/M metagenome (GOLD analysis project Ga0170475, IMG submission 111474) | Avena fatua rhizosphere microbial communities from Hopland, California, USA. Combined Assembly of 48 SPs | reverse complement strand
CGCGGCGGCCGGCCTGCTGGCATCCGGGAAGGCGCCCAGATCGGCAAAGTAGCTGTCGCTCGCCGCCGCGGAGGTCGAAGTAGCCGCCGAGCTGGAGGCAGCCGCCGACACCACCGCGTCTTCACCTTCGCCGTCCTGATGGGCGTTGATGACGTTGATGACCGCCAGGGCGTCGTTCGGGAAGACAAAGCCGTCGCCGTTGACATCCAGGTAGCCCGGTGGCCCGCCATAGGTCACCGTGCCGATGGACAGCACAGCGCCAAGCGCCGGCACCTTACCGCCGCCCAAGGCGTTGATGTAGTTGATCACCGCCAAGGCGTCGTTCGGGTGGACGTGGCCGTCGTTGTTCACGTCGAGGCCGAGGCCGACTCCTTGCGCTCCCGCCGGCGCCCACAGGGCCGAACTGTGCCAGATCAGCGGCTTGCTGACCGTGATGTTGAACGACTGCGTCGGGCTCGTATCGATGCCGCCGTTGGCCGTGCCGCCGCTGTCCTTGAGGAGATGGTGATCGTCGCGGTGCCGTGAGCGTTCGGCGCTGCCGTGAAGGTCAACTTGCCAGTCGCGTCGATCGAGGGCAGCACCGAGAACAAACTCGGGTTGTTGTTGCTGATCACCTGGAAGTTCACCGTCTGGCTCGACTCATTGGCCGGGCCGGCGCTGATGTTCTTTGCCCAGTTGACTATGCTCTGCGGGAGCGGCGTGCTGTGGTTGGCCGGATTCTCGTCGGTCGTAAACTGATCGACGCCAACCGTGAAGCTCGGCGTTTGGTTCACCGGATTCACGTTGAAGTTGATCACGTTGGGCGTCGGGTCGAGATTCGCCCCGATTCCGTCGTCCTGCACCTGGAAGGCGAAGCCGTCGATGTTCGTGCCGCTGGCGTTGGCCGGCGGCGTGTACCGCAAGAGACCGCCGCTGATCGCCGAGGTGGCGATGTCGGCGCCAGCCGAGACCGGCACGCCATTGAGCGTCAAGGTTCCGACTGCCGGCACTTGCGCGATGTGCACGTTGACGAAGTTATTGGCCGGGCTGTCGAGCGGATCGGTGAAGCCGAAGTCAGCGACGGCAAACGTGTAAACCTGGTTCTCGTTAAGCGTCGTGATCGTCTTGTCGGTGCCGCTCGGGTTATGGTTGGTCGCGACGACCGCAAAGGTCAGCGTGTTAGCCGTCGAGTCGAGGTCGATTCCCGTGGCACCTGGGCTGCTGAGGCCGTCGTCTTGCACCTGGAAGGTGAAGAAGACGTTGCCCGTCGTGGCCGGGGCCGTGAACAGCACCTTGCTGCTCAGAATGTCGGTGACCAAGATTGTCTGGTTGGCGTTGACCGTCGCGCCGTTGTTCGTCAGCGTCCCCGCACCCAGGCTCAGCGTGCCGACCTTCACCGCCTTGAAGTTATCGGGCGGGCTATCGTTCAGATCGGTGAAGCCGAAGTCGCTGACATTCAGCGTCCGGGTCAGGCTCGTGCCGACGGAGACCGTGTTGTCGGTTCCAGCCGGTTCGTGATCGAGCCGCGGAATCCCGATGACGTTGATCGACATCGTGTGAGCATTGACCGCCGATTCGAGATCGACGCCGCCACTGCTCGTGCCGCCGTCGTCTTTCACCTGGAAGGTGAAGGCCGAATTGCCGACGGTCGTCGGCGTGAAGCGCAGCTGGCCGCCGGTGATCGTGGCAAACGACACCAGTTGGCCGGCGACGGCGGTCCCGCCGTTGACCGTCAGCGTGCCGCCATTCAGACCGGCGATCGACGTGATCTGAATGCCGTTGAAGGCATTCTGCGGCGAGTCGCTCAGGTCGGTGATCGGGAAGTCGGCTGAGCTGAACGTGTAGGTCGTCCCTTGCGTCATCGTGAATGTGCGGTCCTGACCGGTCGGCGGATCGTTGACCGGGGCCAGGTTGATCGACATCAGCTTCGGCGAGTCGAGATCGACGCCGCTATTGGCCGTGCCGCCGTCGTCCTTCACCTGGAACTGGAAGGAGGCATATGGCGAGCCGCCAGTGTCCTTAGCGCCGGTGAACGTGAAGTTGCCGGCCGTGATGTCGGAGATCGGAATGATCTGACCGACCGAAACTCCCAGGCCGTTGTTGGACAGCGTGCCCGTCAGCGGCGGCGAGGTGATCCGGACGCCGGCAAAGTTGTTGGCCGATGGGCTATCATTCGTATCGCTGAAGCCGAAGTCGCTGACCTTGAAGACGTATGGCACGTCTTCGAAGGCGCCGCTGGCGCCGCCCGCCGGAACCGTATGAGCCGTGCCTTGCGGCGCGTCGTTCACACTGGTGACGGTGATCGCCATCGTGTTGGCGATCGGATCGAGGTTGCTGCCGGACGGCCCGTTGTCTTGCACCTGGAAGGTGAAGCTCGCCGAGGCCGTGCTATTCAGCGCCGGCTTGAACCGCAGCAGGCCGCTGGTGATATCGCCAACCGAGATCAAATCTCCGGTGCCGACCGAGGTGGTGCCGTTGACCGTCAGCGTGCCGCTGCCGGGCAGTGTCGTGATCTTCACGAACGCCAGAGCGTCGGCCGGGGCGTCCTGCGGATCGGTGAAGCCGAAGTTCGCGACCGTGAACGGATAGGTCGTGTCTTCGAGCGTGTTGACGAGCCCGTCGGTGCCAGCCGGAACGTGGTGCGACGGAGGCTGAATCGCAAACGTGATGGCCGCCGTGCCGCTCAAATCGACGCCGACACCGGCCGTGCCGCCGTTGTCTTGCACCTGGAAGTTGAAGCTGACCGGCGCGCTCGTGGTGGGGGCGGTGTAGGTCAGACCTCCGAGGGCGGCCGCCAGGATCGACGAGCCACCAGCAACCGGACTGCCGTTTAGGTTTAGCGTGCCGCTGGCGGGTAGCGTGAGGACCTTCACGGCGAGGAAGGCGTTGGCCGGGCCAGTGCCGGTCGGCGGCGTATCGTTCGGATCGCTGAAGCTGAAGTCGCCTGCCGAGAAGGTGTAAATCGACGAGCTGGTCGCAGTGCTGGGGGCCACGGCGATCGTGCGATTTGCAGTTTGCGGCGCGTCGTTGACGCTGGTGACGTTCATGACGATCGTGTTGGCCGTCGGATCGGTATCGGCACCGCCATTTTGCGTGCCGCCACCATCTTGCACCTGGAAGGTGAAGTTGGCGTACGGCGTGCCATTGGCGTTGGCCGCCGGCGTGAACAGCAGGTGGCCGGCAGCGATATCGCTGGCCAAGACCGACGAACCGGCGCCCACCGCATTGCCATTGATCGACAGCGTGCCGTTGAGCGGCAGCGTCGTGACCTTGACGTTCAGCAGGCTGTTCCATCGACATCACTGAAGCCGAAGTCCGCCGTGGTGAACGCGTAAACCCCGTCTTCGCTGGCCGTGATGGCCTTGTCGGCGCCGCTCGGGGCGTCGTTGACCGCGGTGACGTCGAACGTCAGCGTGTTGGCCGTGCCGTCGAGATCGGAGCCTGTCGAATTCGGCTGCGTTAGGCCCGTATCCTTCACCTGGAAGCCAAAGCTGCCCAGGCCTGCGCCCGAGACGTTGGGCGCCGGCGTGTAGGTCAACTTGCCGAGGCTGATGTCGCTGACCGGAACGAGCTGGCCGATGCCGAGCGTCCCGCCGTTATAGCTTAGCGTGCCGCTGGCCGGCAGCGAAGCGATGCGAACGGCCAGGAAGCTGTCCTGCGGGTTGAGCGTTTCGTGATCGGCGAAGCCGAAGTCGTTGAGCTGAATCGCATAGGCCGTGTCTTCAAAGATGCCGATCGTCTTGTCGTTGCCGGTCGGAGCCACGTGCGGAATGCTCACGGGCTGAACGTTGATCGTCATCGTCTTGGCGTTCGGGTCGGCATCGACGCCGCCATTTTGCTGGCCGCCATTGTCCTGCACCCGGAAGGTGAAGCTGGTGTACGGCCCGTTAGCGTTCGACTCGCCCGCGACCGGCGTGAACCGCAACTGGCCGAGGCTCGCGGCCGGGATCGACTGGTTCACGGTCACGGTCTGGCCGTTGAAGGTCAGGAAGCCGTGGTCCGGCAGCGTGACGATCTGGACGGCCAACAGCGAGTTGACGCCGGTCGGGTTCGTCGGCGCCGCGTCGTTGGCGTCGTTGATCGGGAAGTCGCTCGCGCCGAAGATGTACGGCGTGTTGAGGACCGTATTCACGGTCCTGTCGCTGCCGATCGGGGCGTCGTTGACCGAGCTGACGCTGATCGACATCAAGTTCGGCGTCGAATCGAGATCGATGCCGCCGCTGGCCGTGCCGCCGTCGTCTTGCACCTGGAACGTGAAGCTGGTGTACGGACTGCCGTTAGCGTTCAGATTCGGCTGGAAGTAGAAGCTGCCGCTCGTGATGTCGTTCTTCGCGACGAATTGTCCGGCGAAGACCGCCAGGTTGTTGTTGTACAGCGTGCCGGTGGAGGGCAGCGTCGTGATCTTCACGGCGGTGAAGTTGTTCGGCGGCGTGTCGCTGTTGTCGCTGATCGGGAAGTCGGTCAGCGTGAAGACGTAGGGCTTGTCTTCCGGCGTCGCAATCGAGCGATCGAAGCCGGACGGCATGTTGTTCACGCCCGTGATGCCAATTGTCAGCGTGTTCGCTGTCGGATCGGTATCGACGCCGCTGTTGGCTGTGCCGCCGTTGTCCTGCACCTTGAAGCCGATCGTCGCCGAACCGCTGGCCAGCGGCGCCGGCTGGAAGATCAGCTTGCCCGCGTCGATGTCATCGACCGAGACGGTCTGATTGAGCGCGACCGGAGAGCCATTATCGAACAGCGTGCCGAGCGAAGCCGACGGCAGCGTCGTGATCACCACGGCCTTCAGGTTGTTCGGCCCGTTCGGCGGCGTGTCGTTCGGATCGGTGAAGCCGAAGTCGCCGGCGAAGATCGTGTAGGTCTGACCTTCCGGCGTGCTGACCGTCTTGTCGGTCCCGGATGGGGCATGGTTGACGAAGTTCGTGTTTGAGATGTAGTTGACCGAGACGGTCGCGGTGGCGCTGGTATCGACGCCGCCGCTGGCCGTGCCGCCGTTGTCCTGGACGCGGAAGTTGAAGCTTGCCGTGCCGGTAGCTGAAGCCGTCAAGCGGAGCTGGCCGAGGCTGCCGGCCGGGATCGTCAGCGGCGTGCTAACCGTCTGGCCGTTGAACGTGAACGTGCCGGTCGGCGGGGTGGTCAGAATGGTCACGCTCAGCAGGTTATTGGCCGGCGTGTCGCTCGAATCGGTGTAAGCGAAGTCGGCTGCACTGAACGTATAGACCACCGGAGTGGGAGTGGCGACGACGTTGATCGACCCGTTGGCCGCGACCGGGGCGTCGTTGACGCTGGTCACGTTGACCTGCATCGACTTGGGGGCCGGATCCAGCAGGTTATTGCCGGCGGCGTCGTCCTGTACCTGGAACGTGAAGCTCGCATAGCCGGCGCCGTTGGCGTTGGCGGCCGGATGGAACTTCAGCAGTCCGCCGGTGATGTCGTTTAGCGACACAACCTGACCGACCGTGACCGGCGTGACGCCGTCGAGCAAGGTGCCGGCATTCGGCAACGACGAGATCTTTACGGCGTTCAGGCTATTGGCAGGGCCAGTGCCAGTCGGCGGGGCATCGTTGGGATCGGCGAAGCCAAAATCAGACTGCTGGAAGGCGTAGTCGGTGTCTTCCTTCGTCGTGACGGTGTTGCTCGTGCCGGTCGGGGCGTCGTTGACGCTCGTCACGTTGACGGTGATCGTCTTGGCGTTCGGATCGGTATCGACGCTGCCCGCAATCGCGGTGCCGCCGTCGTCCTGCACCTTGAACGTGAACGTCGTCAGGCCGAGGCCATTCTTGTTGGCCGGCGGAGCATAACGGAGCTTGCCCGCTGCAATGTCTGCCGCCGAGACGAACTGATTCTGCGAGACGGCCTGGCCGTTGTCGGTCAGCGAGCCAGCGCCCGGCAGACCGGTCACCTGGACAGCCCGCAGGTTGTTGGCCGGATTGTTCGTGTCGGTGATCGGGAAGTCGTTCAGCGAGAACACGTAGGCCGTGTCTTCCAGCGTGGTGACAGGCTTGTTGGAGCCGGTCGGCGCCTGGTTGGGGACCCCCGTCACATTGAGCGTGATCGTATGGGTGTTCGGATCGAGATTGACGCCGCTGTTGTCGACGCCGCCGTCGTCCTGCACCTGGAACTGGAACGTCTGGTTGCCCGGCACCGTCGGCACATACGTGAACTGATTGGCGTTGATCGAGCTGACCAGGATGGTCTGGCCCGACACGACCGCCGTGCCGTTCAGCAAGAGCGTGCCGTTGGCCGGCAGCGAGTTCACGCGTACCGCGGCCAGCGCGTTCACGGCCGGAGCGTCGCTGGGATCGGTGATCGGGAAGTCGGACGAAGCGAACGTGTACGGCGTGATCGGAGCCGTGAACGGAACCGTCAACGTGCGGTCGGTGCCGCTCGGAGCGTCGTTGACCGCGATCACGTTGAACGTCAGGGTGTTCGGCGTCGGATCGGTATCGACGCTGCCTGCCACCGCGGTGCCGCCGTCGTCCTTCACCTGGAAGGTGATGTTGGCGAAGGGACTGCCGTTCGCGTTCGCCGGAGCGCGGTACGTCAGCTTGCCGGAAGCGATGTCGCTGGCCAGGGCGGTGAACGAGCTCGACTGAGCCGTGCCGTTGTACGTCAGCGTCCCGCCGTTGAGGCTGACCGGGTTGATGGTCACGCTCAAGAAGGCGTTGCCATCGACGTCGGTGAAGCCGAAGTCGCTGACCGCCACCGTATAGGTCACGTCTTCCAGGGCGTTGGCCGCCTTGTTCGTGCCGGCCGGAGCAATGTTCGCAACGCCCGCCGCGATCACGTGCAGCGAGAACGTGCGGGGGGTTGCGTCGAGGTTGACGCCGCCGTTGGCCGTGCTGCCGTCGTCGCGGACCTGGAACGTAAAGCTGAAGTCGCCCGCGCTGCCCGGCGCCGTGTAAGTCAACGAGCCAATTTGCGCGACCGTTAGCGGCAGCGGCAACTGATTCGCTTGGATTGCAACCCCACCGAGCTTCAATGAGCCGGCCGGGTTCGGGAGGGTATCGATGACGATGCCGTTCAGGACGTTGGCCGGCGAATCGATCGGGTCGGTGAACGGGAAGTCAGCGGCCGAGAACGTCTTGGTCGCGTTGACCACGACGGTCGCCGCGCCGTTCTGGCCCAGCGGCGCATCACCGGTTTGGGCGAGGTTCATCGTGATCGTATTCGGCGACTGGTCGAGGTCCAAACCACTGTTGGCCGTGCCGCCGTCGTCCTTCACCTGGAACGTAAAGCTGGCGTACGGCGTGCCGTTGGCGTTGGCCGCACCAAGGAACCGCAGCTTCTGGGCAGAGATATCGGTCGTCGAGATCAACTGGCCGGCTGCCACCGGCTGACCATTCAAGGTCAGCGTGCCGGCTGTCGGCAGCGTGGTGATCTTCACGGCGATGGGGTTGTCGCCATCCTGCGGATCGCTGAAGCCGAAGTCGCCCGTTGCGAACGTGTAGAGCTGATCTTCATTGCCCGCGATCGTCTTATCGGTGCCCTGCGGGGCATTGTGCTTGACGCTGACATTGATCGTGATCGTGTTCGGCGTCTGATCCGTATCGACGCCGCCGCTCGCGGTCAGACCGTCGTCCTGCACCTGGAACGCGAAGCTGGCGTAATTGTTGATCTGCTGATTCACAAAGCCCGAGGTGAAGACCAGCTTGCCGCTGGCGATATCGGCCGCCAGGATCGCCTGGTTGGCCGTCACGGGAACGCCGTTGTAGGTCAGCGTGCCGGGGCTTGGCACGGTGTGGATGATCACGTTCTTCAGGCTGTTGGGCGGTGTATCGCTCGTGTCGCTGAAGTGGAAGTCGGCCGTGGTGAACGTGTAAGCCGCGGTGGTCCCAACCGCCTGCGCGCTCACGGTACCGTCACCGCCACTCGGCTCGTCGTTGACGCTCGCGAGCGTGACGGAGATCGTGTGGGCATTGGCAGCCAGTTCGGTATCAACACCCTGCTGGCCGCTGATGATGGCCGTGCCGCCGTCGTCCTTAACCTGGTACTTGAAGGTGGTGAACGGCGTGGGCGGAGCGTGCTGATTCGCCGGACCGGTGTACGTGAACAGGCCAGTGGCCATGTCGACGGCCGAAACGAACGCGCCCGCCTGCAGTGTCACACCGTTGTCCTTCAGTGTGCCGTTGGCCGGCACCGACGTGATGATGACGCCGAGCAGGTTGTTGGCTGGATTATCCTGGTTCGAGTCGGTGAACGGGAAGTCGGTCTGGCGGAACGTGTAAGCCACGTCTTCCAGCGCATTGACCGTGGCGTTGGCGCCCGATCCAGCGTGGTTGGCCACGCCTGGGATCGTGATCGTCATCGTCCGCTGCGTCGGATCCGTGTCCTGACCGCCGAAGGCCGTGCCGCCGTCGTCCTGGACCTGGAAGCTGAAGCTCGTCGGCGTGCTCTGCCCGTTGGCTGGAGTGAAGGTCAGCGCGCCACTGGTGATGGCACTCACCGCGATCGGCTGGCCGGCGGTCACCGCGTTGGCGCCGAGCTTCAGCGTGCCCTGGCCGGGCAAGCTGTCGATGATCACGTTCAGGAAGTTGTTGGCTGGAATGTCGAGCGGATCGCTGAAGCCGAAGTTGCTCGGCGCGAAGGTCAGCGCCTGGGTTGCCGACGGTGCGGACAGGCTGACACCCGTGTTGCCGTTTGCACCCTGCGGCGCATCGTTGACGCTGGTCACGCCGAAGGTGATCGTCGCTGGATTGCTGACATCGGCGCCGCTGTTGGCCGTGCCACCGTTGTCCTTCAGCAGGAACTGGAAGCTGGCGTAGGTCGCGCCTTGGCCGTTCGCAGCCGGCTTGAACAGCAACTGGCCGCCGGCGATGCTGCTCGTCGGAACGAAGTCGCCCGGCGCGACGGCGTTGTTATTCAAGGTGAGCGTGCCGGCAGCCGGCAGTGTCGAGACGATGACGCCCGCCAATTGGTTGCCCGGTGTGACCGGGAAGGTGGTGGAATCGGTCGAATCGTCGAAGCCAAAGTCGGCGACCGTCAGAGCGTACCCTGGGCCATCTTCAACGAGCGTGTTGTTGAGGGTCGGGTTGATCAGCTTGCTGGCTGCGGTCGGTTTGTCGTTGACCGCGGTGACACTGACGGTAATTGTGTTGGCCACAGCGCTCGTATCGAGGCCGCCGCTGTTGGTGCCGCCGTTGTCCTGCACCTTGAAGGTGAAGGTCGGGCGGCCAGCCACGCCAGTCTTGCCATCGTTTGAGTTCGGCGCCGACGTGAATGTCAGGTTGCCCAGGCTGCCGACCGGAATCGGCTGGTTGAGGGTGACAGCCGAACCACCGAGGCTCAGCGCGCCGCTGGTGGGCAATTGCGTGATGATTACGTTCTGCAGCTGGCTCCCCTGGCCATCCACCGGATCGCTGAAGCCAAAGTCGTCCTTCGAGAACACCCGCGGCTGATCTTCAAAGGCCCCGACCGTGGCGTCGGCGCCCAGTGGCCGATCGTTGACCGGCGTGACGATAACGCCGAAGGTGTTCGGCGTCGTGTCGACATCGACACCGCCGTTTTGCGTGCCGCCGTTGTCCTTCACCTGGAAGGTGAACGTGGCGTAGTTGCTGCTGGCCGGGTTGCTGTTGGCGTCCGGAGCGGGCGTGAAGACCATCTGACCGCCGCTGATGTCGGCGACCGGAATGAACTGGCCTGCAACGACCGCTGTGCCGTTGTCAAACAGCGTGCCGGCGGTCGGCAGCGTGGAGATCTTCACGGCCGCCAGGTTGTCGGCCGGTACGTCGGTATCGGTCGTCGGGAAGTCGGCCAGGCCGAACGTGTACGAGTTGTCCTCGTTGATCGAGACCTGCCGATCGGTGCCACTGATGCCGTCGTTGACCGGGCGGACATGGAGCGTGAGCGTGTTCGGCGCGGTATCGGTATCGGCGCCGCCGAAGGCCGTGCCGCCGTCGTCCTGCACCGCGATCTTCATCGTGGTGAAGATCGTGCCGGTGCCCGGATCGATGTCGTTGCTGTTCACCGGCAGCGGGACGAAGACGAGCTTGCCGAGCGCGAGGTCAGCGGCCTGAACCGTGAACGGGGCATTCTGAATGACGCCGTTGAACTCCAGTCGGCCGAGGCCCGGAATCGTCGTGATATTAACGGCCTTGAGATTGTCCGGCGGCGAATCCGGATCATCGAACAGGAAGTCGGACGCGTGGAATGTGTACGACACGTCCTCGTTCGTGGTGATCGATTGATCGCGCGTGTTGGGCGCTTGGTGCGGACCACCGTTAGTTGTCGGGATCTGGAAGAGGATGGTGTTCGTGTTGACCGCCGTATCGACACCGGTGTTAAGGGTGCCGCCGTTGTCCTTTACGCGGAACGTAATGACGTCATTCGATCCAACCGCAGGCGAGTTATAGACCAGGTTGCCGTTGTTGATCTGGGCCAACGTTACCGACGTGTTCGTGCCGACGTTGCCTCCGTTGAGCGTCAGGCTGCCGTTACCCGTGAACGAGACGGTGATGCTGTCAAGGCTGTTCGAGCCATTGGGGTTCGTCGGAGCCGCGTCGTTTGGATCGATGAAGCCAAGGTCGTTCAACGTGATGGGATGCTGCGTGCTCTTCGGGAAGTTCCCGAACGTCTTGTCCGTACCCAATGGCGCGTCGTTGACCGAGTTCACGTTGAACGTGAACAGCTTCGGCGTTTGGTCGGTGTCCTGGCCGCCGCTAGCGGTCAGGCCGTCGTCTTTCACCTGGAAGGTGAAGCTGGCGTAGGCCCCGCCGTTGGCGTTGGCGTTCGGAGCCGGAGTGAAGACGAGCCCGCCCGCGACGAGCGCGGCGGACGAGACCGACGTGCCGGCGACGACGTCGGCGCCATTGAGCTTCAGCGTGCCGCTGGTCGGGATCGTCGTGATGATCACGGCGCTAAAGCTGTTGCTGTTAGGCGCGTCGTTTGGATCGAACTGCGCCGGCGTCGTGTTGGCGAAGTCGCTGGCGTGCAACACGAACGACTGGTCCTCGTTGATCGTCAGCGTGTTCGCGATGCCTACCGGCGGGCTATTGGTCGCCGTCAAGTTGATCGACATCGACGCGGTGTTGCTGCGGTCGCTGCCGCCGCCACTATCTTGCACCTGGAAGGTGAAGATGCCGCTCTTGAGACCATTGGCGTTAAGAGCCGGCGTGTACTTGAGCGCGCCGCTATCGATGGAGCCGACCGGGATCGCGGTGTTTGGCGCGACGTTGACGCCGGATAGCGTGAGCTGGCCGCCCTGCAGGTTCGCCGACATGACGTACACGTTGGTGAAACCGTTGACGTTCGGGGCATCGGCCGGGTCGGTGAAGGGGAAGTCGATGCGGCTGAAGATGTAGGCCTGGTTTTCCTTGCCGCCGACGGTGCTGTCGAACGTGACCGGCGGATCGTTGACCGCCGAGACGTTGACCGTGATCGTGTTGGACGACGGGCTGACGTCCACGCCGGCATTGAGCGTGCCGCCGTCGTCTTTCACCTGGAAGGTGAAGTTGGCGTACGGGGCGCCGTTGCCGTTGTTCGCCGGGACGAATGTCAGCGGGCCGTTGTCGAACACACCGCCCGTGATCGTGAGCACCTGGCCGTTGCCGACCGTATTGGCGCCGAGCTTCAGCGTGCCGTTGGTCGGCGTGGTAACGATCCGCACGGCCGCCAGGTTGTTCGGTCCCGCCTGATTGCCGGCGGCAACCGTGTCGAACGGATCGTTGAGCGGGAAGTCGGCCGGGGTGAGCGTAGCGACGCCGTCTTCCACCATCTGCACGGTCTTGTCGCTGCCGCGCGGCGCGTCGTTGACGCTGGTGATCGTCCACGTGAGCGTCCTGGCGGTCGGATCGAGATCGGAACCGCCGTTGAGCGTGCCGCCATCGTCCTGAACCTGGAAGGCCATCGTGGCACTGCCGTTGAAGTTGAGTGGCGGGTTATACAGCAGGTTGCCAAGGTCAGTCACCTGGATGAAGGACCCTTGGTTCACCGTCGCGCCGTTGATCGTCAGCGTGCCGACGCTCGGAACCTGCGAGATGCGGACCGCCTTGAGGTTGTCCTGCGGGTTGTCGTTCGAGTCGTTGAACGGGAACGTGGCCGCGCTGAACACAAAGGTGCCGTCCTCGAGCATCG
>Ga0170475_112335654_pt1 | contig 12051 bp, 10 predicted proteins | sample Soicark_Litter_5_FD_111474 | JGI IMG/M metagenome (GOLD analysis project Ga0170475, IMG submission 111474) | Avena fatua rhizosphere microbial communities from Hopland, California, USA. Combined Assembly of 48 SPs | reverse complement strand
GAAAATAATTTTTGTTGACTATTCGTTAATTTTTTTATGTTTATTTTTTACAATAGGATTTGTTACATTTACAATTCACGTAATGAATTTAGTAATAAGCTTAATGATCTTTTCATTATTAATAGGATTTATGTTTTTGCGATTTTCGTTTGAATATATGGCGTATGCATATTTAATTATTTACTTTGGGGCTGTTATAATGTTATTTGTATTTATTGTAATGCTGTTAGATGTAAATATTGTTTATGATCGCTTGGAATTTTATGCAAATATTCCGACCTTATTTTTATTTTTTATTTTTGTTAAATTAAGTTTTTTTTTTCATCAAGTAATATTAACATACGGAATAGAAACTGTTGGGACAATAGAATGAAATTACTTTACGAATTGATCGGCAACATTTTCAATATTTGATTCTTTTGTAGCATTTTTTAATTTTTATTGGATTTGACTATTAATTTTAGGATTACTGATGATGGCGGTTGTAATTGGGTTAGTTAACGCCCTATTAGATACGTTTTCAGCAATTATTGAGTTGTATGAAAATAAAAAGAAAAATTAAAACATATAATTTGAATTTCGGACCGCAGCATCCGTCAGCTCACGGAGTACTTCGATTAGTATTAGAATTAAATGGAGAAAGAATTTTAGATTTGGCTCCACACATTGGGCTGTTACACCGCGGGACAGAAAAATTAATTGAGTATAAAAATTTTTTACAAGCTTTACCGTATTTTGATAGGTTAGATTATGTATCAATGTTGTGTCAGGAACATATGTTTGTATTATCCGGAGAAAAAAATATTGATACAGATGTGCCATTAAGGGCACAATTTATTCGTGTTTTATTTAGTGAGTTAACTAGAATTTTAAATCATTTAATGGCAATTACAACGCATGCTTTAGATGTAGGCGCTTTAACTCCATTTTTATGGGCATTTGAAGAAAGGGAAAAATTATTGTGTATTAACGAATATCTTTGCGGAGCACGAATGCATGCAGCTTATTTTCGATTAGGTGGGGTTCAAGATGATTTGCCAATTGGTATTTTAGATATGATTTATAATTTTTTAAATTCATTTGGATTTCGTTTAGATGAAATAGAAGAGTTATTAACAAGAAATAAAATTTGAAAAATAAGGTTAATAAATACTGGTGTTATTAGTCAAAAAACAGCTATTAATGCTGGCGTAAGTGGTGTATTATTAAGGGCAACTGGTGTAAATTGAGATTTAAGAAAAAATTATCCGTATGAGGTATACGATTCTTTAAAATTTAATATTCCAATAAGTAAGCAAGGAGATAGCTATTCAAGATATTTACTTCGGATGCAAGAAATGAGAGAAAGTATAAAAATTGCGTTTCAATGTTTAAATGCGTTGCCGGATGGTGAAGTAAAAATTGATAACCCAGCAATTTCACCAGTAAGTAAATTTAGTATGTTAGATTCAATGGAAAATACAATTCAAAGATTTAAATACTATTCAGAAAATGTGTATTTTCCAGAAGTACAAAGTTATACAGCGATAGAAGCTCCCAAAGGGGAAAATGGAGTTTTTTTATGAACTGATGGATTTAAATTACAAAGATGCGCGATACGGGCTCCAGGATATTTTCATTTACAAGCAGGAAAGTTTTTAGCTAAATATGGACTTTTAGCAGATTTAGTAACTATATTAGGTTCGTTAGATATAGTTTTTGGAGAAATTGATAGATAGCGATGACAGTTAAATGTATTATACTAAGTTGATTAATTTTCGGCATCATAAACGTTATTATGAGGAACACCCAATGGTCTAGGACAGTATTTTTATGTAGTAATATTTTTATGTTTTTTAATAGTTTAGGTTACTGAGTTTTTTATAACAAAATGGTAGTTGGTTTACAATTTTTATGAAAAATTAAAATTTCAATAGGCGGGTTAAATTGAATACTAGCTTTCGGATTAAACGGTATGTCAATGTTTTTTTTAATTTTAACAACATTTTTAATGTGTATCTGTGGATTTTTGAATTTCGAAAATAAACATAAACCTTCTGAATATAATTTTTTTCTTTGAATGTTGCAAATTATTTTAATTTTATTTTTTACTACAACCGATTTAATTATTTTTTTTATTTGTTTTGAAATATCATTATTGCCGATTTTTTTAATTATTATTGCGTGAGGATCATCGGTAAGACGAGTTTTAGCTGGATATTATTTTTTTGTTTATACCAGTTTAGGTGCGGCGTTAATGATTCTTGGTATATGTTTAATAATAATGGAATGTGGTACAACAAATTTATTATTATTAGAATCACATCAGTTTAATTCTTCAAAACAGTTAATATTATTTTTTTTATTTTTTTGAGGATTCGCTATTAAAATTCCTATGTTTCCTTTTCATTTATGGTTAGTTGAAGCACACGTGGAGTCTCCAACTGTTGGATCTATTTTATTAGCAGGTTTATTATTAAAATTAGGTGGTTATGGATTTATTAAAATTTTGGTTAAAATGTTTCCCGTTGCTTGTGTTTATTATTTTCCAGGAATTGCAGCATTATGTATTGGGGGTATTATTTTAGGATCTTGTAATTCTATTGTTCAATCAGATGTTAAAAGAATGATTGCATATATTTCTATAGCGCATATGAATTTTATTGTGTTAGGAATTTTTTCTGGTAATATTTTTGGATTAGTTGGAAGCGTAATATTAATGTTTGGGCATGGATTAGTCGCGAGTGGGTTATTTGCAGTAGTTGGAATTTTATACGAACGTTATCATTCGCGGCAAATTGAGTACTTTGGCGGATTAATTTTAGCAATGCCAATTTTTGGAACTTTATTTTTTTTAATTATATTAGGAAATTTTGGATTTCCTTTAACATTTAATTTTGTTGGAGAATTATTAATATTAGTTGGATTAGTGCATTCTAATTTGTGAATATTATTTGCATCATCTTTTGGGTTAATAATGTCTGTTGCTTATTCAATTATGATGTATAGTAAAATAATGTTTGGTAATATTCCTAAATTTATAAGAATTATAAAAGATGTATCGTTGTATGAATTTTATGCGTTATTTTCGCTGGCGTTGTTTTGTATAATTTTTGGAATATGACCAATGTCAGTATTAGACGCAATTTATTTGGGGTTGGCATATACGTTAAAATATTAAAATGAATCCTTTTTCATATTGTTGGTGTTATGATAACAGTGGTATTAAAGTGTTAAAAATTTTAAATAGTTATAAATCAGAACCAATTATTGCAAATACAAATGTAAATATTGTTCCATATACAGTATATCCTCAAAAAAAAAAATTCATAAAAGAGAATCGTACGTAAAAAAAAAAAAAAAATATGGTGGTAAAATATTAGCAATCAAAAAATGAACTAAGCGTTATGATGGAACTTTTTTTAAATTTAATAAAGCAAAGTGTATTGTATTTGATAAAGAAAAAAAAAAATTTGCTGGATCGCGAATTTACGGAGCAGGACAAAAAGAATTAAAAAAAAATGCAGTTCAAATGAAACGTACTATAAATTATTGTTCATTATTAATTTAAAATGTTTGTTTTAATGATAATTTTACCATTATTAAATTTTTTATCAATTTCATTATGCGGGCGTTGAATTGGGTATAAAGGTGCAATGCGCGTTACTTTAATGAATTTATTGGTAAGTATAGTAGTATCAACATATTATTTTTTTTGTATATATTGAAATCAAGAAGAATCTTATATTAATTGCGGAACATGGATTAGTGTTCAAGATTTTGTTATTAATTATTCTTTTACTTTAGATAAGTTAAGTTTAACAATGATTTTACTAGTTTTAATTGTATCGTATGTAGTACATTTATATTCGTGTGTATATATGAAGGGTGACCCGTATTTTTCGCGGTTTTTAAGCTATCTATCTTTATTTACATTTTTTATGATTATTTTGGTTACAGCAGATAATTTTGTAGTTATGTTTGTCGGCTGGGAAGGAGTTGGATTATGCTCTTATTTATTAATAAGTTTTTGAAATACTAGAGTTGAAGCTACAAAATCTGCTATAAAAGCATTAGTAGTAAATCGAATTGGAGATGTTTGTTTATTGTTAGCTATAGTGTTGTGTTTTTTTGTTTTTAGAACAGTAGATTTTGATGGTATTGCACCACAAGTACCGTATATCGTTGGTAAAACATTTCCAATTTTTAATGACATAAAAATTGTATCTTTAATTAATTTACTTTTATTAGTTGGAATTTTTGGTAAGTCTGCGCAAATTGGTTTACATCTTTGATTACCTGATGCAATGGAAGGTCCAACCCCAGTTTCTGCTTTAATTCATGCAGCAACAATGGTAACAGCTGGAATCTATTTATGCTTACGCTTATCATTTATTTTTGAATTTTCTAGCATGACATTAAATTTACTTGCATTTTCTGGAACAATCACCTCTTTTATATCCGGTTTAATGGGGTTATTGCAATCTGATATAAAAAAAATTATAGCTTATTCAACATTAGGTCAGTTAGGATATATGCTAGTTTTGTGTGGATCATCGCAATATGATTTAGCATTGTTTCACTTAATTAATCACGCGATGTTTAAAGCATTATTATTTTTAACAGGTGGAGTTTTTATTTATTTGTATAAAACACAAGATATGAGAGCGATGAGTGGTGGAAAATTATTATCAGGATTTTTATATTCAATGGTATTGATAGGATCATTAGCGTCAGATGGATTTATATTTTTTTCATCTGTTGAGTCAAAAGATATTGTATTAGAATTTGGAAGTTATGGGTTAATTATTGGAGCAGAAACTTGCAATTGGTTTGGTTTAATGTCATTAGCTATGACTATTATGTTTAATTCATCGTTATTAGATATTTGTGATGGAGAAATTTTTGGTAAAATTCCAGTATATAAAACAGATATTCGATTTATTATTACTTTAACAATTTTAGCATTCTTTACATTAATATCAAATTTTGTATTGTTTCAAACTTTTATGACAGAATTTTATTCAGATAGTTCATTTGTTAATTTAGTAAATAGTTATAAGGCTGGAATAGACGTATTACCATATTTTGCAAAATTTTTATTTGTAATGTTATTTGGAGTTTTAAATTTACAAGGTGGAAAAGAACCTATTAGATCCGAATTGGCATTTCGAAGTATAGTATTAATTGGATGGTTTGGATATTTTTATACTGCATTTGCTGTTTATATGCATATTGCAGGATCATTAATTGGTAGTAAAATATTTATGGTATTAACTGGTAAAATGATAGTTCAAATTTTTGAATATTTTCCTATTTTTATTTTACTAGTTTTTTTATTTTTTTTTACCAAGTATTTGCGGAATTGGGTTGATTTTTACAATATTAAAATAGGTATAGAATATTTTATTAATAAACTTCATTATGATTGAATTATAAATTTAAAAATATCAGAAAAATTAATTAAATTCGGTTATTTTTTATATAAAGTTGTCGATAAAGGAATTCTTGAAGTTCTTGGCCCCAATGGAATTTCAACGGTAGCATGAAATATGATTAAAGATTATAAAAAATATAGTAGCGGATATACGTATAATTATATATGCTTATTTCTATTAGGTCTTCTTTATATTTTTGGAATTATATTTTATTTTTTTTAACTTTTGGCCAAGTATATTTACCAGTATGATAAAATTTAATATTGTTACAATGTTTACTATAAATATTCGATTATATATGTATATTTATAAAACTTTTTCGTTTCTTAAATATCGTTTTTTTATTAATTTATTTGTAACTGATGCACCAATGAGTAAGCGAAGATTTACATTAAATTATATTGTGGAAAGTATAAGAAATATCAATTATATTAATTTTGTTTTGCAGATTGCTGAAGATATGTATGTAAAATCAGTTACAGAAATATTTACTGCCGCCGGGTGACCAGAACGTGAAGCTTGAGATATGTTTGGTATTTTTTTTCTTGATCATCCGGATATGCAACGATTGTTAGTTGATTACGGATTTCGTGGTTATCCACTTAGAAAAGATTTTCCGTTATCGGGATATAAAGAAGCATTTTATAATGAAGCGAGAATTGGTATTATTAGAGCTAAAATTGATTTAGTACAAGAACATAGAGATTATAATTTTGATCGATTGTGACATTTATTAAAAGATCCTAAAATTTTTATAGATATAAAAACTCAATAAATCTTATGTTTTTAAATGACTTTGAACGAATTGCAAAATTATTTACGTATGAAATAATATCTTTTATATTTTGTATAGAAATACTAACTTTATATAAAGTTAGTACATATAATTTAAATTTGCCTGAAACTCAAACACATAATTATCATTTGTTTGATGAACAACAAATTTATTATAAAAAATTTCAGTATTCTCACCGTTTTTCAAATGGATATAGCGTTCTAATCCCAGTTTGTTTATCAGTAAGTATATTATTATTATGTTTTTTTTTTGTTAATTATTTATGGGGGGATACATTATATAGTGAAGTATGTAAAAAAAGCCATAGTTCTTGCGGTGGGCAAGATCATTTATTTGGGTCTAGAAATTTTGTATTATATTTAATTGTAACTATATGAATTTTATTTTTTTGGTTTGAAAATATTAGATTTGAAACAAACCAAGGATATCATATTGGTAAAGTTAATACAGATTATAAAATTGCATTTATTTTATTTTTAATGTCTGAAGCAATGTTTTTTTTTTCAATATTTTGGGCATTTTTTCATTTTGGGCTTATTTCAAATTTAGAATTTGGATTTATTTGGCCGCCTGTAGGTATTGAACCTATTTCGCCAGTAAATTTACCATTAGTAAATACATTAATTTTAATTACATCGGGATTATTTGTAACTTGATCACACAATAGTTTAAAATTAGGAGATCGACAAGGAGCATTAAAAGGTTTGCGAAATACATTTTGATTAGGATTATTATTTTTGTTTTGTCAACTTTTAGAGTATAGATTAAGTAATTTTAATATTAATGATAGCGTTTTTGGATCAATATTTTTTTTTGGAACAGGTTTTCATGGAATGCACGTAATGTTAGGAACAACTGGTTTGGCTTATAATTTATTTAAACTATATAAAGGTGAGTTGTCTAGCTACTCCCACTATAGTTATTTATTCACAATTTGGTATTGACATTTTGTTGATGTTATTTGGTTATTACTATATTTAATTTTTTATGTTTGGGGACAATAATGATTTTACTTGGATTAAATGCAATTTTAACTATAATCCCTGTTTTAATAGCAATTGCGTTTGTAATATTAGCTGAAAGAAAAATATTGGCTGCAATTCAAAGAAGAGAGGGGCCTAATTTAGTTGGATGAAAAGGAATTTTACAATCTTTTGTCGATGGGTTTAAACTAATTTTAAAAGAAAATTTGTTGCCGCATAAAAGTAATCAATTTATATTTTTTTTCTCAGCTTTTTTTATTTTTTTAATTAGTTTAGCTGGATGGGCAATTATTCCAACTGGATTATTTTCAGAAACAATGGATTCAGATTATTCTGTATTCATGATTTTTGTATTCTCTTTAATTAATGTTTATTTTATTGTTTTAGCTGGATGGTCGAGTAATTCAAAATATTCATTTTTAGGAGCTTTACGATCAACGGCGCAAATGATTTCATATGAAGTTTATTTTGGATTATTGTTACTTCCAATTTTTTTTATAACTGAATCAACAAATTTAACAGATATAATTTGAATGCAGAAAAATATTTGGTTTGTTTTTTTATTTTATCCTTTATTTATAATATTTTTTATTACATGTTTAGCAGAAACAAATAGAACACCTTTTGATTTACCAGAATCGGAAGCGGAATTAGTGGCCGGTTATAATGTTGAATATGCTGGGTTAATTTTTTCATTTTTTTTTTTAGCTGAATATAATAACATATTTTTAAGTTGCGCGTATACTGTTATTTTTTTTTTTGGTGGTTACCTATGTTTTGGATATTCAAGTCCTATTTTTTTTTTTATTAAAGTTATATTATTTGTTGTGTTGTTTATTTTTTTACGAGGAATATTGCCTAGATATCGATATGATCAATTAATGGTAATAGGATGAAAAAAATTTTTACCGTTAATTTTAGGTTTTGTTTTATTTTATAGTTTTATTATAAATTTAATTGTAAAATTTATCGATGTCTAAAATTTTAGTAGGTCCATTAGTTTTAGTAATTTGATCTTATATTGGAATTTTACTCGGTAGAAAAAATATGATTTTTTTTTTAGTTCAATTAGAAATTGTTTATAATTCTATATTGCTGTTTTTTATTAGTGGCGGGGCAGCTGGGCCTAATGGATTATCAGTTATTTATTTTTTAGTAATTTTAGCTTTAGTGGCAGTTGAAGCCGTGGTTGGTTTAGTTTTGACTATTGTATACTCAAAAACGGGTCGAGATATAAATTTAGATAACATGGTAACCCTTCATGGATAGTTTTGTTCCAAATTGGCGGGTGTGGCTCTTTTTAGTAGAGCTGCGATTATTGGCTTTTTTTGAAAGGTGATTTGCTGCAACAAGTCATAAAGATATTGGAACTTTATATTTTTTGTTTGGATGTTTTAGCGGAATGATTGGAACTGGTTTATCGTTAATTATTCGAGCTGAGCTAGCGTTACCTGGTGGAAATTTTTTAGAAGGAGATAGTCAGCTTTATAATACAATTGTTACTGCGCATGCTTTAATAATGATTTTTTTTGCAGTAATGCCAACGTTAATTGGTGGGTTTGGAAATTGGTTAGTTCCATTAATGATAGGTGCACCAGATATGGCATTTATACGAGTTAATAATTTAAGTTTTTGGTTATTACCTTCAGCTCTTTCGTTAATTTTAACATCAGCATTAACTGATCAAGGAGTAGGCACTGGATGAACAATGTATCCGCCGTTAAGTTCATTAATAGGGCATTATACGCCGGCAGTTGATTTAGGAATTTTTGGTTTACATTTAGCTGGAGCGTCATCAATTGGTGGTGCAATAAATTTTATTACAACAATTGCAAATGGTAGGGCGCCTGGATTAACAATGTACAGAATTCCGTTATTTGTTTGATCTATTTTTATAACAGCATTTTTATTAGTATTATCTCTTCCTGTTTTAGCAGGTGCAATTACAATGTTACTATTAGATCGTAATTTTAATACAACTTTTTTTGATCCTGCTGGCGGTGGTGATCCTGTATTATTTCAGCATTTATTTTGGTTTTTTGGTCATCCAGAAGTATATATTTTAATTTTACCAGGTTTTGGAATAATTAGTCATATTATTCCTATGTTTAGTCAAAAAAGAATTTGAAATTATATTGGAATGGTTTATGCAATGAAAGCTATCGGTGTTTTAGGATTTTTAGTTTGAGGTCATCATATGTATACATCTGGAGTAGATGTTGATTCTAGAGGATATTATGCTGGAATTACGTCTGCAATTGCTGTACCAACTGGGGTTAAAGTTTTTAGCTGGTTGTTCACAATGGCTGGTGGTCGATTAATTTTTGTTACACCAATGCATTATGCAATTGGTTTTATTTTGTTATTTACGATTGGTGGTTTATCGGGTATTATTTTATCAAATGGTGGAATAGATTTTGCTTTACACGATACGTACTATGTTGTAGCTCATTTTCATTATGTATTATCAATGGGAGCAGTGTTTAGTATTTATGCAGGATTATACTTTTGAATTCATAAGTTTGTTGGAAAACAGTATGATGATTTTCTTGGAAAATTTCAATTTGAATTAAAGTTTATTGGAGTAAATGCAACATTTATGCCAATGCATTGAATGGGTACAGCTGGGATGCCGCGAAGAATTTGTGATTATGCTGATGCTTTTGCTTCGTGGAATCAAATTTCAACAGCTGGTTCAATAACATCAGCAATTGCATTTTTAATATTTTTATATATTATGGTAAATGCCATAACTAGTGGTATTATTGCAGATATGCCAAATTTTTGAAGACTTGGAAGAGTTGTAGAATTTAAATTTAATATTAAAAAATTAAAATCGTATAATACTCAATTAGAAGATATTGGTGTTATAAAAATTTTAACTGCATATATGGAACGAGTAATTTTTTGTCAAACATACTGTATTAAAGGTATATATAATTATGTTCAATTTAAATATAATATTAATTTTGAATTAATTGATGCTTTAATTATTTCTACTTGTCGAGTATTTAAAGAAAATAAATTAAAAAGAATTGAATTGGTAAAATTTTTTTATGAAATTGTAAAAATGTTTGAAATTAGTAATGAATATTTTAAAATCCCGTTTTCGTATGTAAAATTACAAACTTCTCCAATTGCGTTAGATTATGATTTAGTAGAAATGGGAATTCGTTGTGATTATCCTATGCCGTGACAACTTAATTTTCAAAGTCCCGCAACTCCTTTAATGGAAGGTATCACTGATTTACATCACGATATTATGGGAATTTTAATACTTATTTTATTTACAGTATTATATACACTTTGATACTTTTTATATTATTTTGATCAATCTAAAACAAAAAAATTATACAATATAACCCATCATACAATATGAGAAATTATTTGAACTACAGTACCGATTCTTATATTAATAATGATTTTAATACCATCCTACGCACTATTATACAGTGCAGAATCATTTATATGAAATCCTGTAGTATTAATCAAAGCAATTGGACATCAATGATATTGATCATATGATGTTTCATGTTATAATTTATTAAATATTGAATTTGATAGTTGTATGATACCAATAGAAGATTTAGAGGAAGGTGATTTACGATTGTTAGAAGTTGATGAAACTGTAGTTTTACCTGTTGATACTCAAGTTGGTTTTATTACAACATCCGATGATGTAATTCATAGTTGAGCTGTTCCTTCATTTGGAATTAAGTTAGATTCTGTTCCTGGTCGTTTTAATTATGTTCAAACTGTAATTTACCGTGAGGGTAGTTTTTATGGGCAATGCTCAGAATTATGTGGTTTGGCACATGCTTTTATGCCTATAGGTGTAACTGGATCAACAGATTATTATTTTTATATAAATATGATGGATAATGATGAATTATTTTTATAATCCGTTAGAACAATTTAATATATTTGCTACAAAATATTGTCTAACAACAAATTATACTAGTATTTTAATTATACATTTTATATTAATAGTAGTATGTTTGTATTTTGCTGGGTGAAGTGTCGTTAATAGGAATGCTAATCAATTTTTTAGTTTTGAATTTTTTAAAATAGTTAAAAATGATTATCAAAAAAATACTGGTTTAAAAATAGGAATTTTTTTACCAGTATTTTGTATAATTTTTTTAATTGTTTTATTTAATAATATTTTTGGATTAATCCCGTATTCATATGCAATAACAAGTTCGCTAATTATTAATTTTTATATTATTTTAAGTTTATTTCTAATGATTAATATTATTGGAATTTTTTATCATAAATGAAATTTTTTTAATATTTTTATGCCCAAAGGATTGCCATTATTGTTTACGTGATTTTTAATTTTTTTTGAAACTGTATCTTATTTAGCTAGGGTATTTAGTTTAACAATACGATTATTTGCAAATATTGTGGCTGGGCATATTTTACAACATATTTTAATTGGATTTGCTTTTAAAATTTTTTTAATTAATAGTTTATTAGGATATAGCTTTATTTTTCCGTGAGGTGTTACATTTTTAGTAACTTTATTAGAATTAGCAATATGTTTTTTACAAGCTTATGTGTTATTAATTTTGTTATTAATTTATTTTGGAAATACCATAAATTTACATTAAAAATTAAAGTAATGCTTTAATAAAGAGGTGGTAGTTTAATTTTAAAATAGTAACTTTAAAAATTACAGATGTTGGTACAAATTCAACCCCTTCGAGCATTATTTTAATTTTTAATTTAAATTAAAGTCAAATAAAATTTTAAATAACATTATTAATAAATAAGGCGTGTTGTAAAAAATTTAAAATAATTAGTCGTATTAAAAGTTAATTAACAATAAGTAACAATTTAAAAATAGTATACG
>Ga0170475_105457243_pt1 | contig 12053 bp, 15 predicted proteins | sample Soicark_Litter_5_FD_111474 | JGI IMG/M metagenome (GOLD analysis project Ga0170475, IMG submission 111474) | Avena fatua rhizosphere microbial communities from Hopland, California, USA. Combined Assembly of 48 SPs | reverse complement strand
GTCGATGCTTTAATCTGGCCCTGAAGTTCCTCAAGTTTATTAGAGTATTTATCAGTATCATCTGCCGCTTGGTGGAGCATAGAAATCAGTGCTGCACCCTCTCTCAGCCCCTGTTGCCCGAACATCTTAATCATTGCTAGATTTCTAGCTTTTGGGCTAAGTGTATCCAAGCCTGTATCTAGTTTCTTGATAACATCCACCAGCGGCAGCATGAAGCCTTCTGAGTCGCGGAAACTAGAAATAGACATATGCATGTCTTGCAGAGTCTTTGACACTTTGTCCGTAGAGGCAGAAAGGTCTTTATACAAGTTCTTAAGCGCAGTACCAGCGGCTGTTCCTTGAATACCTAAGTTAGCAACTGCGGCCAGTCCTAAAGCAATATCTTGAAGGGTTGCACCGTACACAGTACCTACAGCAGCAGCCGATTTAAAGGCACCAGAAATACTATCGACACTAGACATCGACGCGGCTGCTGTCTTAACAATAACATCAGATACGTGGTCAAATCCTTCTGCCGTGTAACCCAACGCTGTTCCAACTTGAACAAGCGTCTCAGCCGACTTCTCGATTGAAACTTCCCCGCCAATGGACAAGTTCAGGGACGCACGTACACCTTTCAAGGCTTGGTCCGCGTTAAGTCCAGCTAGCGTCAGTGTCTTTAAAGCTTCTGTTACTTCTTTCGGGCCATTAACTCCTGTACCTAGCGTGTTGATGGTATCTGCCATCTTCACCATCTCGTCAGTCGTAGCTCCGCCTAGCACCCTGATGCCTTCAAGGGTTTGCTCCACGTCCTTCCCTGTACTGATAACACCTTTAAGAGCCGCACCTAGGGCGATACCAACACCCATACCAGCTAGGTTGCCATACGTTACCCACAACGCTCCTAACGAGCCTGAGAGGCCACGAGCCAAAGCGTGTGCTTCGGCCATAGCTTCGTTGTTCTGGCGTGTAGAGCTTGCCGCAGATAGCTGGGAGCTAGACATACGCTCCAGGATAGCCGTAAGCGCTGTCATAGCAGCCGTCAGAGCAGTAGCTTGCGCCACACCTCCAGATAGCATACTATTTGACCCTACAACTGCCGTGCCAAGCTTCTTAACAGCAACTTCCGCCTTATCCGAAGACTCGGTAAGCTTGTCTAACTGATTAGACGCTGTTAGAATACCTTTACTCTGTACCTCTACGACAAGTTGGCTAATATCTTGTGTTACCATCTTATTTCCTTATAAATGGCTTATGACAGCCTAGTCTCGTTTCTGCGCAGCTAGCATGGAAGCAAACACGTCTTCAACTTTAGCTCCAATCATTTCGCGCAATACTTCATCGTTCCGTGTCTCAACTACTGGAGCATACGGAGCCTTAGCACCTTTCTTACTCGCTGACGCCATCTCGGCGGCATACGCCCTACTTAATCTCCAGATTGCTCTGTATTCCTTGGGGCTTAGCACAGCTTCAAAATCATTACACCTAGCCCACGATTCAATCTCCTGCCAGGACATCCCAACAAGCCCCATTCCTGTAGCTGTAGCTACACCGGCAGAATGCAAAAGAGCCACGAGATACCCCGCTGCTTCCGAAATCTCGGGCATTGGAATCTCTCGTAGCTCTTGTACTGTAGCCGCTGGCGTGTCGGGGATTGAACCATCTTCGTTTCTGTCCCCGGAGTCGTCCGACGAAGTAGCAGTACCTTCAGCTACTTGGCTTATTTGCTCCGCTCGGCTGGTTTTCTGTCCATCTGGAACGGCGTTGTAATACGCCTCTTGCCGGACGTAAAGCTCAGCCTCATCGACTGTTACTTGAAAAGCTCGATGGTTCCCAGTGCTTCGTCAATTTGCTGCTTGATGAACGAAATCGAATCGTCAGCCAGCATGGCGCGGAACTGGGCGTCAGACTTAACGTCCTCACCGTCATACACCAAGTTTTCCGAGTCCAGGCAGCAAGCAACCAGTAGTTCAATACCTTCCTGCTTCTGTTCCTCAGCCGTCAGCTTCTTGTTGCCGCGTTTGATGCCACGGTTAATCATCGCATTAACTGCTAGGCGATACTGACGGGAGCCGGTCGATGCGACCGTGACGGTAACAGGGTTCTTGCCCATCGGGTCAAGCTCTCCTTTGTCGTTCACATAAAGCTTCTCGTCAGTGAACGGGTTGCTCAGGTGCAATACGGTCGATTCTTTAATTGCTAGCGATTTTACGTCAAACATTTTACTTCCTCTGTGTGGTAGGTTGGTTACTATTTTGTATGAATCTTTTCTAGCGTAGCTATCTACGCAGATAACAGTGATTGTACACTACGTACAACGATCTGTCAAGTTTCTGCATGTCAGAGGTAGACAAGAATAGATAGCTATGGTAGAAAGCCGCCCGAAGGCGGCATTCGCATTACGCCGCTTGGTTGGTCGTAACGATATCGTTGTCGATTTCGATGTCAACGGTCAGGCCGGTGATCGTGTCAACCGAACCAACTTGCAACATCCAGTCAAGGACTTGGCCTGTGAAGTAGTAGGTAGTACCCGACTGGACTACAACCTTGAAGGCGTACGAAACGTCTTGGTCAGTAGCAGCTTTAAGAGCTAGCTGGCCGTTGTCCATAATCGAGTCACCCAGCTTCAACTGAAGCTGCCCGTTATTATACGAACCCTTACGCTTGACGGTATTACGAGCACTTAGCGGGTTGAACGATACCAGATTGTATTTCTTACCGAACGAGCCAAGGTCAATTAGTTCACCGATAAGGATGTACGAAGCTCCAGCGAACGTCGGAGCATCATAAGTGCTCGACAGACCCGATGGTGCGGCGGCAGGGGCAGAACCCGTGCCAGAGATGTAAAGCTTTGTACCAGCACTGGTACGAACAGCAGAAGGAGTAGCCATTTAATTCTTCCTTGATATTAGTTGTTAAGCAGGATTACAGTCATCGTTGCTGCCCCTGTCACGGTGCAGGCACCTGTACCAGCGAGATAAGCAGCATGAGCATCCAGGGCCACAAACACTGAGGCGCTAGCGGCAACAGTGATGCTGAGTCCTGCGCTAAGGTCAACTGTGGTTCCGCCTGCGCCTGGGATTGCGTAGGTAGCTGACGGGGCGGTTCCTTTAATTACAGCGGTCAGCGAACCGGCTGTGTTATTGTGGAGTTCAAGAACTTGGCCGGTGTTAGGCACATAAGTAAAAGCGTCAGAAGCCGATGCGGTGTTGCGGGCAGCCGTGATCTTTGCCCCGCGTGTAGTAGCAGTTAGTACAGCCATTTATTTTCCTTCGAAGAAAAGTTATTAAGTGTGATACAGTCTTATGCCTCTGTTCGATATGTTGCTCGGACAGGCACTAAGATATAGTTATCTACCACGATACTACTGGTAGTGTTTAACGGGGATTCGATGCTGACTGTCCCCGTCTTTGGTAATACTGGGTAAAGATTTACTACACTGCTTGCAAGAGCTTCCACTTGGGCCATTCCTAGTCCCACAGGTGCATAACAGTTAATCTGGAACATGCCAACTGTCCTGATTCCAGCCGCTGCTAAGTCTCTATTTGCGACTCTATCTCCTAGCATAATAAGCTCAAGAAACGGCCCTTTAGTTGGCTTAATAAACTTTACGTTCTGGAAAGCCACGGGAATTGGTGGATTTTGTGCGTTAGCCCAAGTTAGTAATCTGGTTTCAATCTCTGTTCTTGCTGTCATTTATCACCATTTATACTTTGGTACGACTTGGATAAACGCCTTAGCGATCATAGCGTAAGGCCCAACTCTTCCACTCCACCCGTCAGCCTGGGGCCAGCCTGCATACTCTGCTCGGAAGGCGTATGGTGTTGAGTTGGACATGCTTACTGTGCTGTCCGTCCCCAGGAAGCCTTTATAGCTCCGTAGCGTGGCTATTTGCCCGTAGCTTGCCATACCGCTTCGGTCGGTCATGTTCTCGTTGTACGAGTTGTTATACTGGCTTCCGGTTCCTGTGTACCAGTTATTAATCAGTACGCCTTTGTCTACAGGAGTTTCTTTCACAATTTCGGTGAATAACTCCATAGCGATTTCTACTATCTTATCATTTACTTCTCTCTTGGTTTTATCGCCAAATGCTTTGATAGACGCGCCGAAGGCCATTACTGCCTCGCGTAGACTTCGTACAGATAAACGTTTGCACCAGATGGGTTGTACTCTTTAAGCGAGTGAATGTTCCATTTTGCGCCCTGGAACAGCAGGTAGTCCACAGCCACTCTTGGGGCGGGAACTCCGATTTCCGGCTTAATGAATATCCGTTTATAACCGTTCTGGATCATGTCAGTAATCTCTGAGCTAACCCCTCCGCCTTTCTGGATATAGTCCTCAGCGATTACTCTGACTGTGTATTGCTTTACAGTAGGAATCGTGGAGGAAGTGGTTGGATCATAAGTGCCGCCTCCGGTGTCCGTAACCAGTGTTGCGTTACCTCCCCACCTAGCCATCAGAGACATAACTGTTCTGACTACTGGGTCAAGTCCAACGCAATTAGCCATTTACACCGCCCAAGATATTGAACGGGTCATTAGGAATGGTGCTTGGAGGCAGGGCCATCAAGTGCATATCCGTAGATTGCAACGTAGTGATGAAGTTGTTATTCCAGTCTTTCTGGAACTGAACAAGCGGCAAGTCCACAACATGTCCAAGCTGGTCAGTTACCTGTGCCACAAACGGCATCGGGGTCATATCCATGAAGTTCGGATTGAGAATTGTGGTCCGTAGAAAGTCCTTGTAGTTGGAATACCACTCGGCACCAAATACTTCAATCTGCGATAGTTTCTGGTGAGTCTGACTAGTTAGCATTCCTAGAATGTAACTAGCAATCCTGACACTAGCTTTTACCAAACTTCCGTTTAGCTCATCCAGCGTGGCTTGGTACACTTCATCGGGGAGTAGCGGCAGGTCACTATAATCCGCGACTCTCAATCTGACACGTCCGATAGGTGTTGTAGGGTCTAAAATCATATTATGTCCTCTCTGTTAATTATGACTGCTACTTGGCGAACGGCTCTAATCGCTTACGCGAGAGGTAACAGTCATAATTAACAGAACCCCGAAGGGTTCTGCTTCAAGCATTAGTTGCTTGTAGTACCTTTAACCACCAGAAGCGGCTTCAGCAGAGCGTTCACGAAGTTCGATTCCGACTCGATACGATATTCCGTACCATTAGGAGCCATCGATTCGAACACGTAAACTTGTTCGCCTTGCGTGTTCACCAGACCGAAACGGTTAGCTGGCGAGAAGTAGGTTTTGAAGTAGTCCGTACCAGTTGGTACGAAGTAGCAATCACTTGCTGGAATCAGACGAGTACCGTTATAGCTGTCACGCATTTCGATGAACGTTACGCCCATGAATTCGAACGTACGACGCATACCAATTGCGCTACCATCTGCCGACTGACGACGACGCAGAGGTTCTGCTGTCGAAGTGTAGTACTGGTAAGCCTGCTTGATTACTGGGTGAGTAATCAGCTTCTGGAAGAACGTAGTTCCAGCAAGACCAACAACACCCGTGTAGTTTACGCTACCGCTGTTATCTTGAATCTGTGCCAGGACAGCTTCGATAACAGTAGAGATTTCGGTAGTCGAAGTACCTAGCAGGAAGTCCGTAGCAGCAGGGCGAGCACCAGCCGTCATTTCCTGATACCAGTCTTGCGACACAGTACCGTTAGGTGCGTACACCGTACCAAGCACGATTGCCTGAGCACGAGCAGCTTCCAGAGTCCAAGCGTGGTTCTGACGAATACGGGCCAGCTTGCGAGCGCGCACTAGGTCAAGCGTTTCAGCTTCCGAAGCCGATCCGTAAGCACGCTTACCTTGGATGTCTTGCGGATAGATTGCATCTTCCAGAGGGAAGTGCGGCACGGTGAACGAGTGAATCTTGCGTTGTCCATCGCGGTTCAGGTTTGAACGATCCCCACGAACACGGTCAACGATCAGATTACCGTCTTTGATGATTTCTTCGAACACGACAACGTGTTCAGCAACCGATTCCTCTTGGAAGATGCCCAGTTGGCCTAGCAGACCCCATTGATTCGGGACGGTATTTACTTCTTGCGTCCAATCGACAACGGTAAAGCCGTTACCAAAGTCACGTACAATCATTTTTATTCCTTTGTTTGTTAATTAGAACGAGGCTTCGACAAGAATGCCAACGGACTTCAGGGAGTCGTAAGCTGCTTGTTTCTGCGTAGCCGTACCGAACGATGCATCCAGTTTAAGGGCTTCTTTACTCACGATGACTTTACCGCGAGCCAGGACTAGAACAGCAGTGTCGGTGTTCAGAGGTACGGCTGTGTCAACGATAGCCCCCATTTTGCCGTCGCCTAGATAGATAGCAGCAGGGTTTTGCGTACCATCTACTGCGCCTTGCAGAGACACTTTGTACTTACCCGTAGCCGTTACTTTTCCAAGTACGGTTCCTAGCGTGTAAGTGCTTGCTGCATCATTAGCAGTGACAACATCGGTGTGAAATTCAAAGCGTTCCGGCGTATCGCTCATTTTTACAAGAGAGCTAAAACGAGCGTACTGGCCTTCAGTTGCAATAACTGGCATGTTTGTTTCCTTTAAGAGAATTTATTGAGCTTGATTTTCGTGAGAGATGGTTTTAAGGTAATCCATCACACGACTTCCATTAGCTTCGGCCACCAGTTTTGCAGCGTCAGCATTACCATCTACGCCAACTTCACTGAATTCAGCGGAATTGGCTTCTACTGTCGTTTTTAGCGACAGAGCAGAAACTACAGCTTCAAAAGACGCCTCATCCATCGACGCTGTTGCAGCTTGCAGGCTGGCAGCTTGAACGTTACCAACCAGGGCAGTCAGCTTAGAGGTACGTGCAGCTACGCGGGCTTCAGCGGCAGCTTTTTCGGCAGCGGCTTTAAACTCGTGAGCGGCATCCACCTGAGCCGTCAAGCTGGCGATTAGGGTGTCTTTTGCAGTAAGTTGTTCAGTCAGGGAGGCAACCGCACTTTGCAGCGCTGCTACGTCCACGTTAGCGGAGGCATTAGCTGCGTCCAGAGTCTCGGTTCCATCGACCATCGTTACGACTTCCTCATTGTGTTCTGCTTGCGCAGTGTTATCTACTACGACCGAAGCAGTAGCAGGTTTAAAATGTTTTTGCAGGTATTTAAGCACTGCCTACTCCTTTTAACTCAGCTAGGTAAGCTGCGAATTGTTTGTGATCCATTACAGCGTTAGCAAGTCCAGCTTCAACCGCAGCCTCTGCGTAGTAGACTTTTGCGTCCATTGCTTGAATGTCTTCGACAGATACTCCCGTATAATTTGAGACATGCTCTGCAAACGCATTGCCTAGTCGTGTAACGTTATCTTGGATTTCAGCTAGAAGCTCATCTGAGAAACTACCATCAGCATTCAACCCGGTCTTACCTGGAGTTGACGAAATATAGACAGGCTTAAGTCCGGCGTTCGCCATAGCCTTACTTCTGTCCATCAACGCAACTACACAGCCGATGGAGCCAGTGGAAGCGCTTGGGTGGATGTAGACTTCATCTGCTACTACTCCGATTGCAAGAGCAGCGGAGCAAGATAACGTATCGATGTAGCTGATAAGTTTTACATCAGCGTCATCACACATCTCACGAAGCTCAATAGCTGTCGTAAAACAGTGGGCGGCTTCTCCGCCTGGAGAACTATGCGTAAGTACCAAAGTGTCGCAACCGCGTTCAATCAGTTCTTCTGCTTGCTCTAGGATTCCCTCGTAACTAACTCCAACTGGACCGCACATACCCACGACTGGTTTGTATGTAAGGACACCATCGATCTTAATTTCACCGACAGGTCCAGCCATTTGCTCATCTGGATCGTACGTCTCAGCGTCAGGTACGACAGCTTGAAATACGATCCCGTGATTTGTTCGGTCTTGGAGATAGTCTACGATAGGCACTAGAGCAGATTGTGTTACTAGGTGTGGAGTGTTCCACAGCTTGTCAAGCAACCTGTATAATTGATGTGCCATATTTATCCCTTGTTGTTAGCGTTCTTTGCTGACTTATCTTGTTTGCTTGACTTTCCGCCAATGTCCGCTGTACCGTCTCCAGATTTACCAACTGCCATACCGTCACCGGAACGACTACCTGCGGCTGTTAAGTTTTCCTTGTCAACTGGCGCGTCCACAGGCTTCTCTGCAATGCCCATAACTTCACGAATCTTATTAAGGATCGGACGATCAATCTCGACAAGCCCAACAGACGCCACACGTTGCACAAGCTTAGAGAATTCTTCGCTATTAACATCGCGGAGTTCACCGTACTCAAATGTAGGTAGTCTATCTTGATTCCAACCGTTCAAAGAGAACAGTTGTGGGATAAGATCGTTATTAAGAACATCACGAATTTCGTTTAGACGGTGCTCAATAGACATCTCACACAAGAACGGAGCGGAAGCTTCGCTTTGGTTATCGTTCAGTGAATCGATACCTAGAGCGGTAAGAATGTCTTTCTGTAACTGGGCGATAATAGCTGGGATGTCAAACTTGTTGTGTCCCTTAGCTTCCATTAGTTCGAATTCGAACATTTTATTCTGGTTGTCATCGAATACTTGAGGCATAACCAGGGAGCGCTGCTTTCCGTCTGCTACTGCTTGAGCAGCATTTAGATAAGCTTGGTAGACTTGTTTTTCAGCATCAGATGCATCGGCTGACATATACTTCGGAGGGATATAAATCACCGGAACCGATGAGATGTCTTTAGAAACCCCTAACATCAACTGGTCTTTCAGAAGGCTAAGTTGCTTATAAGGAAGGAAGACGGATTTGAGAATCGACTTACCTTCTGGATTTCCTTTGATGCTATCTGCTGAAAACAGGAGGAACTTTGAACGGTCAATTGTAATCAACCCGTTCATATCCGCTAAGTTCATAAACCTTGCGGAGTTCTCCATGTTTCGAATGCTTTGCCCTACGCTTTGTAAATCTCGTCCGTCATCTGAGAAATTCCAGTGGCGGATAGTGTCTTGTGGACGCGGTGCTAGCTTTCTAAGGCCGACCATTCCGTCATCATATTTACTACCGTTCCTCAGAAGGCGGCGGCGGAAGACTTTTTCTTGGATTGAGAATCCGTACTCCAGGTACGTAATAACTTCTGCCATGAATTGGGGCCACGATCCTTCCATATCGTCCATACAGCTTTCGATGAACTTCGCCCTATTGGTTTCAGCTTCGGTTGCATTATCTGGCGGAGCTACACGCCATTTAACGCGCGTAATCATCATCCGGTAAACATTCAAAGCTGCACCGACTGTAGGGTCAGTACGCATCTCTTGGACTACTTTAAGGAACTCGGGAAACCGAAAGACTCTATTCTGTTCTTCAAGGATTCGACCGGCCATTGTCGTAAGGCCAGAGAACCCGACCTCACTCAGACTGATACGTGGAATTACTGCACTTGGGTCGGCTCCAAGGCCGCTGTTTTGATTATCAGCCATTAGTTGCCTTCCATTTTGTGTAGTCAGAGTCCTCTGATGGAATCCAACCAGTTTTAAATTTTTCTGTTATCGCTGTAAGCTGGCGGAACGTAAATTTTCCAAAAGCGTTCGCAAGTCGCCTGTGACCGCATCCAGGGATTGTCAGGTAAGTAGCGTAAAGCATCTCAGCCGATAACCACACCGCAGTGTTCGATCTGCCATTGTCCCAGTCCTTAAACCTGCCGGATGTAGTCGCTCTACGCGTAGCCACCATCTTCGATACTGTCGCAGCCGAGAGCTTTTTACCAAGCCTAGCTGATGCCATACGTGATTTCGTTTCGCTACTATGCTTCATACCCAGTGTGGAGGGTATCTCCCCTCCCACTGCACAGTTCCAACCAACACTCGCGGACGGTCGTAACTTGTTCTCTATCATGTAGCAGTAATCACTCGGTCCTTCTAATAGCGTGTCAAGTATTAGACTATCCTTGTATTTCCTGATAGCCCTGTGGACAGGGAACTTCGATCCTAAATTAGCGTCACTGTTGTGGTGAATGAATCGTTTCGAAGCTGTGGTGTTACTTACACCTACATAGCCTTGGGAAGCAATATCCGTGTGTTCAGGTAAATGAATCCAGTACACAACTGCCATAGTGCTCCTTCTCTACTTTATATGCGCTATTGTACACTACGTACCTCTTCTTGTCAAGTTTTCGCAACACTACCTATTGACATGCCATAGGTAGTGTGCTAGATAGTGTTACTTACAGGGTTGGAATAGGGCTTGCCTTGGACAAATCAGGCACTACGAAGTCAGGAATGTTAGAATTCTTAGCAAGGAAATTAAAAGCATCCGCACAGGCGTCTACCTGATCGTTCTTTTCATTACGGATACCTTGGAAGTGTTCTAGCTCCACAAAGAAGTCTTCATTCCAATCTCCCCTAACTACATCTACAAGTCCGGCTTCAGCAATAGAGCAAAAGGGAAGGAAGCGCTGCATCTTACTGGTGTGTCCAGAAATCGGAATACCTTTTACCGTAATACCGTCTTCTGCTAAAGCCCTGATAAAGAACTGAGTGGCAGCTTTGCCGCCTCCGTTATCCTTTGGAATAGTTACAGGTACGTCCAGTCCGTCTTCGTTATGTGCGGTATCAATCAGCAGTTTAACCACACCATCAGTTAGCTTCTGATCCCGCTTTACGTGCTCGATAACATATCGACCAGTCTTTGTCCTGCTCATCTTCACACCGGCTGTCCAGTCGGGGTCTGGATACGTCTCACTCGGGACCGAGTGTGCCAAGTCCCACGAACGAACCCTCCCACTAACTTCTGGCGGTGCGAACTCCACCATCGTCACCCAGCTACGGTTAAAGTTACTATTACCTTCTGGTACAGCAGTCCAGGAGCCATGTAAGAAACGTAGCTGAGATACCCGCGTACCAGATAACAGGTTAGATAGGTAGTCAGGGTTATTCTTTAACAAGATTGGGTTGGAGTAGATATCCATTGGGATGAACCTGAATGATGTAGGCTTGAACGTTACACGTCCTTTGCTTTCATCTCTATTTAGGCCATGCCCGTGATTCTCATACAATTCGTCGTGGGAATCCCCCCAAAGAACCTTCCCGCTTTTTACGATAAAGTATCTTGTCCTGTTTTCCGTGCCTTCTACTGGGACGCCAGTATCAGGGTCTAAACAGTACTGCACAAACTGATAAAGCCAACTATTGCGGTTAGGATTGCAGGTAATAATCATACCCAGCTTACCTTTGTATCTGGCCCCACGGATACGTTCTTTCAGTGCCAGGATATCTTCAAGCTGGAATTCTGCTCCTTCGTCCACAATAATATTTGTTGCCTGCCAACCTTGAACTTCTTGCCTGTCTGCCGGCATGGCTACGAATTTAACTACTGCTCCGTTCGGAAAATGCCACTCTAGCGGTTGGAGCTTGAATTCGGCTCCGAACTGCGAATACAAGTACTTTGATTCATCCACCAATCCGCCAACAGCTTTAAGCACTGGGTATGTTAATCGAACGATTAACACACGGGCTGCTGGATCGGTCATGCAGAAGTTAAGGGCTTTCAGGAGAGCGAGATAAGACTTGCCTCCGCCTGCCCCGCCACCAATCAGTAGCATGTCGGTTTGGTTGTCTGTTAGCACCATGCGCTGCTTCTCGGAGCATGGGCCTAGAACAACCTGTTGTGGTTCCTCGTAAGCGGCTTCCACGCTCTCAGCAATTTGTGTTTTCTTTTTAGCCATAAACGTAAAAAACCCCTAACGGGGCAAGATTAAGGGCACATCCGGTATGGAATCGAACCCACCGCAACGAAGTTTGGAGCCTCGTTCGCCAGCCTTGGAACATTCGGATGTATTGTGGTATAGTGATTTCGGGGTTCAGTTGTCAGTGGTTCGGCCCCGCTGACGCACCTACAACACCGACTTACTTGTCCGGGAAATAGGCGCTTATGCATTCACCAACTCTGCCTAATGAGAGAATCCCCGGAGGGCCGCGAAAGCGGCCTTTCGTCATTCTGGCGGAAGACTGACATCCCGACTGCCATGCGCTCGACACGCACCAAAGGCTTAGCAAGCCCCGCCAGCGCCCCGGCTGGTTAGTCTTCCATTCGTATGTGAT
>Ga0170475_106455159_pt1 | contig 12057 bp, 8 predicted proteins | sample Soicark_Litter_5_FD_111474 | JGI IMG/M metagenome (GOLD analysis project Ga0170475, IMG submission 111474) | Avena fatua rhizosphere microbial communities from Hopland, California, USA. Combined Assembly of 48 SPs | reverse complement strand
TTCGCGATCCTCGACAGCGACGATATGTGGTCGCCGTCCTATCTCGAGCGACAGCTCGCCATTCTCTCCAACGACCCTGCGTGCGACATCGTTACCGGAAACGCACGGTTTCTCGGCAGCGCACTCGACGGACAGCCGGCGCGGCCGACTCCGGATCGCCGCGGAGAGCCGACACTCGAACGCATGCTCGAAGACGAAACGTCGGTCTTCATCATGTCGGTATTTCGACGGCGCGTCTACGAGGCGATCGGCGGCTTCGACGAATCGATGCGAACCAACGAGGACTACGATTATTGGATCCGCGCCGCAATCGCCGGATTCCGATTTTGCCGGAACGACGAGCCGCTCGGGCGATATCGCCGGCGCGACGATAGTCTCTCGGCCGGCGAAATCCGGATGCTTCACGGCATCATCCGTGTCCTTCGCAAGACCAGGCCGGCGCTCGCACACCGACCGGCGGAACTCGCCATCGCCGATTCCCAGCTTCTGCGATTCGAGAATGAACTGCTCGCCGCCGAGGCGCGGGCGGCAATCGAAGAGCATGATTTCCGTGCGGCTGGCGAGCGGCTCGCCGCTCTGCATCGGCGTCGTGGCGGACTGGCGATCCGCGCGGCGGCGATGATGGCGCGCTGGACGCCTGGCGTTCTCTCGATGGCGTACAACCTCCGCCGCGCGCATTTCGCCTCACGTGCCACCCCGCAGAGGGGGACGCCATGAAGTACTCGATCGTCATCGCCACATACAAGCGCGCCGGAGACCTGCGCAGCACGCTCGAAAGCCTGTCGGCTCTCCAGCCCGACGGCCCCTGGGAAGTGATCGTGGTCGACAACAACTCGCCTGACGACACGCGGCAGGTGGTCGCCGATGCGGCGCGTACGTTCCCGGTTGAACTCCGATATCTGTTCGAAGGCCAGCAAGGCCGCAGTCCGGCGCTGAATGCCGGCATTCGCGCCGCTCGCGGAGACATCATCGCCACGACCGACGACGACGTGCGGCTGCCGGCGGACTGGTTGAATCGCGCCGCCGACGGGCTCGCGCGCATGAAATGCGACTACGTGGGAGGGCGCGTCCTCCCGCTCTGGGGTGCACCGCGACCTCCATGGATCCCTAACCACGGCGGCAAGCAATGGGCGGTCATCGCGCTGTTGGACTACGGTCCCGAACCGCTTGAATTCGGCGCCCGGGTCCCCCTCGGCGTGAACATGGCGTTCCTGCGGAGCGCATTCGAACGCGCGGGCGGATTCGATCCGAATACGGGACGCCGCGCCGGCACGCTGCTCGGTCAGGAAGTTCGTGAATGGTGCATTCGGGCTCGTAAGGCCGGCGTTCGCGGCTTCTACATTCCTGAGCTCTGGCTCGAACACGTCATCCCGGCCGATCGGCTGCGCAAATCATACTTTCGCCGGTGGTTCTACTGGCGCGGGGTCAGCCGCGCGCTCCTCTACGAGCGCTCCGGCCTGGACATGGAAGCGCCGGAACAAACCACGCTCGAATTCTCGCAGGTGCCGCACATCGCGGGCGTTCCCCGCTACCTCTATCGCAAGGGGCTGTCGAACGTGGCCGGATGGATCGGCGCGCTTCTACGGCGCGACGCAGTCGGTGCGTTCGGCCACGAAACGTGGCTCTGGTTTTTCAGCGGGATCGTGAGGCAACGCTGGAAGGACTCGCGTGTACGAGACGGTAGCGCCGCGGGTGCTCGCAGAGTGATTGGCGGCTGACCGGATGCGAACCATCTGGTGGACGATCGCGGAGGCTCGACGGTGAATCTGGTGCGCCGTCTGACGAAACAACTCCACCTCCTTGACCACGGCATCAGCAGGCTGAGCCCACGGCGGCGCATTCTCGTGGAGATGCGGACGCCGGTGTATCAGGCCGTTCTCGGACCGGTGTGCGAGGCGATCGCGGATCACATCGCGGACGCGTCCATCTTCTACACGAGCGAGTACCCGGACCGCATTCGTCCGCTCGTCGGCTCAGCGCGTTTTCTCACGCATGCGCAGGCCGAGTGGACACGCTTCGATTTGTACCTGAATGCCGATCCATGGGCGGCTGCCCGTTTGAGACGGTGCGCGCGGCGGATCAATTTCTTTCACGGCGTCGCGGGCAAGTACGATCTCGATCGTCCGGCAGGATTGCCGATGGGGTTCGAGTACTACGATCGCGTCGCGTTCATCAATCGCGACCGGATGCAGCGCTACCTTGACGCGACACTCGTCACCGATCGGCAGGCGGCGCTCGTCGGATATCCGAAGCTCGATCGACTTGCGGCTGGATCGATCGACGTCAGGACCGTGCGCGAGTCGCTCGGGTTCAATAACGGCCGGCCCATCGCACTGTATGCGCCGACCTATTCACCGGCGTCATCACTTCATCTGGCCGGCGCCGAAATTATTCAGGCGCTCGCGTCAATAGGGTTCAACGTCGTCATCAAGCTTCACGATCGGTCATTTGATTCCGATCCTCGTTATAGCGGCGGAATCGACTGGCGCGCGCGCATGCGGGCGCTTGAGCGGGAGGGACACATCAGGCTGTCGGAGATGCCGGACGCGTCTCCACTCCTCGCGGCGGCGGATCTCATGGTGACCGATCACAGTTCAATCGGCTTCGAGTACCTGGTGGTCGATCGCCCTCTGCTGATTTTCGATGCGCCGGGCCTGATCGAAGCGGCGCGAATCAACCCGGAGAAGGTTGCGCTGCTCAGAAGCGCCGCCACCGTGGTGACCACGGTCGATCAACTGATCGATGCGGCACGCGAGGCGGTCGCAACGCCGGACCGCCTCTCGGCCGTGCGGCGACGCGTCGCCGGCGACGTCTTCTTCGAACCGGGCTCGGCGACTGCACGAGCCCTCGAGCTTGTTCGCGAAATGCTGCATCCACACGCGTCGTCATTGGCCACGGTATCGACGGAATCGCCGCGAGTCGGCGGAAGGACCGCGTGATGCTGGATGCGACGGTCCTGATCGCGACCTACAACCGCGCCGAGCTGCTCGATGAGACGCTGCAGTATCTCACTCGCATGCGGGTCTCGCCGGCTCTGCGATGGGAAGCGATCGTCATCGACAACAACTCCACCGATGACACCAAGGCCGTCGTGGAACGCCATCGCTCGGCGTTTCCCGTTTCGCTGCGATATCTGTTCGAGCCAGTCCAGGGCCGTTCGAGCGCGCTGAACAGTGGAATCAAAGCCGCGCAGGGCCGAGTCCTCGCGTTCACCGATGATGACGTCCGAGTCGCGGACGCGTGGCTTGATGCCGCCGTCGCAACCCTCTCCGGCGACGAATCGATCGTCTATGCAGGTGGACCGGTCCGTCCAATCTGGGAGGTTGCACCGCCGTCGTGGTTGGACCTCGAACGTGGAGATCTGTGGGGCACCATTGCGATCCAGAACCACGGTTCCGAGCCGTTCATCTATGAGCAGGAACGCAAGGTCCCGCTCGGCGCGAACATGGCGGTGCGGCGCGACGTGTTCGATCGGGTCGGCGGATTCCGCCCGGATCTTGGCCGAGCCGGCGGGCGGCTCGTGCTCGGCCAGGAAGTACCGGATCTCTTGCTGCGCGTGCGCGCCGAAGGTCTTCGTGGAGCATACGTCCCGGCGATGCAGGTGCAGCACCACATTCCGTCGCGACGACTCACACGGGAGTATTTCCGAAAGTGGTGGTTCGGGAAGGGCGTGTCGCGCGCGGCGCTCGAACGAAGGCAGCCGATTACCGAGCTTGGCGTGGATCTGCGCCGCACACCACACCTGCTGGGCGTGCCTCGCTTCATGTATGGCTCGGCGATTCGCGATCTGTTTGGAATGACGGTTGAGGCGGCGAGGGGACGCCCCGAGGCTTCGTTCCGCCGGCAGATGATGCTGGCCTACTTTACCGGCTACGTCTGGGCGCGGCAGCGCGAACGCCGCGCGGGCACGGGGCCCGCGCGAGCGCCAGCGCTATCTTGAGCTAGTTCACGTTGAAGATCGTCAACACGGGCCGGTGATCCGACGGCATGTGGCCGGAAGAATCGCGAGTGTCGTAGACCTGCGACGACACGACGCTGAGATTCGACGCGGCCGACGAATAGAGGATGTAGTCGATCCGCCCCTTCTTGGTCGCGCCATCCGGCGATAGACCCGAATACTGATACGCAGTTCCCTTCGAGGTTGCGACCGTCCACGAATCCTTGTACGTCTTGTTGTATTCGGCGATCGAGGACTGATCCGGCCAGGCGTTCATGTCACCGGTGATGATCCGGTTTTGCGCGAACCCGGACCCCCAGTAGATGACTTGCTTCGCCTGTGTCAGGCGCATCGTCGAACTCTCTGGATCGAGATGGCCCACGATGAAGGTAATGGTGCGGCCGTTGACGATGACTCGGGCCTCGGTCGCTGCGCCGGCACCGTTCAACCCAGATGAAGCGGTCGTGGTGGTATTGCTCGTCGACTCGAAGGGATACCGGGAAAGAATCAGGTGCCCTTTTCCGCTGCTGCTCCAGTCGCCGAATTCCTGGGCGAAATGGTAGTACCACGTGTGACCCGTTTTGCTCTCCAGCATCGCTTTGAAACGGGCGGGCTGGTCCTCGTTGCCCCACCCCGTGTTCTTCTCGACCTCATTCAGCGTGACCACATCGGGATTCAACTTCGCAATCCAGGTCGCCTGCCGGTCGATGCTGTAGACGCCGTCGGAACTGACACCATGGTGGATGTTCCACTGCATCACTCGCAGTTTCACACCTGAGGTGCTGGATGGCGTCGTCGTCGGAGTTGGCGTCGGCGCTGGTGCGGGCGCTGGCGCTGGCGCGGCACTGGCACCATACGTCACCGTCAACACCGGACGGACCGATGCATCGGGCGTGTCGTCAGAGTAGTACTGCTTGTACGAGTCCTTACTGGCCGTGCCGTTGTCGAGGAGCGCGATGCGCGTGTATCGGGATGAACCGAACTTCCCGTTGACCGCATTCTGCACGAGCGACGTCACGTCGAAGGACACCCGGCTGCCAACGGAGCTCGTGACGGAAGCGGCCGCCCATTTTTCAGCGTAGTCGCCGCCAGCGCTGGACCACGCGGTCGCGGACTTGCGGACCTTCCACGTGCTTTCAACCTCTTCGTACGAATTCGAAATGCGATATGCGGAGATCTGTCTGGTCTCGCCATTCCCGCCCGCCACGGTCACGGTCAGTTTCGCTGACGCGATCTGCGAATTCGCCGGAATGGTGTTCTGCGTGTCAAACTTCAGCAGCGCACGGCGCACATACGTGTCATCGCTGGACGCTCTGGTCTCCAGAACCAGATCTTTCGAATAATTCGTGCTTGCGTACGATCCGCCGCGAATCGTGGTCGCGTTCGATTCGGTGAGTTGGACGGTCTGCGCGAATGCGGGGACGGAGCATGCAGCAGACAACATCAGGCCGGCGGAGACGCGCCACGAGGCGCGTCGAATCATCGTGAGGTCCATCAAGTCGTACCCTCGGTGCTTATGGTTGGTAAGAGCGCAGAAAAGCACGAGCACTTTGCGTGAAGCGCAACCGTTCTGCAGTTTGTTGTGAACGCGAGTCGAGATGGTTTCGACTTCGCGGCGTGTCTCAGCGCAAGAGTGCGACCACTACCGAAATCGACGTAAACACAAGGGATATTGATCAGCGCAATGAAAGATGACTCAGCAGCCGGTCGGCCGACAACTGAGCTGTTTGTACGATTTACACAGCTCTACCACGCTATTCCGCGCCAATCAGCAATGTAAGCGTAAACGGCTCAGTAGTATTTGGCTTAGTGCGCGCAACTGACTCGTAAGTACCTTCGCGAGCGATTGCGATTAGCGCACTGATTCAAGACAGATTGCCCACCGTCTCGTGGGTAACTGATGAGCCATTCTGGGCTGTCGGTTACTCATCAACCCGCAGGCCGAAGCGACGGCATCCTTCAACCGACGCGGATTATCGAAGTCCGAGACATCCACGGCGATGTGGGCGCATCATTTGCAGAGCTACCGTATCCGGATATGAACGTCTCGCGAAAGCGCATCCGCGTCGCAATCGTCGCACCTTCGATGGCTATTCTCGGCGGCCAGGCGGTCCAAGCAGACCGCTTGATCCGTGCATGGTCCGACGATCCGGACGTTGATGCGTGGCTTGTCCCGGTTAATCCAGTTCCCCAGGGCGCATTTCGACGCGCGGTTGAAACCAAGTACATCCGGACTGTCATAACGCAGCTGATCTACTGGCCGTCGCTCGTCCGCCAGCTCGCGCGCGCGGACGTCGTTCACGTCTTCTCGGCGTCGTACTTTTCGTTCCTGCTGGCACCACTTCCGGCAGTAATCATCGCGAAGGCGTTCGGTAAACCGGTGGTCATGAACTATCGAAGCGGTGAAGCGCCTGACCATCTGAAGCGATCCGCCATCGCACGGACGGTGCTCCGGTGCGTCGATCGCAACGTCGTACCGTCGCGATTCCTGCACCAGGTCTTCGCCACCTTCCGCATAGCCTCGCTGGTCATTCCGAACATCGTCGATCTCGATGTGTTTCGATTCCGAAGGCGCGGTACCCTTCAGCCTCGGCTGCTCTCGACGAGAAATTTCGAGTCACTCTACAACGTCAGCTGCACGCTTCGCGCATTCCGTCAAGTACAAGACAGATACCCGCATGCGACGTTGACCCTCGTGGGCTCCGGATCCGAAGAATCCGCGTTGAGAAAACTGGCGGCAGAACTGCGGCTGACAAATGTCCACTTTGCTGGCCGGGTGGCTCCATCTGAAATCTGGCGGTACTACGCCGCCGCCGATATCTACGTGCAGACGCCGAACATCGACAATATGCCTTCGTCGGTGCTCGAAGCCTTCGCGAGCGGATGCGGCGTCGTCTCAACCAATGCTGGAGGCGTCCCGGCGATCTTGACCGACGAGGCGCACGGTCTGCTCGTGCCCTGCGGCGAGCCGGAGGCGGCCGCCGTGGCAATCTGCCGGCTGGTCGAGGACAGCCAACTCGCACAGCGACTGACGGCGACCGCACGCGAGAGCTGTGAGCAATACCGCTGGAGCAGCGTCAGAGCGCAGTGGGTTTCGCTCTACCGCGGCCTGCTCCGATCGGGAGAGGCTCCCGCCCCCGTCCCGTCCGAGAGTCAGGTGTGAGCGTTTTCAAGCGCCTCCGGGCAATGGACGCAGCCGAGCTGCGTTTTCGGCTCACCTGCGAGACACGGAAGATCGCCGATCGCGCGCGCGTGTCGGTGGCGCCTCCAGAGTGGCAGCGAGGCGACCTCGCTCGATTGCTGGCTCCTGACGCGATCACGGCGTCGGAGAATCTGCGACGTAGCTCCACCGCGCTGGATCGCGGCGACTGGAAAACCGCGCAGCGTCGGCTCGCCGAGCACTTCACCGATCGGCCGGCGCGCTTTTCGATATCACCCGCACGGCTCGGATCGATCGCCGAACGAGTGCGCGCGCACCACCCAAAGGCAGCGGATGATGCTCGCCAGCGCGCCGACGCGATGCTCGCGGGTCGCTACCAGGTCCTGGGCTATCCCGACGTCCAATTCGGGACGCCCCCGGATTGGTATGCCGATCCGGTGCACCATCGCGTGGCTTCGAGGGCCTTCTGGTCCGATGTCAACTACCTGGATCCCGGCTACGGCGACCACAAGATCACCTGGGAGATCAACCGTCACCACCACTGGCTCGCACTCGCTCGCGCATTTCATCTGACCGGCGACACGCGCTATTACTCGGCAGTCGTCGACCAGCTCGAGAATTGGATGGCGGTAAATCCACCGCTTCGCGGGGTCAACTGGGCGAGCATGCTCGAGATCGGCTTCCGGTGCATCTCGTGGATCTGGACGCTGCACTTCTTTGCATCGACAGCAGCGCACGACCAGGAGGGACCGCCGTGGATTGTTGACCTCCTCGTCGGTGTGAACCGCCAACTGGATCACGTCGCCCGCAACCTGTCGCGATACTTCAGCCCGAACACTCATCTCTCGGGGGAAGCGCTCGCGCTGTACATTGCCGGGCAAGTCCTCCCCGAGCTCGCAAGCAGCGGCCGCTGGGCCGCAGCCGGACGTCAGATCCTGCTCGAGGAAGGTGAACGGCAGGTTCTGGCCGATGGCGGACACGCTGAACGGTCGGCTCACTATCACAGGTATACGACGGACTTCTATCTGCTTGCGCTCGTGGTTGCACGACTGACCGACGATGTCGCCGCGCCGCGGTTCGAACACCTGGCGCGACGGGTGTCAAACTACCTTCGCGACCTGACCGACGACACCGGCCGTCTGCCACTCCTCGGCGACGACGATGGCGGGCAGCTGTTTCCGATCTGCTATCGAGCGCCGTGGGATTGCCGCGACACGCTCGCGGCCGCGGCAGTGATTCTCGACGAACCGGCTCTCGCTCTCAGCGACACACCGGAAGAAACGTTCTGGTTCTGCGGGGACGCCGCACGCGAGTCCCTCCCGGGCAAACCGGCGCCACGATCGTCGATCGCGTTGACCGACAGCGGCTACTTCATCTCGCGGACACCGGATGGAGATCATCTCGTCTTCGATGCAGGTCGGCACGGATACCTGAACGGCGGACACGCGCACGCGGACGCGTTGTCGGTCAATCTCACGCTGCGCGGTTGTCCGTTGCTGGTGGACGCGGGCACCGCCACGTACACCATGGATGCGGAGCTCCGGAATCAGTTCCGGTCGACTGCCATGCACAACAGTGTGGTCATCGACGGGCGCCCGCAATCGGACCCGAGTGGCGCATTTCATTGGCGCACGATTACCGATGCGCGAGCGACCCTCTGGCATTTCGAACCGGCGTTCGACTACCTGGAAGGGCGCCACGCGGGGTATGGGCACGTGGTTCATGTCCGTTCGGTTGCCGCCATTCACGGGTTCGGATGGGTCATCGTCGATCATCTGCTCGGATCGACAGCCACCTTCGCCGAGGGGCTCTGGCACATCCATCCCATGTGGCAGCCTTCGGTTCGCGATGGCCACGTCGAACTGCAGCGCTTGGCGGGTCACGGAAGCCCGGAGTCGTCGCGTAGCGAACGCGAGGCCCTGCTCGGCTGCTCGGCGCCAATCGAGCTGGTCGAACACAGCCCTCTCACGCTTCACTCCCCTGTGTACGGACAAATCGAGCGAGGGCACTGCGCACGCGTTCAAACGCACGGACGGATTCCGCGAAGTTGGATGACCTTCATCCGTGCGGCAGCGTCTGCACGAAACGAAGGCAAAGAGTTTGCGATCGAATCCTTAACGTTGATCGATCGCCCAGTCGGATGGCACGCTGCCGCCTTTCGGATATCGATTGCCGGCGAGGAGCGGGTTGTCCTTTCTGCCGTTCCATTGACAGACGAGGTGTCAACAGCGGAGTCGCCGTCTCAGCCGTGGGGAGTCGATGACCTTCGGACGGACGGGCGGTTCGTCATCGCGGACGCGACCGGAGTCACGCGCCCGATCCGTGTCGGCGGCACGCACGCATTGCTCGCGTCAGCCGTGCATTGACCAGGGCACTCCAGAAACAATCGGGCACGAGGCAACAAGTTCATGTGCGGCATCGCAGGCTTTGCGGAAAACAGTCACTTTCAGTCACCCGAAGGCGATCGCGAGCGCGATCGCGCACTCGTCCACCGCATGTCGAAGCGATTCGGCATCGCGGTCCCGATGATGAGGGGATTCATGTCGAGCAGGGCGTCGGGCTCGGCATGCGGCGGCTGAGCATCATCGATCTCTCAACCGGGCACCAGCCGATTCACAACGAGGATCGCACCGTCTGGCTCGTCTTCAACGGCGAGATCTATAACTACCGCGAACTGCGTCGGGAGCTCGAAGCCGCCGGACATGTTTTCTACACGTCGAGCGACACCGAAACTATCGTGCACGCATATGAGGAATGGGGAGAGGCCTCGTTCAACAAGCTGCGCGGAATGTTCGGGATCGCCCTTTGGGATCGCCGTCGAAAGACGCTCCTCCTCGCGCGCGATCGCGCCGGCATCAAGCCTCTGCACTTCGTCGAGCATGGCTCGCGGATCTACTTCGGCTCGGAAATCAAGTCCCTGATTGCCGCCGGGGTCGTCGAACCGCAGATCGACCTGGAGGCAATGGATCACTACCTGTCCTATCTTTACGCTCCTCGCGATCGCTCGCTGTTCACTTCGGTGCGAAAGCTGCCGCCAGGTCATTTTCTCCGGTGGCAGGACGGCAAGACGAGCATTGTCAAATACTGGGAGATTGGCGCCGTCGAACCGTTCGAGGGCAGCGACGAAGAGGCGGCGCGGGTTCTTCGCGAAGTTCTCGCCGATGCCGTGCGGTCCCACATGGTCAGCGACGTACCGCTGGGCGCGTTCCTCTCAGGCGGCGTCGACTCCAGCATCGTCGTCGGACTGATGGCCGAAGCGTCGAGCCGGCCGGTGAAGACGTTCTCGATCGGGTTTGACGAACCCGCGTTTGACGAGCTCGAGCACGCGCGGCGCGTCGCCGAGCATTTCCACACCGACCACCACGAATTTGTCGTTCGACCGGACGGCCTCGCGATACTCGATCGGCTGATCGAGCATTTCGATGAGCCGTTTGCGGATTCGTCGGCGATTCCGACCTGGTACGTGTCAGAGATCGCGCGGCAGCATGTCACCGTCGTGCTTTCTGGCGACGGTGGAGACGAGCTGTTCGGCGGCTACGATCGATATCTGCCTCACCGCAGGGTGGCGCGGTTCGATCGGCTGGCGCCGCCGGGGGCGCGCGCGGCGGCAGGGACGGTCTGGCCGTTGCTTCCGCACGGAGCACGCGGCAAGAATTTTCTACGGCACGTGTCGCGAACCGACGACGGCCGTTATCTCGACTCCTTGGCGTTCTTCCAGCCGGATGAGAAAGAGGCACTGTACACGTACGACGTGCGACGCAGGCTTGCCGACTGGAACGCTGAAAATGCGCTTCGTGAGCGGCTGACGCGCTTCGGTTCGCTCCCCGCACACAGCCGGATGATGCGACTCGACTTCGAAACCTACCTGCCGGAGGACGTGCTGACGAAAGTGGATCGAATGAGCATGGCCCATTCAATCGAGTCGCGCGTTCCTCTGCTCGACAACGACGTCATCGAGTTCGCGGCAACGCTGCCAGCGACGCTCAAGATTCGCGACGGCCGCCGAAAGCACATCCTCAAGGAGGCGGTGCGAACGCTGCTGCCAGACCAGATCATCGATCGAAAGAAACAGGGGTTTGGTGTTCCGCTTGGCGTCTGGTTCCGTGGTGGACTGACCGACGTGTTTTCGGATGTTCTCCGCTCGACGCGCACGCGCCAGCGGGGGTACTTCGAACCACGTTTCGTCGACCGCCTCGTCCATGAACACCTGGCCGGCCGCCGCGACCACACGCTGCGGCTGTGGCAGCTTCTCGTCTTCGAATTGTGGCAGCGGCAATATGTCGATGAAAGCGCGCTGGCGACGGCTCGCCTTGCGCGTTGATTGCGCGGCTCTGGGAGTTCGAGGGGCAACGCCCCTCGGGTAAGACACTGTCTTGGAATGGGTCGCGCGGCTCTCAATGTAATCCACGCCGCTACACAGCGTATGGCCGCGCTTGGGCTAAAGCTGGCCTTCACGTCGCAAATAAGGAACGAATTCATCAAAAAGCCCGCCTGCGGTAACACACGGTCGTGGCACTTCGCTTGCTGAGATGGCCGATGTGAACTTGCCGCCACAAATTCCGGTCGCCGTGTTCATGACACGGTTTCAACCGGGCGGGACCGAGCGGCAGATGATCGAGCTGGTGCGCCGACTCGACAGTGCCCGCTTCGCCGTCCACGTGGCCTGCCTCCACCGGGACGGTGCATGGCTCCCCCGAGTCGTGGAACGAGCGGCATCGGTGGTCGAGTTCCCGATTCACGGTTTCGCTAGGCCTCAGACAGGCGGGCAACTTTTCTCGTTCGCGCGGTGGTGCCGGCGCGAACGCATTGCGGTGGTGCAGACATGCGACCTGTACGCGAACACATTCGGCTTGCTTGGAGCGGCCCTGGGCGGAGTCCCGGTGCGGATTGGCAGCCGGCGGGAGTTGAATCCCGACAAGACGCCATGGCAGATCCGCGCCCAACGAGCGGCTTATCGATG
>Ga0170475_104928128_pt1 | contig 12064 bp, 6 predicted proteins | sample Soicark_Litter_5_FD_111474 | JGI IMG/M metagenome (GOLD analysis project Ga0170475, IMG submission 111474) | Avena fatua rhizosphere microbial communities from Hopland, California, USA. Combined Assembly of 48 SPs | reverse complement strand
TCGCGCCGTCGGTGATGTCGCCCATGGCTTTGGCGAAGCCGATGATGTGCACGGAGACGCCGTTTTTCTGGTATTTGGCGCGCAGGTCTTCCAGGGCTTTGGCGACTTTCGGGTAGTCGAGTTTCTTGCCGGTGCCGGGGTCGATGTCCATCAGGTCGGCGCGGATCAGGGCGCCGTGCAGGTCGCTGGTGACGAGGCGGCCGACGACGCCGGCTTTTTCGACATTCTTGCGTACCGTTTCCAGGTCGTCGGGGGTATTTTGGAAGGTGGCGGGGATGACGTTGCCGCCGGCAAAGCCTTCTTCCACCACTTCGATAAAGCGGGTATTGGGGGTGAACAGCGATTGCACTGTGGCGCGTTCGACGCCGGGGATAAAGAACACGTCGTCGGTGGCGCCTTTCAGCGACTTCATAAAGTCGGCTTCAAAGATATCGCCGTCTTTGCGGATCAGGGCGACGATGACACGGTTGGCGCCGCCGAAGGTTTTTTCGTATTTAACGAAGTTCTGCATGTAAGGGTGTTCGAGCGGGATCAATTTCTTGAAGCCGGCATCGACACGCAGATGGGTGGAGGAGAAGGCGAAGCCGAGGGTAAGCAGGGCGAATAGCACCAGCATGCTGCGCCGGTTGCCGAACAGGAAGTTCGCTAGCGTATCGATGAGGCGTTGTACGGACATGGCGTTTCCTTTATTTATTTGGCGGCGGCGGGAAAGGGCATGACGCCCGCTTCACCGACCAGTAGGGCGCGGCCGTTGCCGAGCGCCAGCGCGTTGGAAAGCGCGATGGGCCGGGAGATAGGCTGGCGGGCAAAGGTGGCGCCCTGGTCGTTCGATACCAGGATGGCGCCGGCGATGCCGACCAGCAGGATGCGGCCGTCGTCGAGCACGGTGCCGCCCATCAGCGATAGGGTGGCGGTATTGGTCGAGGCGACCCAAGAGGCGCCGCCATCACTGGATTTAAAGATCTTGCCGCGCAGGCCATAGGCGAGCAGGCCGCCATCCTTGAGGGCCAGGATGCCGAAGAAGGAGCCTTTATAGGGCGAGGGGCTGACGGTCCAGTTCTGGCCCTGGTCGGCGGAAACCAATAAGGTACCGGCTTCGGCGGCGATAGCCAGGCGCCCGGACTGGTCGGCGGTCATGGCGTTCAGATGCTTGTCGTCGGGGGTGATCTTGCGCTCATTCCAGGTCTTGCCGGCGTCGGCCGTTTCCAGGAACAGGCCGTAGGCGCCAATGGCGTAGCCGTGTTCGGGGTCGCGGAACCAGACATTCAATAGCGGTTTCTGCTCATCGGGCTTGTAGCGGCGTTCCACCCAGGTGCTGCCGCTGTCCTCCGTGGCAAGGATCAGGCCATCGTGGCCGACGGCGATGCCGTGCTTTTCGCTGGTGAAATAGAGGCTGGTCAATAAGCCATTGCGTGGCGCCTTGGCGCGCAGCCAACTGGTGCCGCCGTCGTCGGAGTAGATAACATAGCCATGCTCGCCGGCGGCAATCAGGCGTTTGCCGGCGCGGGCGACCGAGGTCAGCAGCAGGCGCGTCAGCGTTTGCGGTTTCAATACTTCGCCTGGCTGCGGTACGGCGGCAATCGCCGGCTGCTGCTGGATGCCATAAAAAGCAATCAGCATCAGCATGAGGGCGATGCGGGTAAAAAACGCCGCCAGCGGGCGACGTTCGATAAATGGGACGGCTTGAGGGGCAGGCCGACCCGCTCCCTCCGACAGGATTCGGCTCACGATGATTTTCCCTAAGTGGACTCTTGCTGGTTCCGCTTGAACTTCAGTGTAGCTACCGTCGGCGAGGCTCGCCGACGGCTTTGCATCGCGGTATTACCTCAACGTACGCCCGTGCCGCGTAGATTCTGCGGTGTGTAATCGGCAGCCGTGCGCGTCAGTGCCTCATATACCTTGGGCTCTTCATTACGCAGCCCCAGAGCCAGGTAACGACCCGCCTGCAGGTCATAGTGCAGTTCCACCGTGCCGTAGTGCACCGGCACATCGGCGAAGTTCACCGAATGGAATTCCGCGACACGCCACAATTCATTGCGGGCGTCATACTGGTCAGCCATGGTCGGCAGCCAGGAGTCTTCATCCAGATAGATCACCCGTTTCGGGTAGATGTGCGTCACACCTTGCTTGAGGGTGGCTTCCACTACCCAGACGCGGTGCAATTCATATCGCGCCAGTTCCTGGTTGATATGGTCAGGTTTGAGCACGTCGGCCATCTTCACCGTGTTGCCGGACAGCTTGTAGGAGTTGTAAGGAATATAGATTTCCTTCTTGCCCACCAGCTTCCAGTTGTAACGGTCGGTAGCGCCGGCAAATACGCCGAAATCATCATTGGTGCGCAGGCCGTCCGCTGCCGTGCCGGGATTGTCGTAGGCGACATTCGGGGCAAGACGCACGCGGCGCTGACCTGGGTTGTAAGTCCAGGCGGAACGGGGGGTCTTGGCCTGATCGATGGTGTCATGCACCAGCAGCACCTGGCCGGCGAGGCGGGCCGGAGCGGTGACCACCTGCACGAAATACAGCATCACATTGTCTTCACGCTCGGTAGGCTTCTTGTTCAGCGCACCGTAATTCATGGAGATTTCCTGCTCGAAGCGCACCGGCGTGTAATCGCCGCCCCGCGTCACGGCAGCCTGGCTGAAATTCAGGGCATAGTTTTCACCGCGATAGCGAGTCAGGCCATTCCAGATGGCTTCGTTGCCGTCCTTGGGCACCGGGAAGGGCAAGCCGCCCGTAACATTGACGACGCCATTGCCATTGGCCGCCAGCTTGGCTTTGCCGAGGTTGGCGATGGTTTCGTCGTAATAACCCTTGGGGTAGGAGGCGCTGCGCCGCGTCGGATAAACCACTATCTTGTAGTCGGGATATTTCTTGAACAGGGCGACCTGGCCGACGGTGAGCTTGTCCTTATATTTGTCGACATCGGCAGCGGTGATGGTAAACAGCGGCTTGTCGGCAGCGAATGGGTCAGGATAATGACCCGCCGGTTTAAAGCCTGCGGCCGGCTTGGTCAAGCCACCCTCGTAGGCAGGGATGGTGCCGGCAGCATTGCCGGCCTTCTCTGCACCCATGACGGTGAGGGTCTTGCCGATGTCGGCATTGTCGGCGGCATGTGAGAGGCCTGCGGCGAACAGTCCGAGGGTCAGCGCAGCAGCGCGTAGGGGGAATCGATGAACGGTCATATTTGTCTCCTTAAAACCGGTCAGAACGAGTAAGAAATATTGAGCGCGACGAAATCGCGGTCACTGAGTGGGTTGGCGCCGGTGCAGTAGCTCAGCGATTGGCCGGCTGCCAGGGCAGCTTGTCCGCCGGCCGTGGCGGCATTGTCGGTGCCGCAGTAGGTGCGCCCGCCAAAGAAGGAGGTATAGGCGATGTCCGCCTGCCACTTCTGCTGGTAGTTGAAGGTGACGCCGAGGGTGGCGGCTTTGACGCCTTCGTTGAAGTTGGGGCCAACGCCGGAAACGTCATGCGAGAAGGCGAAGCGCGGCGATACGTTCAGCGAGCCAAAGACACCGGCGTATTCAGCGCGGGCGACGATGCGGTAACCCCAGGAATCGCGGGTAGTGAAGCCGCCATTCTGTACGGCACCGGCCGAAACGCTGCCCAGCGCGGCGCTGGTGGCGTAGATAGGCAGAATCGGCAGACCAGCGCCGGGGCCTTCAAACTTGAGGTTGTCCGGCAGATCCAGGTGGTTGTAGCCCACTTCGCCGACGATCACGACTTGCTCGGCGCCGAGGATGCTGGGGATGGCCTTGGTGGCCGTCATCTGCGCCTGATACATCTTGACGCGCCGGTAGCCGGTGATGTCGGAGCCGGCGAGCAGGCCGAGGTCAGGCTTGGTCTGGTCGTTGGCCATCTGCGAAGGCAGGTTGAGGCCGGCGAGGATCAGGTCGGTGACGGCGAGCTGCACAGGCTGGTTGGGGCGGTAGGAGACTTCGCCTTGCAGCGCGAGGCCGGCCGGGCCTTGCACATTCAGGCTGATGCCGTACAGCTTGTCCTTTTCCGGGTACTCGAGGTAGTAGCGGGTGCTACCGTCGAAGGCAAGGGCCAAGGCCGCCGTAGCCGCATTGGCGCCCAAGGTCTTGGCTACGGTGGTATTGCCGGTGTACAGGCTGTTGGTCAAGCCGCTGGCGCCGCCAGTCAGCACGCCGGGCGCGGATATCGCGGGGATATAGGTGCCGGCCGTGCTGGTGGTGCCATTGTTCTTGCCGGCCTTGGTCACGGAAAACAGCGGGGTGCGGTTGTGATATTGCATGGCATAGAAGCCAAATTCGGCATTGTTCAAGCCTGGCGCCAGGTAACGGAAGGCGATGCCGGCCTGGCCGTTGTCGGACGGGTTTCGGTCAGCGTCCCGCGTAACCCAGATTGAGCCGGCGGGGTCGAAAGGGAAAGGCCCGCCTTTGTTGGTGGCATTGAGCAAGGGCACCAGCGCGGCTTCCGGGCGCGGGTTGGTGATGGGGAAATGCTGGTCTTTGCGGCGACCGAAGGTGACGATGGCGCGATCACCGTCGTCCGATACCACGTCGCTGCTGCTGAAGAAGGTGCCGCGCGGGTCGATCTTGACCTTATCGAAGTTGAACAGGTAGAAGCCTTCAACGGAGAAGTTGTCGGTGAGTTCCTGCGAGGCCCAGATCATCGGCGAGGGGATCAGGCCGTCCTTGACTTCGGAACCGGGCGCACGCAGCTTGGCGACATCGACGGAGTTGATGCTGTTGATGCCGTTCTGGATGAAGGTCGATTCACCCCAGGACACCACCTGGTAGCCGCCGCGAATGGAGAATTTCTTGCCGCCGATCTGGGTGCGGGCACTGACGAAGGCGTCGAGTATCTGCGCGTCGTCCTGGATGCGGTCGCGGGCGGTAGGGCCGAAGTACTTTTCATCTTCATGGGCTTGCTGGTCGTAGAACCAGGCGCCGCGCACGAACAGGCCGAAGTCGCCGCGCTTGATTTCCAGCTCATGCGAGCCCTTGATCAGGTTGGAGACAAGATCGCCCTTGTCGTAATTCAGGTTGCCGTCGTCGCCGTTGGGCGTGCGCGCCGTGCCGCCATTGCTGATGCCGATCAGGGACTGGTCGCGCGATTGCGTGCGCCACAGGGCGCCGTAGGTAATCGTCGAATCCAGACTGCCTGTGAAATTGTCGTTCTTGAATTCAAAGGCCTGCACCTGCGTCATGCCGCCCAGCACGAGGGTGGCGGCAGTGATCGCGGATATCCTGAAGCCTTGCAGGGCTCGGGTCTGGCCGTGTGGCTGTGCGCCACGCATTGAGGGTCGCCGCATGTTGTCATTCTCCTGGTTCTTGGTATGAATAGAGGCCACCACAGCCTCTACCTGAAAATCGCACTGCAAATGCAAATCTGGGCCTCAACGGCGCAAGAGCCAGGGTGCGCCAGGCACCCTGCCCTTTCACCGCGCCCGGTGTGGGCGGTGTTGGTGGTGAGCGCCATGACCCCGCGATACGGGGCTGCGCTGCACACGTCACTTACTTCGAGGTATAGCTGTAAATATTTGTAACACCAACCACTACTGTTCTGTATGGAACCACCGGCAATAAGGCGCTTGGCCACTGCTCTTTTCGGCACCACTTTTTCGACGCGAGCTGCTTGAAAATACAAAATAAAACGGTCGTACGTTTTCATTGCAAAGCACCGCGTTGCTACCCATCGCATCATTGCCCGCACGAAAAAACATAGTCGGAACGAGCAACAAAACCAGCCGCCGCGTCGGCAGCATAGCGAGGGTAGTGCAGCAAAACTGTCTGAATAATGACAGCCTGCGCAGCGCCTTACAGGAAACTTGATGGGACAAACCAGACCGGAACTACAAATTATTGCCTTGGCCGCTCAAACGGGATTCGCCATTTCAGCAGTTGCGGCTGGTAAAAACATGCTCCAAGGACCGCAGCAAGCGTCCAATCAGCGGGGCACGGATTTGACCTGCGCCAGCGTACAAGAACAACCCGATGTGCGAAGCACCTGCCATGCAAGGTGCCGTTTTTTTGGTTCTAACCGGATTTGCAACATGTCGCCGAACTGAGTAATTACTCTTAATCTATACTCAATCTCAGCAGCATGGCAACCGGCTGGCGTGGGCATTGTGGCTTTTGTGTCGCACATATGGGTCATTTTTGCGATTTCTGCTACGCTTTATAAGCTGCACATCAAGCGCTTGCTTCATATCAAACAATTTCAGCATATAAGCATGTTGCATAGGCTGTCGCGGCTGGGATGCGGGATGTCCGGGCAGCACTGCGCAAGTGTCGCCTTGTGTCGCGTAGCACTTCAAAAAAATATGGAGAAGACATTAATGTTTGCCAATCTGAAAATCGCCACGCGCCTGGCTGCCCTGCTCGGCATGCTGATCGCCGCCGCCGCGCTGATCGCCGCTGCGGGTCTGTATGGAATGCGTACCGTGGGCAAGAGCCTGGATTCCTTATACCTGGAGCGCACCCAGACGCTGACCAATCTGCTGACGGTGAATGAGCTGCTCGCCGTCAACCAGCTTTACCTGACCGACGGCGCCCTCTACCCGGTGCCGGAGAAAGTCACGGCGCGCCTGAAGGAAATAGACCGCAATGCCGCCATTGCAGATACGTTGTGGTCAGACTTCATGCACCGCGAGCGCACCGGCGAAGAAAAGGATCTTGCCGCCAAGGCGGATACGGCGCGCCGCACCTATCTGGAAAAAGGCTTTAAACCTGCTGTCGATGCCTTGAAGGTCAGGGATTTCGACCTGCTCGAAAAAGGTCTGCAAGCCGGATCGCAGCCCTTCAACGAGCTGGAAGGAACACTGCGCCGCCTCAACGAGCTGCAACTGGCTGGCGCAAAAACGGATTTTGAGTCGGCGAAATCCCTGCAAAGCATGGCGCAACTGGCCATCTTGCTGGTGACGGTAATCGCGCTGGGCGGCGGCTTCGGCCTCGGCGCGCTGCTGATACGCAGCATCGTCGGCCCGCTGCAATCCTTGCAAAAGACCATCACCAACGTCGAGCGCAGCAATGACCTGCGCCTGCGCAGCCCGATAATAGGCCGCAATGAGCTGGCGGCTACCGCCAACGCCTTCAACGGCCTGATGCAAAGCCTGCAGAAAACCCTGGAACAGATCACCCATGCCAGCGCCGAAGTCACCACCGCCTCGCGGCAGGTAGCCACCGCCACCGATCAGGTCATGCTCGCCACCAAGGAGCAGACGGAAGCCTCGGACGGCGCCATGACCGCCATACGCGATATCGAAGCACGCGGCGAAGAAGTGGCCGCCGCCACCCGCGAAACCGCCGTCATTTCCGAACAATCGAGCAAACTGGCCAACGAAGGCGAGAAATACGCCAGCGCCACTGCCCAGGAGATTACCCGCCTCGCCGCCACCGTCAATGATTCCGCCGAACAGGTGTTGGGTCTCGCGCGCCGCTCAGACGAAATCGGCAATATCGTCAAGGTGATCGGTGAGATCGCCAAGCAGACCAACCTGCTGGCATTGAATGCCGCCATCGAAGCCGCCCGCGCCGGCGAGCAGGGCCGGGGTTTTGCCGTGGTTGCCGACGAAGTGCGCAAACTGGCCGAACGCACCTCGGTCGCGACCAGCGACATCACCACCTTGATCGACGGCGTGCAAAGCGGTGTACGCATCGCCGTCGAGAAAATGCAGGCAGGCGCCGCCCAGGTCAGCCATAACGTGACGCTGGCAGAATCCTTGTCCAAACTGCTGCAGAATCTACGCTCCGGCGCAGAGGAAACCCGGCAGCGGATACGCACCATCGCCACGGCGGCAGACGCCCAGGAGAAGGCCGGCAGCGAGGTTTCCAAACGCGTCGGCCATATTGCCGCCTCTGCTGGCGGTAGTTACCAGGGGGCGAGCGATGCCTCCGTCTCCGTCGCCGAACTGGCGGCGCTGGCCGGCCGCCTCAAGGTTTCCGTGGACAATTTCCATGTATAATCAACCAGTTAAACATAATCCCTCAGAGAAAATCCGCGGTATGCGCACGCAGCACTTGCGCGTAAACGGAAAATAAGCCAACAATAGCGACCATACACTGCTGCATGCTAGATAAATGCTCGCCCAAATTAAGAACGAATGTGCTTTTATCTGCTGAACTCCGAATGCTCCTTGCACCGAATCTTGACCAATCCCCTTCGAAAGGCTGGACATGACCCAACTCGTAAACCGCCAATGGCGCCTCAAGCAACGCCCGGTGGGCCTGATCGCCCAGGGCGACTTCGACCTCGTGTCCGCGCCCGTGCCGGAACTGGCCGATGGTGAATTCCTGATACGCAACGTCTACCTGTCGCTGGACCCGGCCATGCGCGGCTGGCTGATCGACCGGCCCTCCTATGTGCCGCCCGTGCAGATCGGTGAAGTCATGCGCGGCCTGGCGGTGGGCATAGTCGAGGAATCGCGTAACGCCAAGTTCACGAAAGGCAGCGCCGTACAGGGCCTGTTGGGCTGGCAGGAATACGTGGTTGCCAATGGCCAGGGCGTTACCCTGCTGCCGGCCAGCCCCCTGCCACTTACCGCCAACCTGGGCCTGTTCGGCCTCGCCGGCATGACCTCCTACTTCGGCCTGCTCGACATCGGCCAGCCCAAGGAAGGTGAAACCCTGCTCGTATCCGGCGCCGCCGGCTCGGTGGGCTCGCTGGTTGGGCAGATCGGCAAGATCAAGGGACTGCGGGTGGTCGGCATTGCCGGCAGCGCGGAAAAATGCGAGTGGCTGGTCAAGGAACTGGGTTTTGATGCGGCCGTGAATTACAAGGATGGCAACTTGCGTGCGCAGCTCAAGGAGGCCTGCCCGAATGGCGTGGATGTCTACTTCGAAAACGTCGGCGGCGAGATCCTGGATACGGCGCTGTCCGTGATGAATAATTTCGGGCGCGTGGTAGTGTGCGGCCTGATCAGCCAGTACAACGCCACCGAGAACGTACCCGGCCCCTACAACTTCGCCATGGTGATCTCCAAGCGTTTGAAGATACAAGGCTTTGTTGCCCCGGATTTCGGTGGCCGCGTAAAGGAAATGATAGGCGACTTCGCCAACTGGTATGGCAGCGGCCGCCTCAAGTATCGCGTGGATATCGAACAGGGCCTGGAAGCGGCGCCGCAGGCCATCAACAAGCTGTTTAGCGGCGACAATAGCGGCAAGCTGATCGTGCAGATTTCGCTGGCGCCTTAGCCCATTCAACTCCTTCGGATAGCCCCTCTCGTGAACCCACGTACCCTGATCAATCCACAAGAAGTTAATTTCCAGTTGTATGAGCTGCTGCCGACCGAAGACCTGACCCGGCGCGAGCGATTTGCCGAACACAACCGCGAAACCTTCGACGCCGCCATCGATACGGCACGCCGCCTCGCCGAGCAATACTTTGCCCCGCACCACCGCGAGCTGGACGAGCACGAGCCGACTTTTGACGGCGTGAAAGTCAGCATCCTGCCGCAGGTGAAGGTGGCGCTGGATGCCTATGCCGACGCTGGCTTCATGGCCGCGCACCACGACTACGAACTGGGCGGCATGCAGTTTCCGCACGTGGTGGTGCAGATGTGCCAGGCCTACTTCCAGGCGGCGAATATCGCCACCCAGTCCTATGCCCTGCTCACCGTTGCTGCCGCCAACGTCATCCACCACTTCGGCTCCGACCAGCAGAAACAACGCTTCCTGCAGCCGATGCTCAGCGGCCGCTACACCGGCACCATGGCGCTGACGGAACCGCATGCCGGCTCTTCGCTGGGTGATCTGCGCACCGCCGCCGAGCCGCAGGCCGACGGCAGCTACAAGCTGACCGGCAACAAGATTTTCATCTCCGGCGGCGACCATGAGCTGAGCGACAATATCGTGCACCTGGTGCTGGCGCGCATCAAGGGCGCGCCGACTGGCGTGAAAGGCATCTCGCTGTTCATCGTACCGAAATTCCTGGTGGACGATGCCGGCACGCTCGGTGAACGCAACGACGTGGCGCTGGCCGGCCTGCTGCACAAGATGGGCTGGCGCGGCACCACCTCGACCATGCTCAACTTCGGGGAAAAAGGCGGTGCGACCGCCTACCTGATCGGCGAACCCAACCAGGGTTTGCGCTATATGTTTCACATGATGAACGAAGCGCGCATCGGCGTCGGCATGGGCGCCACTATGCTCGGCTATGCCGGCTACCAGTATTCGCTGGACTACGCCCGCACTCGCCCGCAAGGCCGGCCCGCCTCCGCCAAGGATTTCAGCTCGCCGCAGGTGCCTATCATCGAGCATGCCGACGTACGCAACATGCTGCTCACGCAAAAAGCCTATGTGGAAGGCGCGCTGAGCCTGGAGTTCTACTGCGCGGCGCTGGTGGATGAAATCACCACGCAGACCGACGCCGCGCAGCGCGCCGAAGCGCAAAGCCTGCTCGATCTGCTCACCCCCATCGCCAAGGCCTGGCCGTCGAAGTATTGCCTGAAGGCCAACGAACTGGCCATCCAGATACTGGGCGGCTACGGCTATACCCGCGATTATCCGGTCGAGCAGTTCTACCGCGACAACCGCCTCAACCCCATCCACGAAGGCACCAACGGCATCCAGGGCCTGGACCTGCTGGGGCGCAAGGTGTTGATGCAGGAAGGCGCCGCCTTCAAGCTGCTGCTGGGGCGCATTGCTGCTACCACGCGCGCGGCGAGCGATCTGCCGCAGTGTGCGGTGCTGGCCGCCTCGCTGGCCGAAGCCAGCGACCTGCTGGCCAAGCTTACCCAGCACCTGGCCGGCAGCTTCGCCTCGGCTGGCGCCGACAAGGTGCTGGCCAATGCCTCGCTGTACCTGGATCTGGCCGGCCGCGTGGTGATTTCCTGGATGTGGTTGCGTCAGGCCGTGGTTGCCGAGCGAGCACTGGCTGCAAGCCCAGCCGACGACGCGCTCGGCTTTTATCAGGGCAAGCTGCAGGCGGCGCGCTACTACCTGACCTGGGAACTGCCGGAAATCCGCCTGCAGGCAGAGATATTGCAGCGCCTGGATGCCACCTGCCTGGATATGCAGGGGGATTGGTTTTAGCGGGCAGGCGTAGTGAGGGGCGAGCGGCAGATACGCCGTGAGCAGGATAGATTCTGCTTAGCCCCGTTCGTTCTGAGCAGTGTATTGGACGGAAAATCGCCAAATGGCGTGGATAAAGAACAGGGCACGTTCCTTCTAGACCCGTTCGTCCTGAGCCTGTCGAAGGGCGAGTGCGGAGAGCCGAGGCATCCAGTGCTTGCTGCCTCAGCCTTACCCAATGTCCAATGGATGCACGCATGCATTTGATATACAACAAAGCGGAAACTGCGAAGTCGGATGCTTGAACTCTCTGCACTCTCCCTTCGACAGGCTCTCAAGGAACAGCTTTTATATTATTTAAATTCAATCAGATATGGATATGCAATTGACATTAAAAGGAGCTGAAACAGCGAAGCCGGATGCCGGATGCCTGAACTCTCCGCACTCGCCCTTCGACAGGCTCAGGACGAACGGAGCTATGGGGGACGCACGCTGTTCCTTATCCACGCCATTTGACGATTTTCCGCCAAATGCTCCGCGCCGGACCAACGCATCTAAGAAGAGCGACTCCTCTTCCTTAGCAAGGCATTGGCGACCCCTGCCCAAATCCGGGCATGAATCCCGGAGTAGATTCTGCTCTTCACCTGCAACTCTCGGCATTTTCCGCAATTGCCGGCATCCGCGCCAAGCTTGACCTACATCAAGTGTACTGCCGCAGCCCTTGGTTATCCTCGACCCTAACCAGTCACCCCTTCAAGAGGAAGCCAACATGGATCGCTCAGGCAGTCCGCCGCAAACGGACTACAACTACAAGGTCGTGCGCCAGTTCACCATCATGACGGTGGTTTGGGGCATAGTCGGCATGCTGGTCGGCGTGCTTATCGCATCGGAGCTGGCCTGGCCCGAGCTCAGCATGAATATCCCATGGCTCAGCTATGGGCGCCTGCGCCCCCTGCATACCAATGCCGTTATTTTCGCCTTCGGTGGCTGCGCACTGATGGCAACTTCGCTATTTGTCGTACAACGTACCAGCCATGTGCGCCTGTTCAGCGACAAGCTGGCTGCCTTCGTGTTCTGGGGCTGGCAGG
>Ga0170475_125712374_pt1 | contig 12077 bp, 4 predicted proteins | sample Soicark_Litter_5_FD_111474 | JGI IMG/M metagenome (GOLD analysis project Ga0170475, IMG submission 111474) | Avena fatua rhizosphere microbial communities from Hopland, California, USA. Combined Assembly of 48 SPs | reverse complement strand
CCGGAGGAAGTGAGCCCGGAGCCGGTGGGGGCGACTGTTGACGTGCGGATGGATCTGATCGCGCTCCTGCCGACGGTCCAGATTCCTGCTGGACACCTTATCGTGGTCGACCGTCTCGAGGTCAGCGCACTGATCGCAGTGCTGTCGCGCAACACGGATGGCAGCATCGGGGTGTTGTTGCCGGATGGATCGACCGCCAGCTACTCGCTCTCGAATCCGGCCAATCAGACGGCGCTGGTCGATGAGATCGCCAGCGGTGAGGCGGCGCGAATCGAGAACCGCTTCTTGATGGACCTGCTGCTGAGGTTTCCGCCTCAGCTTGAGCCGCTCTGGCAGCGCGCGCTGCCGGCGGCGGTGCCGCTCGGCTTCGTGACGGAGACGCTGCCCAGTAAGGCCGATCGCTGGCTGCATCGCATCAGGCTGGTGGATCCCGCGGGCCACGTGTCGGAGGGCGCGGCGATCGTGCCGCGCGTCTTGCGCGTGGCGTCGACGCGGGCACCAAATTCGCCCGAGCTGGTGATGCAGAATTCGGACATTGACACCCTCGCGCTCTCGGCCCGGGTGCGACAGGCGTTGGACCTGCGCTGGTTGGTGCTGTTCACGCTCATCACGCCCGACTCCAGCCCAGTGGATCCGCGGCTGCGTGAGAAAGCGCAGTTGCTGCGGATCCCCGATCGACGTGACCTGTATCCCAAGGACGGGATCCGCATGCGGCTGGTGGACGGGAGCCTACTCGAGCCCGCCGATGCGGTGGACATCCCGGCAACGGGTCGGGTGGACGTACCGGATCTGCTTGTCCCCGCGGTCGTGAGGCCGGGATATGCCCAACGGGTCTCTGTCTGGGCGCTGACGATGACACGGGACGGCATCCCGTCACGCCTCACCGGACCGCTTACCGCACACACTGGTCCGGCACCGCTGGTGATTCCGGGATTGATCGTCTCCGTGTCGAACGGCACCGACCAGACGACGTGGGGGCCGCCCGGCGGGCTGACGGAGGTGGCGCTACAGCGCTCCACCGACGCGGGCGTGACGTGGCGACAGGTGTCGCCGTGGCTACCCGCGACCTCAAGCGGGTATGCGCTCCCGGCCGTGGGCGCACGCAGTTATCGCCTCGCCTTGCGCGGTGCGAGCCTGCACCAAACAGCCCTAGGACCGGCAGTGGAGGTAATGTAGCGATGGCGGCTTTTGTTTCGCCTGTTGCAGAGCCGGCTTCCTGGGCGTACGCAACGGTCGACGGCGTCTCAATTCCCGACGGCCTGCGGTATAGCGGTTATCGGGTGCGCGGAGTGCGTGCAACGCGCACACCTGATGGAGACGTTCAACTGCCGGCGACCGGTGTGGTTCGCAAGGTCGTCGATGCTGACGGCCGCGCATTCGTGGAGCTGCAGCCGACCCCGTTTCCGATTCGACGCGTCGCACTCGGTTTGCCCGGCGGGCTGCCTACCTTCTACCTCGTCTTCGACGATCAGACCGGGCTCACGTTCGGCGACGGCGAGGCCGATCTGGGCGGCGCGGCGCTGCGCACGGCAAGCGCCGTAACGATCCTTGCCGTCCGTCAGGATCGCATGCTGGTTGATCCGGCCGTGTTTGCCGCGCATCTCACTGCGGCAATCTCACAGGGAGGGGGCGACGCGTCACAGTGGCAGCCCTTCGCTGACGCGATCACGAGCGCCACCGCGACCGGCGATGCTGTGCCCGTGCTGCTGTACGATCACGCCGGCCAGCCGCGCACGGCCGGGAACGTGTTCGTCGTGCTAGGTCCGTCAGATGCCGAGAGCGTCCACCTGGCAACTCTCGCCCCGCAAGACGCCGGAGACCTGCAACGCACAGTCGCACGCATGAACGGGACCGATCCGGCCACGATGCCAATCGCGACGCTGTTCGGAGACGGTCGGACTTCGTTCCGGTTGCGACCACTCGCGGATGCCGGAGATATCCAGCTCGTGCGCATCGAAGACGCTGCGGCGCAAGCCTCAGAAATTACCCTCACGCCTCAGTTGCGAAGTGTCGCGTTTACCAACCTGGCTGGCTGGTTCGCGCCCCAATTCGTCACACTAGGGACCGGCGAGGACCTGACGAGATTCACCCGCGGGAATCGCTTCACACCTTTTCACAACGGTGCGCCATTCATTGACGACCTTTTCGAAAGGCTCCGCGACGCTCAACGTCCCGACGGTGGCTTCCACCTGGCCACGGGCTATCAGCTGTTTCCGCAGACCAAATTCACTCAGCGCAAGGTGGGCGACGACCGCTTAGAGACGATGACGCTGGCCGAGGCGACCGCACTCCTCGGATCGGACAACATCGCGTTGACGCTCGAACAGGCGGTCAAGCTGATTGGCGACGCGGGCGGTAAGACGCGGTTTCTCAATGCGCAGTTCTATCAGTTCGAGGATCCGCGCGAGCCGACCGTTGACGAACTGGCACTCGCCTCGCTGGTCGTCATGGGCATCCTTTGGCTCGACGGCTTGGGCGTGCAGTTCGCGCGCACCGACTTCACTGGGGTCATTTTCCTCCTTCTGATCGCCATTAGCGCGTCAATCTACACGCAGTGCATCCTGGATTCGAATGGCCTGCCACTCGAAAGAAATGGGTTGGCTGTCGACGTGCTCAAGGTGTTGCCAGGAGCACTGAGCATCTTCGATCCCTATCCGGTGCGCGTGGAGGACAACATGCCTCCACCGGCACTCGGAGAGTTCCCATTTGACGACATCTTCAAGGTGACGCGCCACTTCGGCCTGTTCCACCAGAAGTTGTCCATTGTGAAGGTCGGTGCGGACCATTTCGGCTACTGCGGTGGCATGGACCTGAATCCTAATCGCCTGGACGACGTCGACCACATGGCGCGCGAGCCGTATCACGACGTCCACGCGCGCATCGAAGGCGATGCGGTGCACGACCTCGCGCTGACCTTCGATCAACGGTGGAGGCGCATCGAAGCCGACGAGCCGCCGGCTTTCGACGTGCCGCCCAGAGATGGCGCCTTAACGCCGGGCGCAGATATCGTGCAGGTCGCTCGAACGTACTTTGCTCCGGCGCCGGGTGGCGAAGACCGCCAGCTTTTTTTCGCACCGAACGGCGACCGCACGGCCGGCGACACGATGCTTTCGGCCCTGCGCGAGGCGCGGGAGTACATCTACCTCGAAGATCAGTACTGCGTGCCACCGCGGATATACCGCGAAACGCTGGTCGCAAAAGTGAGAGATCGAGAGATTCGCCAGCTCATCCTCAGCATCGTCGGCATCAGCGGGGACATTCTGTTCGGTGACCGGGTGCGCGAGGCGTTCTTCGACGATCTGCGGACGGCCGACGCCGGCGCCGGGATCGTCCGCATCGGCTACCCACGTCGGCGGTTCACCTCCACCGACAACGCCGTTCGCGCCTCGTCGGGGAAGATGCTGCTCGCCGAAGCCTTGCCCGCTGGTGGGGGCACCCAAGCATGCATCGTGCTGACCCCGGATGTACGGATACCGGCCGTGCCGTTCTGGGTCTCGGTCGACGGCGAACTGATCTATGCCTACGACGAGACCAGCACCACGAATCTGCCCCTGGGCGCCAAGGCGTTCCTGTGCGAACGCGGTGACGCGACCGCCATCGCGGCCGGTGGCAGCTCGCCATCCGGCGCATTCCCGCGCGCCCACCAGGCTGGCGCAGCCGTGACGGCGATCGACCTCACCGGCATTTACGTCCACGCCAAGATGATGATCGTCGACGACGTGTTCCTGGGAATTGGTTCGGCCAATCTGGACAATCGAGGCTTCTTCTACGACGGCGAATGCCACTGCTTCACCATCCCCCAAAGCCTCCGCCTGTCACCGACCAATCCAGCCTTTCAAATGCGGCGCAAAATCTGGGCGGAGATGGTCGACCTGCCGCCAGACATGATTGCGCCGCTCCTCACCGACCCGCTGGCGGCCGGTCGCCTTTTCGATCGTTCGCCGTTTGCCGGGAACCGCTATACGCCCATCGATGCCCGACCGCCACACCTGATGCTCAGCTACACGACCGGCGACGGAGCGATCGCCGACCTCATCCAGCTTCTCGGGTTCACGGTCCAGGCCAATCACATTTCGGCTCTCTACACGACAGTCGTCGATCCTCACAGCCGATTGGAGCCGAACCCCGAGCCATGACCGTCCCACTCAGGCTGTTCGATCTCTTCGGCGAGCCCAGTCCCGCGGCTGTGGCGGCCGTGTGGTCGCAACGCATCCAGCCGACAACCGGCTTCCCCGGCAATGTGGCGCCGGCGGACCTGGTGGATTGGCTGGCGGCACTGAACAACGGGGTCAGCATCTTCGACGTCCGTACCGGCGCCGACGGGGACCGCGTGACGGCGGAAGCGACCCTGACTTTTGACGGCACCGCGGCGTACTCGGCGGGCTTCCCGTTCGTACTGGCGTCGATGCCGGATGTGCAGTTCCGGGTCCTCTACCCGGCTACCATTCCCGACGAAAAGCACCGCATCCGAGGTTTCGCCTCCATGTCCGACAGCGGCGTGGAACTGGTGCTCGAGCAGTTACCAGTCGAGATCCGCTTGCCTACTGGACTGGTAGCGTCCCATCCCAAGCCGGGTGGCGAAGTCGCCGACGGCACACCAGCCTACGACATCGGCGACTTTCGGCCGAGCTTCCTGGATGACCTGAAGATCCACTACGACCGTGGCCAACCATCGTCCGTCTTCGTGCATATCCGCCTGCACATGAACGAGCTGGGCGAGTTCGACATCCGGCCGGCGGTGCCCATCTCGTTCGGCAAGTGCCTGTTCTCAGGTATTCCGGCCCTGGCGGTTCACGATTTTCAGCTCATACCGTCGCCTTCGCTTGCCCCGCGCGAGGTGCACTGGCTAAGACACGACGTGATGCCCTGGGCACCTGAATTGTCCGCACCGCTCGACGGGTTATTCAGCATTCGCTCGCTGCACGTCGATCCGGAGACAGCGCCGATCAAAGACCTGGCGGACTTTCTCCACTCGCACAACGACCCGGCCGACAGCGGCACGTCACCACCCGTCGCGCCACCTCCACCGCCGGGGAGTGCCAGCAATGCGCACGCCGAGTTCGTGCTCGACGATCTCGTCGTTCCCTTTTATGCGGCGTACGGGATGCCAATCCCACGTCACATCAGCACCGGGGTCCGTCGCCGAGTCATCGACAGGGACGATCCGCAGGAGATTTTTGCCTTCGACAATGCTCCGGTGCGAGCATACTTCACTCGCAGCCCCGAGACCGGCCTGATCGTCGATTCGTTTTTTTTCAAGTCCTTGCCAAGCGGAGTTGGCCTGACGTTCGACGCGGCGTTTGTCTTCGGCGATACGCACGATGTGAACAATAAGAGCGAGGCGATGGCGCTTGGCATCGGCTTGGAAGAGAAGTATACGTTTACGGTTAGCTATCGACGCGAGTTCAGCACCACGACCGGGCTGCCCGCGCCGGGCACCGGCGCGGCGAAGACCCTCAACGACCTCCTGCACTTCGAGATCGCCACCAATACCTTCGACATCATGACGATCCGTCTCGGCTATTCGCTGGGGCGCCACTTCCAGGAACACGCCGGCTTCGGGGCCAGCACATTGGCGAGCCTGGATCTGTTCGTCACGCTACCGCCCACAGGCGGAAAAGGCAGCTTCATCAAGCTGCGCTCGCTCAACGGCGAGATCGTCAAATTCATTCTCGAGGGTCTCGGCTGGCGGTTCGGCTCCATCGCCTTGGACGGCGCCACAATGCCGGATGGCGTAGCGCTCATACTGGGCGACGTCTTCAGCCTCGTTATCCAGGAGCTTGGGCTGCGCGCAGAGGAGAATGCAACATACTTCAGCATCTCGGGCGGCATACAGCTCAAGATTCCACCGAACTTTTCCGGTGGACTGCTGGTCAAACGCCTGCAGGCCCGCATCGCCGGAAGCAAAGACGCTTCCCCATTCAAGGTCGACGGCTTCTTTCTCACGTTGGAGACGCCAGGCTTTGGAGTAGACGCGGGCGGGTACTATGCAGAATCCAGCCCCGCACCCGACACGTTGGTCAAGGAATTCGCACTCACCGGCACGCTGCGTCTCGGTGGCGGCGAGGCGGCCTACAAGTTCGGCTTCGACTTCCTGATCGGTCACACGTCGTCGCCGGCTGAGGACTTCGAATATCTGTTCGCCCAGGTGTTCTTCAGTGGCTCGATTCCGCTTGGCCCGGTCAACCTGACTGGTGTGCGCGCTCTGTTTGCGCGCGACATGAAGCCCAAGCTGGAACCGGTCGACCGTGACTCGCGTGAACTTCGTTACTACACCTGGTACAAGCGCAGCGATCCGCTCACCGTACCTGGCGACCGGCGCATCGCGGCTTGGCAACCGCGCCAGGATTCGTTAGCGTTCGGCCTCGGTGCCAGCCTCTCGTTTCCTGGTTTGGACACAACGGTCGGGATGACCGCTTTCGTCCTGTTCGTGACGGGTCCCGACGAGCACGCGCTGCTGATCGTCATCGAGGTACGTCTGCTCTTCAACCCGAAGCCGGTCGGCTACCTGGCGATCGAGTACGACTTCCGCCACGACCAATGGCGCGGTGTGCTCGGAGTCGAGCTGAGGCTCTCTGACTTCGTCAAGCAAGCACCGGACTGGATGGACCATATCGGTTCGTTGACGGGAACAGTGTTCGTCGGCAATCACCCGCCAACGTTCGCGATCGGCCGCCTCTCCGACCAACGCACCTGGCTGCTGCTCCATCTCGACTATGACCTGTGGGTGCGCAGTTTCTTCGAGATGGGCGCCTGCCTAGAGTTCGTCAAGAAGGGTCCGCACGGCGTCGGGCTTTTCATTCGCGTCGAAGGCGGTATCAACGCCGGCATCGTGCGTGTTCTCTATTCGGCCGGTTTTGGGTTTTCGTTCGAAGTATTTTCCACCGGTTCGCACGACTACGCGGCTGAGGCCTGGATCGAAGCCGCGTTGCGGGTGGCCCTGTTCGGGTTCCTGCATTACGGTATCAGCGCAAGCGCCACGTTTCGCACGGTCGGTGCCCACCCCAGCCGCGGTGAGTTGCACCTGCAGGTCCGTTTCGAGACACCGTGGTTCTTGCCGGACGTGACCTGGTGCCTGGACATTCCCTTTGGTACGCTCAGCCCCGGAGACCTGTCGACTTCCACGTCGCCCCTCCAAGCCGCAGGCGCCACCGCGGGCCTCAGCCTGAAGAATGCTGCGCTGCACGTCGACCGCTTCGACCAGGCCTATGCCGACGGTCGCGCCTCGCGCACGTTTTCCCTCAACGAGTTGAAAGCCGGTGGCCCTGACGAAGCAACTCGCTTGGCCAATTTCGCCGCCGACACGCTGGTGCTCCCGATTGCCATCGACTCGACTCTTGCCGTGGAGTTCGCGGTAGCCGTCAACGACAAGCTCGCGCTGTCGAACGGGGTGGAGCCCAACCTCGGCGACCAACATTCGGGCGATCTCGGTTTGACCTATGACCTGGTTGGTATCACCGTGCGCCGTCGCGCCCGCTTCGGCATCGATCGGGACTGGTATCCGCTCGATCAACTCGTCGAGCTGCCGCCAGACTTCAGCGACCCCAACGGCGTCAAGCTCAACGGTACGTTCTCCGCGGAAACTATCGCGGCGCACTGGGACCTCGACGAAGCGATCGGCGATAGGCCGGCGACCAAACGTCTATTGCTCAATTCGTCCACTCCCTTTCACTTTGTCACGAGCAATCCTATCGGCGACGAAGAGCTTGTGCGCACCTCGCCATTGTGGCCATGCTGCGATCGCAAGCAGAACGTGCGGCGCCTGCACCAGCTGGACTTCACAGGTGCACGCATCGGAACCGAGCTCGCCGGACCGCGCGCGTTCTCCGAGAGTCGCAGCACCCTCCGCTTCAACCGGTCGGTCGTCGCGCGCCCCCAGCGAGTTGGCACGACACTGCCGGGCAGAATCGTGGCCGACGTGTCAGCTACGGCCGGTGTGCTTGCGCACATTGAGTTCGATCAGGACGTCGCGTACTGCTTCATCTCCCTTGGCTGGAGTGCCGCCCAAGGCCAGCTCGCCCTGGTCGCGTTCGATTTCGCAGGCAACGTCGTGGGGTCCAGATCCATCTCGACTTCGTCCCCGAGTGATTTTCAGAACATCACATTGGGCGCTCAGGCTCCCATTCGGCGCATCGAGTTGCGCGCGGTGCGGCCAGCCACTGGCTTTCAACCCGCGCCGCCTTTTGTGGAGATCGACAGCATTGTGTACTCCGGCCTGACGGATCAGCTGGACTTTCTGCGACGTGAGCAGACCTGCGACGACGCGCGCGCGGCGTTCGAGGGCAAAGGCAAACTGTTCTTCCTACCGAATCACGAATACGAGATAGGCCTGACGACCAGGGTCACCGTCGCTCACCCTAGCACCGCGCCCGTATCGGCAGACGTGCCGGAGTTTCTGTATTTCAAGACGAAGGGGCTGCCCGGCCTGAATCAGGCTCAACGCGTCGGCGAGGATGTCGAGCAGTACGTGGACGGCGCTTACGGCGGTGGCCGTGGTTTCTTGTATCGGCGCGAGCCGGTGGTGCTGGCATTTCAAGAGGGCTTCTTCGTCGCCGTGCCACTGACTTTGCGCCCTGCCGGCACGTTTGCCGAGCACACCACTTTGATGCAAATGCAACTCGTTACGCGTCCCGACACGGCGTTGTCTGCCGGTACGCCGTTCACGGCGACGGGTCCGGACTGGATCGTCGCGCACCGTAGCACGGTCGGCGACGTACGCGTCTCGACCTGGGACGCCCGCGCAAGCCTCGCAACCACGGTTGGCACGCCGATCCGGAGTGGCGATCCATTCCGAACTCGCTTGGCCACACTCACGCAGCGCTCGGCCGCCAACTGCGGCCTCGCCGATCCACGCAACGTGTTAGGAACCGTGCTCGTTGCACCGCCCCAGGGTGAGGCCGATCCTGCTGACGCGACTCGGCAACTCTGGCCTGCCTCGCTGCAACACACCGCGACGGTACGCATGGAAGGCGCCGCGTTCGTCGAGCGGATCGTGTTCGACGCCGCCGACCTCACGGCCCTGCAGCGCTGCCTGGACGACGGGTCCGCTGACACCGCCGACTGGGCCGTGGTCGACGGCGTCCTGGGAGTGTCGGACGTTGCTGGTGGCGGATACCACTTCGCACTCTTTGGCGATCCGGCCTGGAATCATTTCTCGGTCACCGTCAGTCTCATCGTGCTCGGGGCGGCGGCTGGAGTAGCGATCGGGCTGCCAGCGAGCGGCGCCCCGTCGCAAGGCCTGTTCGCGCTGATCGAGTCCACTGCCACTGGCCGGCGGCTGGTCATCTACCGTCGCACGGCGGGAGTCGAGATGATGGAGCTGACCCAGATTCCGCTGCCGCAACCCAGCGATCCTGCCGCGCCCGTCTCACTCCAGGTGAACGGTTACGACGATCGCATCCAGGTCACGGTCGGCGAGCAGTCGATCGACGCTGAGCGCGACGAGCAGCGAGAGGGTCGCGTTGCGATGGTGGCCTTCGGCCCGGCGCAGTTCCGCAACCTCCGCATTGCCGGCGTAGCAATCTACGCCTTTCCTTTCAGAACGAGTCGCTACCGCTCGTTCCACGAGCACCTGTTGAGCTGGCCCGGACGGGTCGACACCGCAGTGCCGGATGCGCTTGGTGCCGGCACAACGACGGCCGGCACTGGCGGGTTGTGGGCGTCGACCCAGGCTGACGTGGTCGCGGCCATGCGCCCGGACGCGCCGGCGGCCTCGCGCGATGGCGTCTTTGGCCGGTGGCTCAAAGAGCTCGGCCTGGGGCTGAAAGCCGACGTCGCCACGCTGGAGGTCACGCGCTATCTGCTGAACGGCAAGACGGCGGCAATCCTGCTGGAGTCGCCCGAGCCGATCGACTTCAGCATGGAAGTGACACCGGTGCTCGAGCAGCGGATCGAGACGGACGTGATCGTCGACCCGCCGTTCGGCACGCCATCCGGTCCGGTCGTCGGTGGCCGTGGGCTCGAAGGTCTCCCGGGTGCGACGCTCGCCGACCGGACTTCGGTCGCCGCGACGGTCGCGCCGTCCGTCGCGATCCGAGACATCTCACGGCACTCCGATGGCCTGGACGTCGAGTTCGCCTTGCGCGATCTGCCGGTGGGCGCGCTGACCGATGACCGCGTGCTCCTGGTGGAGCCCGTCGCCTCGGACAGGCTACGGGTGTACACCGGCCACATCGGCGTCTCGGCGACGGGCGCGCGCGTGCGCGCCTACCAGTCCGATGACGTGACGGTGCTGCGCGATGCGGACTCGATCTTCCATGCAGCTTTGGAAGGCGCAACGCCTGGGCACACCGTCGCGGTCCTGCCAGGCCTCATCGCCATGGGCGTTCCCGGCCTGGTCACCGTGCCCATCTTCACCTATGTATCAATCGACGTCCGCGTCCTGCAGAGTGGCTCGGCCCTCCAGGCGCTCATCCTGCCCATATCGGCCGCCGGGGTGCCGGACCTTCTCGCGCCGGGAACCTACCGCCTGACCTTGGCGATCAACCGCTCGCGCTGGTCCACCACGGCCGCTCCCGACGATCTCAATCGCTACACAGACAGCGCCGCACTACTGCTCGAATTCGCCTGACGGCGTCAGCGACGGGCACAAAGCGCTACGGATCGAGGCGGCAGTGGGTCGTACCGAAAACAAGCGGCTGAGGGCCAGGGCGGCTGAGGCAGGGTTCACCGACCGGTGGTGCCGTCGAGCTGTTCCCGGAGGATGTCCGCGTGTCCGGCGTGCCGGGCGGTCTCGCTCGTCATATGGGCCATGACCCACCGGAGGGAGTGCCGATTGCCGTCGACCGGGACGACGAAGCGCGCTTCCGGGTCGCCGGCGTCACGGATCGCACGGTCGCTGTCCTCGATGGCCGCCCGGTAGTCCTGCAGCACGTCGGCATCGGCGCGGCTGTCGGAGACAGCCATGCCGTATTCCCCGCCGGCGTCCCAGGCGCCCCCAGAGAGGTGGTGGCCGAACCAATACCGCTCTGCCTCGGCCAGGTGCTGGACGAGACCAATGATGCAGGTGCCGCTATCGACCAGCACGCGGCTGCTCGTCGGCCAGCCCGCCGGCCTTTTTCAGCACGCAGTGCCGGGCGAACGACAGGAACGCCAGGGCTGTGTCGAGCTCGCCCGAGTCGACGCGTGGCACGGGCTCTCGCTGGGTCTCCGCCATGCCGCCACGGTAACCCGGCGACCAGGTCAGACCCGACGATCTGGACCGGGATCGCCCCACCCGCTTCCCCGTCGGGACGTACGCCGCCGGCACAGGCTGGGCAAACGGTATGTCACGAGGGCGGGGACTTCGATGCATCGAGACCTCGCTGATCGAGCACGGACCTCGCCGCACCCAGCAGCACCTTGGCGACGATTCCCAGCAGCGCGATTCCGCCGATCATCTGCAGCATCGTCAGGATCCTCGCCAATTCCGAGATCGGGACGATATCGCCGAAGCCGACGGTGGCCAGCGTGGTGGTGACGAAATACAACGCATCCACCCGCGTCATCCCCTGGGAGTAACTACCGGTGCCGTAGAGATCAACGAGGTAGTGGGTCGTACCGAAAACAACCATGAACAGCAGGATTGACGTGAACAGCGCCTCCGCGGCCCGCAGGCCCGGGTGCGTCGAGCGAAGCGTGGCCCGGATCTGCTGAATGATGGTCAAGAGCAGCACGACCAGTGCCACAGCAAAGACGGCCAACCATCTTTCTTCGGTCAATCTGGTGAACGGCAACAAGAAATACGCTACCAAAACGACAACAGCGGTCAGGGCGAGCCGCACGGCCGATCTCAGCAGAAGTCGTCGTCGCGTGGCCTGGGGCAGCTGCCCGAGGGGCACGGCTCTGACCTTGTTGTCTGACGCGGCCAATCGGACCACTTCTCCTCCTGGACGGGACACTCGCCTTGAGTTGAGACTGGTCGGTCTCAACTGAGATTTGAGTCAAGTGTCGCCTGTCCCGGGGCTGGAAATCCTGCATCGCCGTGCTCGGATCTTGCCGGTGACGGCGCGCGCCACTCGACCGCCCCTTCGACACGCTCACGGCGCAGCGGCCGGACGAGTGTGGGCCTTCCCAGCGACGTCCGTAGGCTGAGGCGG